>ORMF010054774.1_pt1 | contig 38409 bp, 47 predicted proteins | sample 1779871 | NCBI WGS metagenome assembly ORMF01 (sample SAMEA104232316, study PRJEB22302) | groundwater metagenome | biome: forest; feature: aquifer; material: groundwater | place: USA | collected 2011-08-07 | depth 5.4 m
TTCGACGACAAGACGGCCCCGAAACGCACCGACTCCACCGCGGCCCGATGCAACAAGACCGATTCCACGGAGGCGATGGATTCCAAAAGCGGCGAAAGCGGCACCACGTGCAGTAACGCGTACGGCACGCCGAAGAAAAAGGCGAAACGCAAGGCAAAACCCAAAAACGAAGTCTTGGGAGGCAAATGAAATACCATAAGACTGAATTAAAGACATGGACAAAGTAATATGGTTTGCCGACGCGAATAAACACCGCGAGCGTGAACCGCATGAACCGGGGACACGAGATTAAGGAATTCGAAGAGCCGCGTTTGTTCATTGAGCGCATCCGTTCAATGGACGAAGGGACCATCGGATGCACGAACCACGCATTATTCCGTCTATCCGAAAAACAACGGAAAATGTTCACGGAAGAAACGTTAAAGCGGTTCCTAACCGAAGAAACGCCCATCAAAGTCGGAATCCGACACAACGGGTGCTTCGCCGCCTATTACCCATACTCGAACAAACGGGAAGCCATACGGATAGTGGTCGATATTAAGCCGGCTTCCGCAGAAATAGTAACGTTCTACATCGTAGACACGAACCAGATACCTAGGGGTTAAACATGGCGCAACACCGGGAATTGAAAAACGAGGGAGAAAGCGACTACGACGTCCACAACGACGTTCTGTTTTTCAAGGTCAAGGACAGGGAATACGCGAAATCCATGGAATTCGAGCATTTCGTCCTGGATATTGACGAGGAAAAATTCATCGTCGGAATGCAGATATTCGACGCATCCGAGTTTTTCAAGATTCCCAAACAGATGCTCCGAAACGTCCAACAATGGAATTTCCAAGCGAAAATCGAACAGAACTTGCTTGAAGTGCGGCTGGTCTTCCAGATGCTTCATCGCAATAAAATCATCGAACCGCGCCCCATCATCATTGAGCAGTTGAAGGAGCCGTTGCCGGACTCGAACGTAACCTGTTCGGTAAATTGACCAACCGGACTATCGGCTATAATTTTGGACAACACGCTTAGGGTTCACCACGGCACGCGCTTAAGTCCGGCCCGGAACGCCGCGTAGTTGACCGCGCGATGGATGACCATCGTGAAGACAATCAAGAAGGCAAAGCCCCACCAACCGATTTGACCCGCCAAAATGGGAAACGCCAGAACCGCCAATCCCAACGCGAAAAGCACGAACGGCACTTGGTCCAAAAACCGGATTTTGGCACCCGGTGCTACGTGGAGGCGCCGCTTCAGGAAACTGCCGACCAAGTCGCCGGCCATGGCGCCAAAGGCCAATAAGAAAGACAAACCCGCTTTTTCCTCAAAGCCCAAAAAAGGCAAGGCCGACGGCCACACCCACGCCACAAGGATGCCGAGCAACGTACCGCCCAAGACGCCGGCCACGAAGCCGCGGAACGTCTTGCCGGGCCCGAAGAACCGGTTGCCGTCGTCGTGCGTCTGGCCCAAATCGATGGGGGTTCGGCCCGGAAACAAGACCGGGACGCCGTTGGACACGTACGCCGGCAGGATGAACAGCAGCAACTGGACGTAGTCAAGCATGCATGAACAACGCCGTCAAACCCAATTAAAACTAACGTTTCACACGGCCGTGTTTAAAAAAATCAGGTCGGACCAAAACGGAAGCAACCCGGCAAAGATAGGGAAAATCAAGCACAGGACGAAAAAAACGGGTTCAAGCGCATCTTCCTCCACAGCGGTTTCAAGCGTTTTCCTCTTTTTTTTTGTTTTTGGTTGCATTCTTCTTCTTTTTTCTTAAGCCAAAGCGCGTCTTTTTTTTCCTTCTCCAAAGATTTTCAACAAAGCCGGTTCACGCAACACAAAACAAACTAATAAAACCCATCCAGCCACTGTAAAGCCCGTATGGACCTGTTCAAAATCCTGGCCATCCTGCTGGGTATCGCGATTTTGTCCGCCGCCGCCATCTGGGCCTTGGAAGGCGTCACCGGGTTTTCCTGCGTCAGCGTACTACGAATCGACGGCCCGATTGGATTGGAGTCGCTCGGACCCGGAACAGCCAGTGCACGCGCCATCACCCAAAAAATAGAAGACTTTGACGCCGGAACTTCCCCTGCACTCCTCATCGAAATCAACAGTCCCGGCGGATCGGCCGTCGCGTCGGCTGAGATCTACGAGGCCCTGCGCGCCACCAACAAGACCACGGTGGCGTACTTGAGCGAAATCGCCGCCTCCGGCGGGTATTACTCGGCCGCCGGCACGGACTACGTCGTGGCCAATCCCAACGCCATCACCGGCAGCATCGGCGCGCTCACCGGATTGATTAACTACGAAGAACTCTTCCAAAAAATCGGTTTGCGCCAGGAAGCCATCAAGTCAGGCGACTTGAAGGACATCGGCGCGCCGTACCGCAACATGACGGAAAAAGAACGCCAACTCCTGCAAGAGCTCATAGATGAGACCGCGGCCCGCTTCATCGCCGACGTCCGCACCGGACGCGCCGGAAAACTCACGCCGGCGTTTGAATCCATGCTGGACGCACGCATCTTGAGCGCGCAAAGCGCTAAAAACGCGGGTTTGGTCGACCAAATCGGCTCGCGTAAAGCCGCATTGCAAAAAGCCGCGGAATTGGGCGGTTTGGACACGCAAACCCCGTCGGAATGCGACATCACGCCTCCCTCGCCTGCGTTTTCCGACTTGTTCTACGACATCGGCTCTTCCTTGGGCCAAGGCTTCGTGCAAGGCATCCAGACGCAAAGCAAACCCCTGCGCGCCAACGCCTAATACAGGAAGACAGGACGCAAAACGCTTTTAAATCTCTAGTTCGTAACCGCTTTCCGCGACCGGCAAAAACAATAAATTTCGGCCTGCAAAGTGACTCCCCCCTTTCGAGGTGCCCAGGTTATGACCGTTGTAGGCGATGATATCATCCTAAACTGCCGTGCGTGCTTCCAAGACGGATTCGGCATGAAGCTCAACCGCGCCAACAGCGGCATCTACGTCTGCGCCCACAACTCTGAACACAAGTACGTCGTCAAAGACGGCTACATGAAGACGCCGGATTACAACACCAACCTGAACACGGCGCACCGCATGTAACCCAAAGCAGTCCAAGAAAGAAAAAGTAGCCGGAAACCCGGAAAAAAAAACACCGAAAAAAAAGCCGGAAAAGCAAAAAACAAAAAAAAAAGCGGAAAGCTACCCTAAAAACCAAAAAAGTGCATCTTGGCCATCGATTTATCTTTTCCAACGCCGCGGATGCACCCCTTGCCTGGCTTTTTTCCGTCCCGCTTCCGCCGCCATTTTTCCTCTTTTCCGCATTCCAACCATTTCGTTTAAAAGACGCGGTTTTCAGAATCTTTCACCTCATGGCTATGAAACAATTCACCGGCGACGTGTCGGAAGAAGACCTCGAAAGCTTATTCGAAGAATCCAGCCGCCACGGCGCAATCCTTGCCACCCTCTACTTCGACGCCCACGGGCCTTCCCGCGAAGGCATCGAAAACTCCCTCATTGATTTTGTCGGCCGCCTCACGAAAGAGCGCGGCGTGCTGTACTGCAAAGGCGAAATCGACCCGGCACTGGAACGCGAGGAAGCCTCCGAAGACGGCTTGGCCAAGCATTTGATGTATTCCTGCAGCACCCGCGTGCGCCTGCTCACCGAAGATTTTTCCACCTTGTTGAACTTGTGTCTCAAATACGGGCCGCTTGCGGCTGAAATCGAGCTGCCGCACGAAATCCACCTCTCGTTGGAAGAAGCGCAAAGCCTGCTTCTGGACGCGTCGCAAAGCACGCAAGACTACGTCCAGTTCATCTTGTCCAAGACCATGAAGGAAGACGAAAAACAAAAACTCCAGGAACACTTACGCCGCCGAGCCGAAATAGCCGAAAAAATCCGAAAACGCCAAGAAAAGCCGGAAGAATAAAGACAAATACGCCCCCCCAAAAAAAAAGTGAACCGTCGCTCAAACACCCATCGCCCTCTTTTTTAACCCCACAACCGCCTAGACACCCTTAAAAGCACCCGAGTTAACCATTGTTAAGTAAGGTTATTTCCAAGGTCCTAAACATGAAAATCCCCCTGAAATCCGACGGCCAACAAGCCCAAATGGCCATGCTGCCGCAGGAAATCGAAGTCTGGTACGTCCTGCCGGCACTCCGCTGCCAGATGGCAAAAAGCTTCCTGGAACAAGGCTTTAGCCAAAAACAGACCGCAAAGACGCTGGGCGTCACCGAAGCGGCCGTGTCGCAATACGTCCACGCCAAACGCGCACAAAACGTCGAGTTCGGTGACGGCTTCAAAGCTAAAATCAAGGCGGCCTGCCTCGGCGTGTCTGGCGGCAAGCAAACCGCGTATGAAGCCGTCCAATACTTAGTGCGCGACTTCAAGGAGTCCAAACAACTCTGCAATTTGCACCACAGCTTGGAAGGCGTGCCGAAAGACTGCGATATCTGCCTGACCCCCGACCAAATGAAGTACCACGATACGGACAAGGAAAACGACCAGCCAAAAAACGAAACGTGAAAAAAAACCATGGCCATCCAACTCCAACAAGAAACCTATGCCAAAAATGCCGAACGGCACGTCTTGGAAATTAAGGACCTTCACGCCAGCGTGGACAACAAAAAAGTCCTGCAAGGCGTCAACCTCACCTTGCACTCTCGCGAAGTGCATGCCTTGATGGGGCCCAACGGCTCAGGTAAGTCGACCCTTTCAGCACTCATCATGGGCCACCCCAAGTATGTCGTTGAAAAAGGCGACATCGTGTTGGACGGCGAATCCATCCTGGACTGGACTCCGGAAAAGCGGAGCCAAGCCGGGCTTTTCCTCGCGTTCCAATACCCCGCCGAAGTGCCCGGCGTGTCCGTCGCCAACTTCCTGCGCACGGCGTACAACGAAACGCGGCCCAAAGAACGCCAACTGTCCGTGTTCAAGTTCGCCAGCCTTTTGGACGAAAAAATGAAGGGCCTACAGATGCCACCCCAGTTTGCCGAACGGTACCTCAACGACGGTTTTTCAGGCGGCGAAAAGAAGCGGTGCGAAATCCTCCAGATGGCCGTGTTGCAGCCCAAGATCGCCTTGATGGATGAGACCGATTCCGGCCTCGACGTCGACGCCTTGCGCGTCGTTGCGGAAGGCACCAACCAACTCGTCAAGCAGACCGGTTTGGGCGTCTTGTTGGTCACGCACTATCCCCGCATCCTCCATTACGTGAAGCCGGATTTCGTACATTTGTTCGTGCAAGGAAAAATCGTGAAGACCGGCGGCATGGAATTGGCGGAAGAACTTGAAAAAACCGGTTACGGCCAACTCGAAGCAACGCCCAACCCCGCATGAAACAAAGCGAACACGAAACCAAGAGAAAAGCAAAGAAAAAAAATAAAAAAAAAAGGACAGTCACACGACAAAAGACGAAGAAACCGGAAAGCCCGTGAATAAAAAAGAAAAAGCAATCGAAAAGCGCGGAAAAAAACAGGAAAAGAAACAATTGGAAAAAAAGTGACGACTTAAAAAAAGGCAACCCCGAGAAAAACGCGACGGTAAAAAACCAAAAAATTTGCGATCGAAAAAAACAGGGTTACGAAAAAAAAAGGCGAAAAATTTCATGGAAAACGTCCAACTCAAACAACAACTCGCCGGCGAATACAAATACGGATTCCACGACGACGTCGAAAACGTGTACGAATTCCAAAAAGGCCTGAGCGAGAACGTCGTGCGGAAAATCTCGAAAATCAAAAACGAGCCGGAATGGATGCTGAAGCGCCGTCTGGACGCTTTGGCGATTTTCCACCAAAAACCCATGCCGAACTGGGGCGCCGACTTGTCCCACATCGACTTTGACGACATCATCTACTACGTGCGGCCCACGGACAAACCGGTGCGCTCGTGGGATGACGTGCCGGAAAAAATGAAACAGACGTTCGAGAAACTTGGCATCCCGGAAGCCGAACGCAAGTTCCTAGCCGGAGCCGGGGCGCAGTACGACAGCGAATCCGTATACCACAATCTGCGGGAAGACTTGGAAAAACAAGGCGTCGTCTTTCTGGACATGGATTCGGGCCTTCGTGAACACGAAGACGTCGTGAAAAAATACTTCGGCTCCGTCATCCCAAGCGGGGACAACAAGTTCGCCGCACTCAACACGGCCGTCTGGTCCGGCGGCAGCTTCCTGTACGTACCCAAAGGCGTGCACGTCGACGTACCGCTACAGGCCTATTTCCGAATCAACACGAAAAACATGGGCCAGTTCGAACGCACGCTGATCATCGCCGAACCCGGTTCTTCCGTACATTATTTGGAAGGGTGTTCGAGCCCGACGTACACGTCGGATTCATTGCACTCCGCCGTGGTGGAAATCATCGCGATGGAGGGAAGCCGCGTGCAATACACCACCATCCAGAATTGGTACAGCGACGTGTACAACTTGGTGACCAAACGCGCCAAGGCCTACAAGGACGCCACCATGTTCTGGCTCGATGGCAACATCGGCAGCAAAGTGACGATGAAGTACCCCTCGGTATTGCTGATGGAGCCGGGCGCGCGCGGCGAAGTGGTGTCCGTCGCGTTGGCAGGAAAAGGCCAACACCAAGACGCCGGAGCCAAAATCTTCCACCTGGCCTCCAACACCAGTTCGCTAATCACGTCGAAATCCATCAGCAAAGACGGCGGCCGCACCACGTACCGAGGCAAAATCTACGTCTCACCCACGGCGACGAACGTCAAGAGCAATGTGGAATGCGACGCGTTGATACTGGACGAGAAAAGCGCGTCAGACACAGTGCCGTACATGGAAATCCAAAGCGACGACGTCAGCATCTCGCACGAAGCCTCGGTCAGCAAGCTGGATTCGGAAAAACTGTTCTACCTCCAAAGCCGGGGCTTGAGCGAACAAAAAGCCAAGCAGCTGTTGGTGCAAGGCTTCATCGAACCGTTCGTCAAAAAACTGCCCATGGAATACGCGGTCGAACTCAACCGACTCGTGGACATGGAAATGGAAGGGTCGGTCGGCTAAAACACTGAAGCCAAAAACAGCCAAAAGCCAAGCCGACAAAAAAGCCCGAAAAAAAAATCATTACCGAAAAGCGCAGAAAAAAAGAAAAACGAAAACAAAATCACGCAACGTTTCCAGTTTCCCGGCAAATTCAATCCGTTCGTTCAAGCCGCTCAATCGTGAGACCCCATGTTGGAAAAATTGTTCACCCAAACGCAGTTCCGCCAACGCTTCCCAAAACCGCCGGCATGGCGCGCCGAGGCGTTCGAGCGGTTCCAAACCCTGCCACTACCCACGTCCAAGGAAGAAGCCTGGCGCTACACCGATTTGCTCAGCTTGGACTTTTCGCCACTTGAACCGGTAGACGACGTCAAGCCGCATTTCAAAGGGGAAAACGTCCAAATACACGCGCCAGACGACGAAGACTTTTGCTCGGTTGCGGACAAGATTTCGGCCTGGACCCGGGCCGTTGGAAACGCCGTGGAAATCGACGTGCCGGCCGGTGCCCGCGCCCGCCTCGAGTCCACCATTTCCTTACAGAAAAGTGGTGCCTTGCTGCAGACCATCCACGTCGGCGCCGGCGCCGATTTGGATTTCTTCGAGCACTACACCGCAGCGCCTGGAAATGCCGATGCCGGCAATGCAACCGTAATGTTCGGCCAAAAAACCATCTTCCACGTCGCGGAAAACGCCACGTTGCGCTACTTTGCCGTCCAACGCTTCGGCCCGAACACGTTGTCGTTCGCGGAAAAAGAATTCCACCTGGCCGACAACACGAAATTGACGTGTTTTCACGCCGACATGGGCAGCCGTTTAAGCCGTACGGTCGTGGACCACCACTTCGACGGCAACCATGCGCAAGCGCCCGAGCACACCGCAGTGTTCTTCGGTTCGGACCACCAGCACTTCGACTTGTCCACGCACGCCTTGCACCACGGAACGGATTCCAAAAGCGACATCGTGGTCAAAGGCGCGCTCAAAGACACCGCGTCATGCGTCTACCACGGGCTCATCCGCATCGACAAAGACGCCCGCCAAACCGACTCCTACCTCCAGGACCGTGTGCTTCATCTGAACAAAGGCGTCAAGTCCAACAGCATCCCGTCGCTTTTCATCGACAACAACGACGTGAAAGCCTCGCACGGCGCCACCGTCAGCAAGCTCAACGACGAGTCGCTGTTCTATCTACGCAGCCGCGGGTTGAGCCGCACGAACGCCGAAAAACTCGCAGTGGAAGGCTTCCTGAACGAATTGGTCCAACGGTTGCCGCACGAAAGCCTCCGCCAACAACTCCAAAACGACCTTCAAAACAAAATCATGCGAACCCAGCCCGAAACCCAAACGGCAACAGCCGCCATCCAAAAAAACAAGGCCAAAACCAACCCGAAAACAAAATAGCAAAAACTCAAACGTGCCCCAACCTAGAAACCGAAAAATCAAGGAAAAATAAAAACTGGATCCGGCGAAAACCGCAAACCCAAAAAAAGGCAAACAACTTCAAAACAATAAGAAAAAGTGAAACCCCCAATGCCAAAAACCGCCGCTTTTGACGTCGAAAAAATCCGTTCCGACTTTCCCATCCTCAAGCGCCGCGTTGGCAAAACAAAATTGGCCTACTTGGACAACGCGTCATCCACCCAAAAACCGCAAGCCGTCATCGACGCGCTGACGCACTTTTACAGCGAGTGCTATTCCAACGTCCCCCGCTCCGTGTCCAGCCTGGCGTTGGAAGCCACGGAAAAATTCGAATCCGCCCGCAAAACGATCGCCGACCACCTCCACGCCAAACCCGAAGAAACCATCTTCACGCGCAACACCACCGAATCCATCAACTTGGTCGCCTACGCGTGGGGCGAAACCAACGTGAAGCGCGGGGACGCCATCGTCATCACGGAGATGGACCACCACAGCAACTTGGTGCCATGGCAGCAATTGGCCTTGCGAAAAAAAGCGGAACTACACTACATCCCCCTGGAAGACACAGGCGTTCTGGATGGCGATTTTGAGTTTCCTGAAAACACGAAACTCTTTACGTTTCCCCACGCGTCCAACGTCTTAGGCACGCTCAACGACGTCAAGGGGTGGACCAAGAAAGCCAAAATTGAAGCCCCGGATGTGACCGTAGTGGTCGATGGAGCCGCCGCCGCGCCCCACATGCAATTGGACCTACCGAAAATCGGGGCCGACTTTTACGCCTTTTCCGGACACAAAATGTGCGGCCCGATGGGATCCGGCGTATTGTGGGCCGAAAAACAAATCCTCCAAGACATGTCCCCGTTCCTGTACGGCGGCAGCATGATTTCCAAAGTCGAAAAACACAAGACCAAATGGGCTGATCTTCCGGCCAAATTCGAAGCCGGCACGCCGAATGCGGCGGACGCCGTCGGCCTCGCGGTTGCCATCGACTACCTCAACGAAATCGGCCTGGAAAAAATCCACGCCCACGAGTTAAAGCTCGCAAAGAAAACCAAGGACGCGCTGGACGCCATTTCAGGCGTGAGCACCTACGGCCCCGATTCCACTGCAAAAAACCGCGTCGGCATCGTCTCATTCAACCTCGACGGCGTGCACGCGCACGACGTCGGCTCCATCCTAGACACCGACGCTGTCGCCGTCCGCTCCGGCCACCACTGCGCGCAAGTCTTGATGGACCGCCTGGATGTGGCCGCAACCGCAAGGGCCAGTTTCTACCTCTACAACACGGAGGATGAAGTCGACCGCCTCGTGGCCGGCATTAAAAAAGTAAAGAATATTTTCAAATAGGAAAAAGCCATAGGAGGAAATGAAGATGAGACCGCAACGAAACATAGCGTATCCGTACTTCTTTTTGCGGCAAGCGGACCGCCAAGGGACCACCGCCATGCGGACGCTCCACATGGTTCCGTTGGCAGACCACGAAGCGGCCGAAATCGCCTCATTAAATGCCTACATGAGCATGGGACCAGGAGATCGGACAACCCACAAAAAAAACAGGGACCGCATCGTGGAAAAAGCGGCCGAAAAGCGTAGGATTCACCAAGTCCAATATCTGGGCTCCGCATCCACAGGAACCATTTGGCGCAAAGAAGGCGACCAACACGTCCAAATCCAACTGAATGAAGAAATGCAACTCATCCAGCGGCATCGGATAAAAGCATGACCGCCGCGCGAGCATCATTTACTGGTACAACACGGAAGAGGAAGTCAACCGCCTCGTCGAGGGCGTCAAAAAAGTCAAGAAGATTTTCAGCACATGAACGAAGTGAAACACACGAATGACTTTTTCCCATTTTTACCTGCAACATGTGGACGAACGCGCGGTTCAGCATGGACAGATGCTGCACCTGCTGCCCATCACCAAGGAAGAAGCGGCGCACATCGCCCACCTCTCGGCCAAAATCGGCATGTCCAAAACCACCACGCGGGTGGCGTATACCGCACGTCTCCGTAAGTATGTCAAGGAGCGCCAAACCCGGGAAGTTCTGCAACATGATCAGCCAGGCTTCAGGGCGGTAATTGGCGGGCTATGGATGCAAGCCGCCGACGGGCCGCGCAAACTGGCATTGCACGAAGAAATCGGACTCATGCAGGAACATCCATACAGCCCCCCTGCAAAAGCCAAACGGACGAAGTGATTACCCATATGTCCTCTTCCATGTACCGGGAACAAATCCTCGAGCACTACAAGCACCCGCTTAACCAAGGCAAGCTTGAGCCAGCCGACGCCCACTTTGCGGACAACAACCCGCTGTGCGGCGACGAGATCGACGTCTTTCTCAATATCGATTCGGACCAAACCATAACCGACATCAAGTTCTTGGGGCAGGGTTGCGCCATATCCACCGCATCCGCCTCGCTGCTGACCGAATTCGTGAAAAACAAAAGCCTTGAAGAAGTCAAAGCCCTCACGCGCGACGACGTCTTCAAACTGCTCGGCGTACCCATCTCGCCGGCCCGCGTCAAATGCGCGCTGTTGTGCCTCAAGGCAGTCAAGTCGGCCGTGTACAACTATTTGGGCGAAAAGTTGGACGAGAAAATCGACTGAACTCCAGTTAAATTCTTACCGAAAAACCGCGTTCCGCTATCAAAGAAGGCCCAACTCATCGGCCAATTCTTTCGTCGAATATACCTTGATGCGCCGCTGACCGAAAAAATGCGGGTCGTGGGTCCAGATAGCCGTATTTTCTTTAAGTGCGCAAGCCACGTAGGGCCAATCTTTTGGATCGGGAACCAAGACGGCGGCCGCTTGGAAATAGGGGAGCAACTCCTCATCCGGTAAAAATTCGACTTGGCGTAGGGTTTTTTCCAATAAGCGGTCAAAGTCTTTGGGCGGCCCCCGGTATTTGGCGAGCAAATAGTCACGGTATTTCGAAAATTCGACCAGCAGATGAGCCGGGGCAAATAGAATGACTTGCGGGTCGAACCAAACCCGTCGGGTCAACCCGTCTCGAATTAAGGATGAAAAAAGAGCGTTAGCGTCTACGACGAGTCTCATCCAAAAGCCTCTTGGCGTGCTTACCCATGGCCTCATCCACCTTGGCGGAAAGTTCACGGACATCTTTCTCCGTAAGCTGACTGTTTTGGGCCAAACGGTCGACATCTTCAAAATCATCCAATTTCTGCTCAATAATCGAACGCATTACCCGGGACCATCGGATGTGCACGTGAGCGTCCATGCGCTTTTTCAATTGGTCCGGGACGAACAACGTTACGTTGGCCATAGCAAATCACCTGTTATACAATACGTTATTATGTGGTACCACATATAAATATAATGGGTTTTGAGCCAGAGTCACGGATATGAAAACAAGCGAAAATCAAGAACGACAAAATAGTCGCCATCACGTTCGTGGGCCAAGGATGCGCCATCTCCACCGCTTCGGCGTCCCTGCTAACGGAATCCGTCAAAGGCAAAACCTTAGACCAAGTAAAGGCCCTTTCAGCCGACGACGTCTTTGCCTTGCTAGGCGTGCCCAGCTCACCGGTCCGCGTCAAATGCGCCTTGCTTTGCTTGAAAACCGTCAAGGCGGCCGTGTACAATTATTTGGGCGAAAAACTCGAAAAAGCCGATTGATCAACGTTTTTTCTTGAACAGCTTGGCAACCGTTTTTTGGCTCTCGCCTTGCTGCTCCGCGCTCGCGCCCAGCCTAACGCCGTGCTTTTCAGCCAACCGATACATGTCCTGGACCGAAAGCTCCAATATTTCCGCTGCCTTGCCGACCGAGAGCCGTCCGGATTCGGTCAACTGCAGGATGTATTCCTCCGCGCCCAAATGCAGTAGCTGGCGCAAGGCGGTCGACTGGTCCACGTATTGGTCCTGGGCGCGCAACTTGGCCAAAGACAATAACTGCCTTGGAATCTGCAAAGGGTACCAAACGGCCTCCGTGATTTTTACATCGCCTCAAACTTTTCCTTGCGCCTAAACTTCGTCCAAGACGGTCTTTGAAGCAAAACACCCTTCCACCGCTTTGAGCACTTTTTGCGAAACCCCGGCACATGCCAGCGTGATTAAACCATCCGAGTCAAGACGACTTTATCCTGACTCTCCGGATAGACCCGAACCCGGGTTCCCTTCTTCAAACCAAAAAGGTTTGCGACTTCTGCTGGAAAACGCATGACCAGGCTTTTGCCCAAGACACCCACCTTGACGGTCACGCCGTGCCGCAGCTTGTTCAACATCAACGCCGTTTGGGCTGCCTTGGGTTCCAAAACCAATTCCCCACACGTCTGACAGGACCATGCGGTGGCGGATATGCCCGGAGCCAAAGACACCCGCGTTTCCTTGAATTTTTTTCCCCTGCACATGACACATTTCATTGCGTTTCACCTTTACCTCGTTGATACTTTTTTGACCAACCGTGAACAGAGACATGCACTACGACCCAAACATCCTGAGCTAAAAATGAATGGAAGTCCTTCACCACGACGGCGCGCAAAACTTTATTCCCTTTCCGGATGCACCGTTCGATTTTATCGCCCGAACGGCGGGAACGGGCGCAATCAAAACCACATTCAAGGATTTCACGGACGTCATGCAAGTCCAACCTTAAATCTTCCAATTCACGATACGCACTGTGCGTGGGAGTCAACGCGAGACCTTGGAAACGGACGGTAAACAAAATATCACTAATAGATATTCTAATTAGATATTAATAAAGGCATCGACAGCGTGGATTTGGATTGAACCGGCAGGTTATCGCAAAAAGTCAAGTCGCCCTTGAAGCAAAGTGAATACACTCCTCCAATCACCGCTCACGCTTGCGGGTGTTCGCTATAGACCGGTGGTTTCAGAGACAATCAACGCGCTCAGCCCGGATGGCGTCGTTCGCATGATAGGCGTTCCGATCAGCGCGGCCCGCGTCAAATGCACCCTCCTATTGTTGAAAGCCATCAAGGCGGCCGGCTACGCCTATTTGGGCGAGAAGCTGGACGAAAAATCCATCCAAATCCCAAATCACAGGGACAGCGGACTTAAAACCTTCCGCCCGCAAAAATCCGTCATGGATTCCGAACCGTTCCAACTCGACGAAGCAACAGAACTCAGCGTCCGCCAACTCTTGCAACAACTCGATTCCACACGACCCCCCTTCATCCTCGACGTGCGCCAACCCGAAGAACTCCTCGAGAGCCCCGCCATTCCTTCCGCAGTCAACATCCCCATGGGCCAACTGATGCAACGGCTGCACGAGTTGCCAAAAAGCGGATTAGAGGACGCCGATGCAGAAGCCCGACAATCGCAAACCCCAAAAAGACACACCGGTTCCATCGTCATCGTCTGCCATTCCGGAAACCGCTCCTTGGTCGCGCAACACTTCCTCTCCACCAAAGGCTACGACTGCAAGAGTCTGGCAGGAGGAATGGTGGCGTGGAGCCACGCCCAGGATTCATTGCCGTGAAAGGCTAGACGGACGCCACGTCGCCCGGCTGCACGCCCAACAAGCTTTCTTCGCGGACGTTGGACTTGTAAGACAGTGTTTTGGCCGATGCGGATTACGGGCTTCATCGGGCACGCGTTTTTTGGCAGCGGGCATGCCAGGCTATCGGGGTAGTTGTTCCTTGGCCCAGGTGTAGAATCGTTCGGCAGTTTTCGCCATCTGAAGGCTTTGTTTCTTCGTAATCGGAATGGTGCCACGTTCCACTTGCCATTTAAAGGCCAGTATGTCAAGGGCACTTTTGATTTTGCTTCGGGTTCCCTTCAAATGAAGTTTGTCCAAAAGTGCGGTCGGGTTTGAATCATCGGCGATTACAGCTGGCCTTTGAAGATAATGGCACGTCAAGGCGTTAATGGAACAAGTGACCAGATGAACGGCGCACAACGCCGCTGCACTCCAGCGCCCGGCCGAAACAGATGTTTGCAGACCCTGAAAAAATTCATCGGCCTTATGCAAATAAGCGACATGCCGCGTTTCGTTAAGGTCAGCAAAGGTCAACATAATGGACCGTAACAACATGCTAGCGTATATTCCTAGCGGTTTGAGTAAACAATCGCTCGGTGCTTAAACAGCATCTACGTCTCCCGGCAGAACGCTGGACACCGCTTCCTCGCGCACGTGCCATTTCTTGGCCAAGGCCTTGACGGCGGTTTCTTTCGGCACAGACCCGGGTTGCACCAAGATGGCGTCGTCCCGCTTGCCGGAATGGATGAACGGAAGAATTGCGACGGTCTTGGCAACGGGGTCGGGTTTGAGGTAGAGTTTCAACTCCGTGTTCTTGAACCATTGACGCTCTCCGAGAATGATGAACGCGCCTTGGCCCACGTACTCGCCTTGGCTGTATTTCGACAATTGGTCCGGCGTAACGGCGTAGACGTCCACCACGTGGTAGCCTTGTTTCCAGGCGCGGGAATAACAGGCTGCCATCTGGGCTGCTTGTTCCAAATCTTCCTTTGCCGGCTTTTTGCCGCCGCCTTTGAGGATAGTGGTGGACGCACCCACGATGTCCGCGTGGAAAAACAAGTCGCCTTCTTTCAGATGCCGCGAGACCAGTTGGTCGTTGTCTTTGGCATTTTTACCCGATACGACCATGAAGCCGTTCTTGGTGGCGCCATGGTGGTATTCGCCGAACCAACCCGTCTTGACTTTCCGCACTTTTCCGGGAGCGGTGGGCGCGGCATAACGCTGGTCAGACGCTTTGGCCAAAGAGCGGCCTTCAACTTGGGCAATGGCTTTGCGAGCGCCGGCAGCTTTTCGCTTCCACTTCTTGGCTTCGTCGTAGTAAAAAGCGGCGTTTTCGTGGACGGTCTTCTTAAGGTCGATGAGGATTTTCATAAAAAGTCAAGTATCGTCTTTGTTCAATCGCCGTAATCAATGCGCGGTTCAGCCGGCGTGGACGGTTTTTTGGGCGGTGCACGACGTTTCTTGGGCAAAGCGCGGGCAACCAGTGTACCGGAGGAAGGCACCGAAGAAGCCGCAGTCGAAGACGAGGAGCGGGGAGTGGAAGCCGTAGTCGAACTTTGGCGAATGAAAACGGAAGGCGTTGTTTTCGGAGGCGCAGCAGTTAAAGCCGCGGACGAAGGCGCAGCGGACGGGGACGATAAAGCGGAAGGAACAAAAGATGCGGGAGCAGCACCGGACGAAGTCGTAAGGCCCACTGCAGATGCCGGTTTGGGCCCCCAATTTTCTTTTGTCTTGCATTTGGGGTCCAAACACATGCTGAAGCTGCGCTTGCCTTTTCGGTGGACCGAGACTTGGGGCGTGCCGCAACTTACACAGATTTTGCCCAACGGCTTGACCAATGCCTCCTTGGGCAAGGGGTATAACATCTTGCATGCGGGGTAGCCAGTGCAGCCCACGAAAAAGCCGTATTGCGACTTTCGGATGGCGAGCATCTTGCCGCACGCCTTGCACGGACCTAAAACGTTCGCCGCGGATTGAGTCTGCCGCAGCGCCGAGACCAGTTCCTGTCCGATGGGCCCTTCTTTTTCCTTGAACTGGCGGAGGATTTTTTCCAACTCCGTTCGGCCGTCCTGCACCACTTTTTCTTTCGTGATTTTCTGCTTTTCGATGGCGTCCATTTCTTCCTCGAATTGCCGCGTCATGTCCTCGGAAAGGATTCCGGGAACGTTCTTCTCCAACGCGGATTCAACCTGCAACCCCAGGGGCGTGACTTCGATGCTTTTGCCGGCCAAATAGTTGCGGTCGAAAAGGGTCTGGACGATGGAGGCGCGGGTGCTCTTAGTTCCAAGATTTTTCGCTTCAAGCGCCTTGATGATGGACACGGCCGTATAGCGCTTGGGCGGCTGCGTCTCTTTTTGGATTTTTTCCAATTTGTCGACGGTCACGGGTTTGCCTTCTTCCAACGGCGGCAACGTGACTTCCTCGACTTTGGTGTACGGCGCGTAAAACGCGTGCCAACCGGGTTCCACCGTGCGCGCGCCTTGGGCGGCGTAATCTTCCTGGCCTAAATGAAGTATTACGTTCATGCGGATGCGTAAAGCTGACGGCGCCAACGTAGCCAAAAAGCGTTTGACGATGAGATCATACAGTTTGGCTTGCTGCGCGCCGATTTGCGTGGGCCGCTCGCCGGTGGGGTGGATGGCGGGGTGCGCCGGATCTTCCTTGGGCCCGTCGTTGGGCGTAAAGCGCTTTTGCTCGACCAATTGGCTTGCCAGTGACTGGTATTGCGGTTGTTGCGCCATCTGCGCCACGATGCGCTCCAGGCCCAATTGGGGGGGTAATTGTTGGGAGGAAGTCCGAGGGTACGACACTAACGCATCGCTGTACAAATCTTGCGCAAATTGCAACGTCTGCGTGGGCGAGAAATTGAAACAGCGGTACGCTTCCATCTGCAAGGTGGTCAAGTCAAACGGAAACGGCGGTTTTTGTTTGACCTTGTTGGCCTCAACTTTTTTAACCGTGCCGTCCTTGGAGGACCGTCCGAAAGCGGCGTCCGCGTCACCTTGCACAAAAAACTTGCCATGGACGTGCTCGAACTCGGCCTCACCCAGATGGGCAAAGAGTTGCCAATACGGTTCGGATTTGAACGCGGCAATCTCACGCTCGCGCTGCGCCAAAACGTGCAACGCCGGGCCCTGCACGCGGCCGACGCTTAAGATGCGGAAGATGCCGGCTTTCTTGATGGCCGCCATTAAAGCCCGCGACGCGTTGATGCCCCAGAGCCAGTCCAATTCGTGGCGGGCCTCGCCGGCCTGGGCCATGGACACGTCCAAAGGACCCCGCGTTTCGAATGCCTTTTTCAACTCGGCAGAGGTGAGAGTGGAGAACTTCATGCGGCTGCTCTTTTTGCCGGCGGCGTTGAACTGGATGACTTTGAAGCCGATGAGGCTGTTGTGGCTGAAAACGCCATCCCCATGCATAAAGTTGTGGGTCTCGGTCTCCAAGTCGTACAAATCGCCTGAGTGGGGGATTTCGCGCACGGAAACCACTTCGTCAAATTGGACGTCGCCTTGGACGATTTTTTTGGCCAATGGGGTGAATTCGACGACGCTTGACAATTGCGAGCGTTTGTTATGGCGGAAGTTATGCGCATTTACGACGGAGCTTTCGTTCAGGACGATATTCGGCAAAGCAGACTGCAAATCTTTCGTGGAAAACGGCGTACGCAAAAAGACGCCCTCGATGGGCTCGATTTGTCGTAGGAATGTCTCAATATCCTTCTTGGTTCCGATGTGGAGGAAATGCACTTTTTCCGCACTGACGACGGAAGAGCCGATTCCAAGACTGAAAAGAAGGAGTCGCATGCGGCGGATGAGGGATTCGCTGACGCTTCCGGCGGAGATATGCGGCAAATCGTCCCGACGGTCGGTAAATAATGAGCCATCACCGCGGATGTAGCCCTGCACAAGTCCCTTGCGGAATTCTTTTGGGAAGCTGAAGAAAACACCGGGAACGGTTTTTTTGTGGGAGTTTTTCCCAAGTCGGAATAATTCGGAAAAAAGCACGGATAGTACGCGACTCTTAGTGCCCACTTCATAGGAGTAACCGGAACCGTAATCATTGGAGATGAACCGGTAGCGCTTTTTTCCGTTGGTACCAACGAGCCTCTTTAGTATGGTGAGAACTTCATTAGCATAATGTTCTTCGCTCGGGCCAAAGTAAAAACCGACAAACCCGGACGTGTCGACACAACCTTCTGCAAGATAGTATCCGATTAAACGGTCAAAATCTTCATCCAACGGAATTTTGGCGGAACAACGTGTTTTCGAGCGTTTGACCCCAATCTTCAGGTGTTTCCGAAGAGATGCGTCACGTTCGAGTTTCAAATATACTTCCAAAGGCATGCAATCAGCGAAGCGCCAGCCTATCGCGGTTTTGCGTTTCACGCCGGTAAGACTGGCGATTTCCGCGGGCATGACGTCCAGAACGCGTTTCCAACCATATACGTAGTACCCGCGTTTGTGCTTGAATGCATCAATCAAATCCAATTCTCGTACGGCATCAGCTAAAAAGAAGTTGGATGAAACCGGAAGAAAAGTTCCGCCCGTAACCCGGTCTGCACGCAAGGATTCGATGCCATCCGACGCCAGTGCCAATAAGGGGTGGTTCTTGCTGACCTGGATCTTCCGTCCGCGACGCAAGGTGATTTCTAACAGAGAGCCATCACCGGGGCGCCGCATGACTTTGCGTATGGGCACCCACCCCTGCTTGAAATCGGCCTCTGAAAAGCCAAGCGTCCAGTAATCGGCCGGTTCGACGAATTCGAATTCGTTCCAACGCTGAACGGGATATCGGTCGAAAACGTCGCCAACCAATTCGGCCATTTGCATTAACTTGGTGGTTTGCCCGGCCCGCACCAGGATGAGCTCAGAACCCGGTAGGCATCCTTCAGTATCCAAATCGCACGCGTTGACCACTTCGACCGCTTCCTTACAGAGGGCCTTCAAGACGGATAGGTAGTCCTTGGTGTAATCCGAACCTTTTTGGATTTCGTGAGACGGCCCCCACTCGATGTCAAAAACCGGGTAACCCGCTCCGGGAACGCTTTGTTTGATGCCGTAGATGTGGCCCACAGCCGCGGCCACCCGCACCGTCTTTCCGTCCAAGACGAATTCGAGATGCTTGACTTTTCCTTTGCCCAACGTGCGGGCCCTGCCCCCGCTCAAGGCGTCGGCGATCTTGCGGGCAGCGGACGGCTTTTCGCTGATGATGAGGATGGACATACGTGAAAGAGTGTTGCGACAGGGAAGATTAATACCCGTTTGGAAAAAGCCGGAAAAACTTGGCTTAAATCAACGTATACTTGCTCAAGTAAATCTGCGTCTTGACGACTTCCAACAACGGCACAATCAGAAACGCGGTGACCAAAAGCGACGCCATGCGGGCCGAACCCGGCATGACGGTCAAAAACAAGGCGTCGTTCAACAACAAAAGGACCGAGCCGGCAACCAAAAACAGGACGAAATAAGCGGGTTTTTGGAAAACGAATTTGACGCTTTTTCTCAACGCCTGCGGCACCCCGGCATCGTCCACCGCGATGGCCTGCGGCACGAACAAGATGGCGGCACTGACGACGAACGAAACCAAGCTGCCCAACAGCGGCTGCAAGGCAACGACTTTGCCACCAAAGTTGACGTGCAGGTCCAACAACAACAGATTCGACGCCAAAATGACCAATGTGGCAGCTAAAAGCACGAAGAACAGCCGGAACGTGGCGTGCTCGATGCGCGAAGCTTCGTAGTGCGACATAAGGTTGAGCGTGCGTTGCGACCGGATGACGACGTTGACCGCGGCAATGGCAAACGACGCCAACAAAAGCGAAACTAAGAAAATGGCGGCGATGAAGCCGAATTCGACGAGTGACAACGTGGCCGGAACGCTGCCGAAGCGCAGGAAGATGCCGCCGAGGGTCGAAAAGTTGGGCAACAACGACAACAAAGGCACGGCGACCAGAAAAGGCACGGAGAAAAACAAGATGAGCTTTCCGTTGCGGCCATAGGCGGCCGACGTGTGGGCTAAGATGTTATCCGCGTGCGTTGCCGGCATAACCGCTTTTAAGGGGCAAACGGGTTTTAAACGGCTTCGATGGACCCGTGCCAAAAGCATGCCGCCAAATGCCACCCCACGGACCTGCAAGCCGTCTTGAAAGCTTTTTAAGCCACGGGTTTCAGAAGAAATTCCGCAATTACAAGCCGAGCCTTCGGGTTTGCCCGGAAAGCCGGATTCGTCAAAAAATTTTGCCATTATTTTGAGGTGTGTGAGTTTGAAAAAAGCACCATCGAACAAGTGCGACCGCTGCGGCAAGGAAGACTACTACTTTGAAATCTGCACGTACTGCAAACGCAAAGTCTGCAAATACTGCATCAAATCCAGCGCAACGGCCACCAAAACGGAACGCCGCATCATCTGCAAGGACTGCTGGACGAACAAACGCACCCAGAAGAAATTCCAAAAACCCGCCGTGGCCGTCGCACGCACTTAAGACAACACAAAAAAGGAAAACGGCAAAAAGCGACGAAACAGGCCAACAGCGAAACCCTGAATCGCCATCTCGGCGTATTTTAACCGGTTCTAGCTTTAGCTTGACATGGCCAAAAAGCTTGACGAAAAAAAGGACGGAACGGAGCCTGAGCCTCTAAAACCCCGGTTGTGGTTCAGAAATAGCGTTCCGTATGAACACAAAGTCATCGGCTATGCTGAGTTGCACCCTAAAATTCGAGAAGAAATCGACTATATCCGCGGAATGGCCAAACTCTCGCTAATCGGAGGAACAAGTTTATACGGAGCAATGATACCCACAACCATAGCATCCATTACAAATTTTATGCCCGTATCAACGTTGACTCCAATAATGCTAGCAGGAGGGGGAGCATTGTGGCAAAAAAAAGCCGCTTCACTGGCCGCCCATAGCGACCACCTTAACGATAAATTACTGAATAACCCAGGCCAAATATTCTCAACCTACTTCACACCCTACCTTGCACCTCACATTGAAACAAAAAAAATAGGAAAACTCATGCAAGATTTAGCTGAAAACAACGAATCACCTTTTCAACGAATCGACTCAGCAGAACTGCTAAAAAAATTCCAATACGGAATTATTGATAACGAAGGTAATCTGGTACTCATGAAACATCCGCAAGATGAATCCGCTAAAGAGTTAACCGGCTGGCAGATGCTCAAAAAAATGTTCGCATGGAAGCAACCATTCCAGCGTACAAAATTCGAACTTCAGAAACCGAAAATAAAGGAAAAAGTGAAAAAGCCCTGGATGATGCCCAATCTAGCCCCGGCAGGCATGCGACTTGCCTTAGCCCCCGTCCGTTGGCGCAGGGCGGAAAAATAAGCCGCTGAAGTGAAAACGCCTTGAACAACCCCGATTCCGAACTCCAACCGATCGCCCCTCATATCTTCCTTATTTCCGGCGACTCCCACCCCAAAATCTGTTCGAACGCCTACGTCTTGGAAGGTCCCGGTTCGTTGGCTTTGATTGATTCCGGCGTGGACGCCGCCCGCGTGCAAGCCGCCGTCGCGCCCCTGGACAAGCCCATCGAGCGCGTCTTTTTCACCCACGGCCACTTCGACCACATCCAGGCCGCCATCAAAGCCCAAATGCCGGGACAAATGGCGAAAGCCGATTTGGACGTCTTGCACGAATTGAACGCCGCATGGGTCAACGTCCAAAAACCCGATTTTTTCAAACCGTTTAAAACAAGCAAAACCAAAAGCCAAAGCGAAACCGACGACGCAAGCCAAACCGGCAGCCAAAACGACCTTGCCTTCCATGCAATCCAATGGTCCGGCTTCCAACTCGACATAATCCCAACACCCGGCCACACCCCCGGTTCCGTCAGCTTCTTGGACCACAAACAAGGCATCCTGTTTTCCGGGGACTGCAAGTTCGCCAACGGCGGAGTCGGAAGGACCGATTTTTGGGGCGGCGATCCGCAGGCGTTGGACAAAAGCCTGGCAAAAATCGAAAGCCTTGATTTCCGGTTGCTGGCGCCGGGACACGGACCGTTGGAAGAAAAATAGCCTGCAAGCCTGCGCGCCCAAAAGGCCAAAAAGAACCGCCGACACGACGATTCCATGAAAACACATTTATTGGTCGGCATCCCGTCCAACCGCCCCGCCCGCCTCCGCACGTGCCTTCTGAACGTCTTGGAAGCGCTCAAGACGGAAGGCGTCCAAGCCGATGTTTTTGTTTGCGACGGCAGCCCAAAAGCTCACGAAAACCAGGCGTTTGCCACACACGCAGCAAAGTCCTACGGCGTCCGCATCGACATCGCGGATGAAAAAGAATTCCAAAAAAACCAGGCTCAAAAGTTTCGCTTCTTGTTTGACGGCCCGTATGGCGGTCCCCGCAACGCCATACTGCTTGAAGCGGTCCGACGCAAACGCCACGTCATCTTCTTGGACGACGACGTGGTGCCCACCGAAGATTTCTTCACCCGCTTTGCCATGCATTTGGACGCCGGCAAGAGCATCGTGGTGGGCGCCTACGCCGGAAAACGCACCGGAGCGCCGTTCCTCATGGACAAAGCCACCCGGGCCTTGACGGACTTTTTGGAAGGCAACGCAAGCAAGGAGGACTCCTTGCGGCGCGCGCGGGAAGCGTTTTGCGGTGAATCGGACGAATGGCCGCCGTCTGTCGAAGGCTACCGCGGAGGCTGCATGGCCGTCTCGCTTGAAACCGTGGCCGCGTATTGCTTTTTTCCGACGCGCTTCCGCATGGAAGACGGCCTGTACTGCAGCGTAGCGCCCCACTTCATCGGGCAGGAGGCGTTCAAACCATTCCTTCCGGAAGCGCCCGTGGGTTTTCACAAACCCCCCGCCGCGGGACTCAACACGCTGGTCGATTACTACCTCAACGCCGTGCAAGGCGCTGCCTTGGGCAAAAGCATTGAATACGCGGTAATCCATTTCGGTAAAAATCCTTCAGGCAGCCAAATCCGGCAAGCGTGCCTGGAAGGCCCAAAAAGCTTGTTGGAAGAGTTTTCCGAATCCAAGACCGCGGCGCGCCGCGGACAGCAAAAATCGCTGGACGGCGCGGTCAAGGCATTGGGCGACGCTCAGTTGCAAGCGCAATACGACCGCTTCATCCACATCGGACGCAAAGACGCCCTACTGCCGGATTTAGAACAACACGTCCAGCGGTTCTTCGAAGCGCAGCACGCATGGATGAACCTTACGCAAGAAAAAAAATCGTGAAGAAAAAAAATAAAAAAAAGAATGCCGGAGGGCAGTTGGAATAAGCCCAAAAACCGGCGTCAGAGTTTAGCGCTTTCCACCACCCGAAGGACCGGAACCACCCTTGCCACCCGTTGGACCGGCACCGCCTGGCGCGTTACCTTGTCCGCCTGCGGGGCCGCTACGTGCGCCGCCTTGCGGTCCTTGACCGCCAAATACGCCACCTGGACCGCTTTTAGGCCCTTTGCCGCCGGGCTTAATTTGCGGGCCGTTGGATTCCTGGTCTTTGCGCCCGTCACGGTTTTCTTGGACGTTTTGTTTGACCGCTTCACGCTTTTCGTTGGCCTTATCCTTCAACTCATCTTTCTTTTCCTTTCGGTCTTCACGGATTTCCTGCTTCTTTTCCTTGGCATCTTCACGCGTTTGCTGCATTTTTTCCTTGGCCGCGTCTTTTTTCTCTTTGAGGTCTTCGCGCTTTTCCTGCGCCTTGTCCTTGATTTCTTGTTTCTTGTCTTGGCGGTCCTGCTTGATTTCTTCACGTTTTTCCTTCGCTATTTCTTTGATTTCTTGTTTCTTTTCCTTCGCCTTCTCGCGGGCCGCTTTGGCCTTTTCCAGCGTTTCCTTGCGGATGGCCTTGGCGTCTTTCGCCTTGCCGTTCAACGCGTCCTTCGGCGGCAACAGTTTAGGGGTTTTGGGCCCAATCAGCGGCTTGAGAGATGGTGCAGGCGTCACGGACGCGGCCGGACTGGGCTCGGTCGGCGCCACGGTGGCATCGGCGGATGGAGACACGCTGGCATCGGCTGCCGCGGCCACGACGCCGACCAACGACAACAACAACAAACTGCTGAATAGGATGGCTACTTTCATGGATATCACCTGCTAATCCAAAGCCTTCCGCCCGTTCTTAAGCCTGACTTGACCGAAGTTCCACTAAAAACTAAAAACCAGTACGCGGAAAAAGAAGAACTCCGATTTCGAGCGTCACGACCCAGCCTGAAGCCAGCGGTGTTTAGGGCAGCCATTCCAAAAGAGCCGGGCCTTCAAACGCCGGCGTCAAGACGTTGCCTTGGATTGGAAACAAAGTGGCTTCTTGGTAGAGCGTTGAAAACCGTGCCCGGCTCTTGCCGCTAGGGATCGGCAAAGACACGGATTGGCGGGATCCCACATTCGCCAAAAACGACGCTTCTTGGGTTTCAGAATAGAAAACGTCGTCTGGCAGATCCAATCCCTCGGGCAAGGCAGCGTTGGTATCCATTACCAACCGATGTTCGCACCCGGCGTCCAAAACGTCACCGAAGACAACTCGCGTTTTGCGTTGCAAGGCGCGAAACTCCGATTCACTCACGCACGCCGATGGCACGACTACCAAATCATACGAGTCGACGCGTTCCGCATCAAATACGACGTCATAAGGAACATGACGGTTCAGCAACATCTTAGCCGCTTGACGATACGATTTGAAAAACGGCGTCCGTTCCTCATAAAAACCCGCGTCGTTTTGATCCATAAAATCGCGAGCGTTGGACGAATACCAAAGCGCCACCTTGGCAGTCCGTCCCTGCGCCAACACGGCGGACTCTTTAGCCGCCCAAGAAAACAATGCCTTTCGAAATGCCGGATCCACGCTGTCATCCAGCATGGACGGGCCGCGCGCTTCGTAAAACTGGCCACCGAAAGCCAGGACCACTCCCGCCATCTTGAGAGCGTCATTTGCAGTGGCACCATACGTCAAGGTCCACGTCGGCGCACCCCGATTGGCAGAAACCGAGTAGGCCACCATGGCGGCAAACGCTCTCCATTGGTCTAAATTGGCCGACCCCATGGCCCGTTCCCCCAAATCCACGCGGTCGGCAACGGTCGAAATTTCAGGGGCCGTCGGCAAAAAGAGGCCGACTTTGGATGGATCCTGGGCATACCCCGTAGATAATGGAGAATCCACGTTCCAATTCTCGGCAAAAACCAAGACGTCCGGATTGGCTTGGCGGGCAGCGGTCTGGATATCGGCCAAAAAACGAGAAACACTTTTTTGACGCCACAAAATCCACGCGTTCCAAGTTGAATTCCCCCAATCCGGACGGCGGGGCGGCTCAACACCACGATCCGCCTTAAAAGCGGCTACGCTGAAGGCGTCGTGCGACGGCCATAAGTCGTCGTGCAGGCCGATGCTGTTCTGGAGGTAAACAGTATCGACCCACAAGGCGTCTACTAGCGGTGCCAAGGATCGGGTACGGTTGAGGAAAAAATCGCGGTAGGAAGACTCGGGTGAAAGCCATGCATCGACTTCTCCGGTTTCCAACCAATGCTCTTGAGTCGAGCCAATGTCGTCAAACTGGACCGGTCGACCGGCCTGATCTTGCTGCAGCCAATCCGGATGATCCGCCAAGGGATCGACCCCAGCGGGCCCCGTCACTTCCAAACCCGTCAAATACAGCGCCACTTTCAATCCGCGTCGGTGCGCCATTTGTGCGACGTTGCGGACCAGTTTGCGATTCGCTTCAAATTCATCGTCGTTTTCCCACGCGCGGTAATCCCAGCCCAGCGGCGTGTCCATCAGCATTACCGAAACGTTTTGCGCAACGGCGGCATCGACTTTTTCCAGGATGTCTTCGTCGGAAAAATCCGGATAAAAAGCAAAACCGGCCAAACGCGCCTCATACGCCCAAGTCGGAAAAGAGAATTCCGACGCCCGCAAAGTGGCCAAAGACGAAGGTGCGGGAGTTAAACCGGAATCGGCAATCACGCCGTCCGAAGGCCCGGGCAACACGGAAGAAGATTGAAGACAGCCTAAAACCAGGACCGACGCCAAAAGCACTGCAGCCGCGATGGACAGCCTCATACCCAATTAAGCCTTCTTGAGCTTGACGGCCGTGCCGTAAGCGAAGACTTCAACCATGCCGGGCATCACGGCAGTAGTGCCCAAACGCATGCCGACCACGCCGTTGGCCCCTTGCGCTTTCGCGTTGGCTTCCAGTTTTTTCAACACGTCGGCGCGGGCATTGTCCGTCAGGCTCTCGTACGAACGGATGTCGCCGCCTTTGATGCTCTTGAGCATGGCGTATAAATCGTGACCCAGATGCCGGCTGCGCACCACCGTGGCCCACACCACGCCCACGTACGCGTCAATCTTCTGTCCGGGAATGGTTTCAGTGGTTGCGATGATCATGAAAGCCATAACGCAAAGATGGCTTTTTAAGTTGTCGCCGGCAAACAAATTCCCCAGCGTGCAAACCATGACCGAAAACCAATCCGATTACATCCCGTGGGTCGAAAAATACCGGCCCCAGCGGCTGCAGGACATCGTGGGCCAAGAAATCGCCGTCCAACGGTTGCAGGCTTACGTCAACCAGAAGAACATTCCCCACCTCCTTCTAGCTGGACCCCCCGGATCTGGAAAAACTACGAGTGCATTGGCACTTGCCCGCGAATTGTTCGGTGACGATTTCCGCGGCAGTTTTTTAGAACTCAACGCGAGTGATGAAAGAGGGATAGACGTCGTGCGCGGCAAGATCAAGGACTTCGCCCGCACCATGGCACTGCAAGACGTGCCGTTCAAAATAATCTTCCTGGACGAAGCCGACGCCTTGACGCAGGACGCCCAACAAGCCTTGCGCCGCACCATGGAACAATTCAGCAAGACGTGCCGGTTCATCTTGAATGCGAATTATTCCTCGCGCATCATCGAGCCCATCCAAAGCCGCTGCGCCGTTTTCCGATTCATGCCCTTAACATCCGAGCAAAGCCAACAACTGGCTGAAAAAGTCGCCGCCGCCGAAAAAGTAAAACTTGAAAAAGGCGCGGGGGCGGCCATCGCGACCGTGGCGCAGGGTGATGCGCGCCGCGTGCTCAACGTGCTGCAAGCCGCCGCGGCCCTGTCCAAAAACGTTACGGAAGACGACGTTTTGAAAGTCTCATCCATGGCGCGACCCAAAGAAGTCCAGGAAATGGTCTTACTGGCCTGGAAAGGCAACTTCGGCGGCGCCCGTGGCTTGCTGGACCAACTCATCATCCGCTACGGCTTAAGCGGCGAAGACGTGATGAAGCAAGTCTACCGCGAAGTCGTCGCCCTCGACGTTCCCGACAGCGTCAAAGTCCACCTCGTCGACCGCGTGGGCGAGTACTCCTTCCGTTTAAGCGAAGGGGCGGACGAACGCATCCAACTCGAAGCCTTGTTGGCGCAGTTGGTGCTGGCAGGACAGAAAAAGGCGTAAACAAAAATGGAAAACGTCAAAATCAAGATTCTCATCACCGGCGGCACTTTTGACAAGGAATACGATGAAATCAAGCAGACCCTGTTGTTCAAACAAAGCCACGTGCCGGCCGTGCTCAAAGAGGGCCGCAACCGCCTGGACGTGGAAGTCGTCACCTTGATGCTGAAAGACAGCTTGCAGATGACGGACGCGGACCGCGACGTCATCGCCAATTACTGCAAAACCGCCCAGGAATTCAAAATTATCATCACCCATGGTACCGACACCATGGACCAAACCGCGCAATACCTGGCCGCACGCGTGCCGGACAATACCATCGTCATCACTGGGGCGATGGTGCCTTACACCTTCGGCTCGTCCGACGGCATATTCAATCTGGCTTGCGCCTTGGCGTTTGTCCAGACCCTGCCGGCCGGCGTGTACGTGGCGATGAACGGCCAGTGCTTCCAAGCGGGAAACGTCAAGAAAAACACCGAAAGCGGCTTTTTCAGCAAAATCCGTTGAAGCCACAAATGCCCTAAGGATGGGCCAACCCCCCCAAGCACGGATTGGGCATGATTTTATAAGATTTGATGAGAGAATAGTAAGTGGTGGCACTTTCATGGATGAAATCGAACTCAAAGTAGCCGAAGCCATGCAGATCGACTACGGCAAACGCGTGGTGCGCTTGGACTCCAACGCCCGCCGCCTGCTTAACCTCACTACGGGCGACGTCATCCAGATTGCCGCCAAAAAAACCACCGCCGCACTCGTGCTACCGGCCCACCCGCAAGACGAAGGCTTGAACATCATCCGCATGGACGGCATTTTGCGGCAGAACACCAACGTGGCCCTTGGGGACCGCGTGAAAGTAAAGAAGGCCGAAATCCGCACGGCCAAGAAAATCGTCCTCGCCCCAAACCAGAACAGCCGTTACGCGCCGGGTTTTGACACGTACGTGAAAAAGAACCTCATCGGAAAGCCATTGAGCAAAGGCGACATCTTGTCCGTCAACATATTCGGCACGTCTTTTCCCTTCGTCGTGGCGCAGACCGTGCCCAACGGCCTGCTCCTCGTAGCTCCGGAAACGGAAGTCATCCTCAAGGAAGAACCAGTCAAGGAACTGGGCAAGCTCAACACGATTTCGTACGAAGACATCGGCGGATTGAAGGACACGGTCCAGAAAATCCGCGAGATGGTCGAACTCCCGATGCGCCATCCCGAATTGTTCGAACGGTTGGGAATTGAACCCCCAAAAGGCGTGCTCATCTACGGCCCGCCCGGAACGGGCAAGACCCTGCTGGCCCGCGCCGTGGCTTCAGAGTCGGACGCGCACTTCATCACCATCAACGGTCCCGAAATTATTTCAAAATTCGTCGGCGAAGCTGAAGAGCGCCTGCGCGGCATCTTCCAAGAAGCGGAAGAAACCGCGCCAGCCATCATCTTCATCGACGAAATCGACGCCATCGCGCCCAAACGCGAGGAAGTCATCGGAGAAGTCGAAAAACGCGTCGTGTCGCAACTGCTCACCGTGATGGACGGCCTCAAAAGCCGGGGCCAAGTCATCGTCATCGGCGCCACCAACCGGCAAAACTCCATCGATCCGGCTCTGCGCCGTCCCGGACGGTTCGACCGCGAAATCGAGATCGGCGTTCCCGACAAGAAAGGCCGGAAAGAAATCCTCCAAATCCACACGCGCGGCATGCCCCTGAACAAAGACATTTCCCTTGACGAAATCGCGGGCCAAACGCACGGCTTCGTCGGCGCCGACCTGCATGCATTGGTCAAGGAAGGCGCCATGAAAGCATTGCGCCGCATGCTGCCCAAAATGAACCTGGAAGACGAACAAATCCCCGCCAAAATCCTGGAAGAACTCAAAGTCACGCGCGACGACGTCCAGAACGCCTTGCGCGAAATCCAGCCGTCCGCGCTTCGCGAAGTCTACGTGGAAGTGCCCAACGTGCAGTGGAACGACATAGGGGGCCTCGAAGACGTCAAGCGCGAAATCCGTGAAGCCGTCGAAATGCCCCTCAAGAAGCCGGAAGTGTTCAAACGCATGGGCATCCGACCCGTCCGCGGCATCCTGCTCTACGGCCCGCCCGGCACCGGCAAAACCCTGTTGGCCAAAGCAGTTGCCACCGAAAGCGAAGCCAACTTCATCTCCATCAAAGGGCCGGAAATCTTGTCCAAATGGGTCGGGGAAGCGGAAAAATCGGTTCGTGAAATCTTCCGCAAGGCCCGCCAAGTCGCGCCCACCGTCATCTTCATCGACGAGCTGGACTCCATCGCGCAGACCCGGGGCTCGGACGAAGGCTCAGGCGTAGGCGCCCGCGTCGTCGACTCGCTGTTGACGGAAATGGACGGACTAAAAAACATCAAGGACGTCGTCGTCATCGGCGCCACCAACCGCATCGACATCATCGACCCGGCACTGCTTCGCCCCGGACGCTTCGACAAGCTCATTGAAATCAATGCACCCGACGTCGAAACCCGGTTGGCCATCCTCAAGGTCCACACCGCTCCGATGCCGATTGCGCCTAAAGTCGACTTGCAGAAAATCGCGGGCCTGACCGAAGGCTTTTCCGGCGCCGACTTGGAAGGATTGTGCCGAGAAGCGGCCATGATCGCGTTGCGCGAGAACTTGGCCGCCAAGTTCGTCGAACCCGTCCACTTCGAAAAGGCCTTGGCGTCGCTCTCGCCGGTATTGCTGAAGAAGCGCGAACGCGAGAAAGACTTGCAATACGCTTAAAAACCGCAAGAAAACACCCCCGTCCTTGCCCCATCGCAAAGAGGAAAAAGAGAAGGCAGACCCCCTCGTCCCTCAAGAAAGGAAAAGAAAAAAAGAGTAAAGGGCAAAAAAGGAAAAGCGGAGGAAAACAAGCGGTACGTGCCGCGAGCAACGACGTCGGTTTTTATTTTTTTATCGCGCCTTCGAAAAATAAACAAGCGGTTCTTCTCCGTGCGTCGAAAACCGCGTTCCATAAAAACCCAACCGGGGTAAAACAACAACATGAACCTGGGTATTTTCTCAAAATCGCTCATGCTGACGTTGAGCGTCTCGCTCATCCTCTACGGGTTATCCGGTTTCCTGGCGCAGCACGGCATCACGGCCTTCGGGTTGTTGGCCGACGTCTGGAAATTGGTGGCCTTGTCCATCGGCTTGTCCATCGTGGTGGCAGCGGCGTACCCGCACATCCGCGGCGTCAAGCAAGGCGACCAGATGGTGGCGTTTTTGCGGCGCGAGCACAACTCAGGCGGCGTGCGCCAACACGTCATGGACGTGGTGTTCGCCACGGCGTTGGAAAGCGGCAAGACGGGCCAAAAAATCAAGATCGCGATGTCCAACGGCATGCAAGCCGAAGGCCTCATCACCGGTTACGGCGGCACCTTCAGCCCTGCCACATTGAAAATCACCGAGACGGAACGGTTCGGGTAAACAAGTATCAGTTTCCCGATTTTCGATAGTTAGATCCGATTCAATTATTAAAATGAGAGAAAACACTAATAGTTGAAAAACCAGCAGAAAAAATCGGATTTATACCATTACGGAAATCATAGACATCACAAACGGCGATGAAATAACCGACCGTTCCGAAACCCATATTAAGCCGACTTGGGACAAGGACGTTTAATCGTTTTTACACCCTCTAGCCGAAGGGCTTGGGAACAGCGGGTTTTTTAGTTTCAAACGCCTTGCCATCTGCGAGGAAAAAACAAGGATGACGCCGTCACAAAAAAAAAGAAGCCGCTGGAAAACAAGGCTAAACCCGTCAAGAAAAACACAGAGCATATTACGCGTTTTACAGGTCGTTTGGATTTATGGATGAACGTTTGGAAAGCATGCTGGCAAACCGCCACACCGTTGACTTGAACGCCGAGAACATGTCCGAAGAGGACAAAGCGCTCGTCGAATTCCTCAAGACCAGCAAGCCCAAGATTTACGTCATCGGCACCGGCGGCTCCGGCTGCAACACGCTGGTCCGCATGCAAGAAGTCGGCGTCAAAGACGTCACCTTGATCGCCATGAACACCGACGCGCAACACTTGCTGAAAGTCAAAGCCGACAAGAAAGTCTTGTTGGGCAAGAAAAAGACGCGCGGATTGGGCGCCGGAAGCAATCCCGCCGTCGGACAGGCGGCAGCGGAAGAAAGCGAAGCCGAAATCAAGGAACTACTCAAAGAAGCCGATTTGGTATTCATCACCTGCGGACTCGGAGGCGGAACCGGCACCGGTTCAGCCGCGGTCATCGCTCGCGCGGCAAAGGAAGCCGGCGCGCTCTGTGTAGCCGTCTGCACGCTTCCGTTCACGTCGGAAGGCACCAAACGCATGCGCAACGCCATGGAAGGCTTGGAGCGGCTCAAGAAGCACGCCGACACGACGATTGCCATACCCAATGACAAATTGCTTTACTTCGTGGCGGACTTGCCGTTGAATGCCGCGTTCAAGACGGCGGATTTGGTCCTCACCAACGCCGTGCGCGGCATCACCGAACTGGTCACGCGCCCCGGCTTGGTCAATTTGGACTTCGCCGACGTGCGCACCATATTGGAAAAAAGCGGCCAAGCCATGATTGGTTTAGGCGAAGTCTCGCGTCCGGATCACCAGAACCGCGTGATTGAAGCGGCCGAAAAAGCCTTGTCCTCGCCGTTGTTGGATTTGGACGTAGGCGATGCGGATCGCGCCTTGATCAACATCACCGGTGGCAAAGACATGACTCTCGGGGAAGCTGAAGCGGCAGTCAACGCCATTTCAAGCAAAATGGCGAAAGAAGCCCACGTGATTTGGGGCGCGACGGTGGATGACAATTTGGAAAAGAACACCGTCCGTGTCTTGGCCGTCTTGTCCGGCATCAAGACGAACGCTTCACCGTCTTCGCATTCGCCGGAAAAGGCCATGGAAGAGCTGGATTTGGAATTCGTTTAGAGGTCGTCGGTCATGAACGTGGTGGAAGGACTCAAAGGATTCATCGCCCAAGCGCAGCGCGTCTTGGCCGTGACGCACAAGCCCCGGGGCCAGGAATACCGACAGATGGCATTGACCACGGCCATCGGCATTGCCATCATCGGTACCATCGGCTTCCTGATCAACCTGTTGTCCCATCTAGTGAGGTCATAAAAAACCATGTTGCTTTACGCGTACCGCGTCACCGCGGGCCAGGAAAACATCGTCGCCGACTTGCTGTCGGAAAAAATCCGCAAGACCAAGTCCACCGTCGGCGCGCTCATCGTCTCGAACCGCCTCAAAGGCTACCTCATCGTCGAAGGCCCCGACGAAATCGAAGTCAAAAAGCTAGTCACCAATGTGCCGCACGTCAAAAGCGTCCTGAACCGGCCCATCGCATTTGAAGAAATCAAGGACATGTTGGAATCCAAACCGCAAGAAGTCTTGCTGAACCGCGGCGACATGGTCGAAATCACCTCCGGTCCATTCAAAGGCGAAAAAGCCAAAGTCGTGCGCATCGACAACGACAAGGAAGAACTCACCGTGGAACTGGTGGAAGTGGCCGTGCCCATCCCCGTCACCCTCAAGCTGAACACCGTCAAGGTGCTGTCATCCGGAAGCGCATGACCCTAATTAATCCTTATGGCTTTCCGAAACGGCAACCTGTGACTTGGAAAAACGATTCGCATGATGCGGACCCACTACCGCAACCAAATCGACTCCGGCATGGACGGCAAACCCGTCACCCTAGGCGGCTGGGTTCACGAAACCCGCGACCTAGGCGGCCTACTGTTCGTTTTGGTCCGCGACAAGACCGGCATCGCGCAAGTGCTGTTCAAGAAAAAAGAAGCGCCAGCTGAGCTTCTTGCCGCGGCCGAGAAACTCGTCAAGGAAACCGCCGTCGTCGTGGAAGGAAAAGTCAAGGCTTCCAAGCAGGCGCCCGGCGGATTCGAAATCATCCCCACCAGCCTGCAGGTCGTCGGCCCGGTCTTGAAGAAAGTGCCACTTGACGTCACTGGCAAGGTTCCTGCGGAAATCGACACGCGACTGGACGCCCGGTTCATCGATTTACGCAGAAGCCAACCCAGCGCCATTTTCCGCATCCGCGCCGCAGCTCAAACCGCTTTTCGGGAAAAATTACTTCAGTTGGAATTCCAGGAAATCAATCCGCCCACCATCGTTTCGGCCTCCACCGAAGGCGGCTCCGATTTGTTCCACGTCCAATACTTCGAAAAAGACGCATTCCTAGCGCAATCCCCGCAGCTTTACAAACAGCTGGCCGTCATGGGGGGCCTGGATAAAGTATTCATGACGTGCCCCGTCTTCCGGGCTGAAAAACACAACACGACCATGCACCTCAACGAAGTGACGCAGATGGATTGCGAAATGGGCTTTGCCGACGAGAAAGACGGCATGGATGTCCTCGAAGCCGTCTTTTTACACATCCTCCAAAAAGTCCACGACAACTGCCAAGACGACCTCAAGACGCTGGAAGCCACGGTCAGCCCCCACACTAAACTAAAGCGGTTCACCTACGACCAAATCCTCGACGCGTTGAAACCCAAATACGGACTGGAATGGGGACAGGACTTCACCAAAGAAATGGAACACGCCATGCCCCAACTCCTGGGGGAAGAGGCGTTTTTCATCACGGATTGGCCAACTGCCGTGCGCGCCTTCTACTCGATGCCGTACGAGAACGAGCCCAAAAAATGCAAGGCGTACGACTTGATGTACCGAGGCTTGGAAATCAGCTCCGGCGCGCAACGCATCCACGTCCCGGACTTGTTGGAAAAAGCCTTGCGCGCCCGCGGCCTGGATCCGGAAGACTTCGAAAGCTACATCGACGCCTTCCGCTACGGCGCCATCCCCCATGCGGGCTGGAGCATTGGTTCGGAACGGCTGACCATGCAGCTGACAAACCAGAAAAATATTCGGGAGTGCGCACTGTTTCCGAGAGATAGGCACCGGTTGCTGCCATAAGGGAAAGAGCGGTATCGGTTGTTGACGTAAAGGCAGTTGAGCCTGGCGTTGCCGCAATAGCTAAAACGTCACCGGTTTCCGCCTTGACTTGCGCTTGAGGATTTCCTTGAAAATTCCATCCAGTTCAGGCCGATCTGCCCAGGCTCCGGCCAAATCCATAATGCTCTTTTTATCGTTGGCAGAAAAACCGCGCGCGTTTGAAGTGCCTACCTGAATCTTTTTCCTTTTCCTCATGACGCATCAACCCACCAAATCCTCAAACGTCAGTCCCACCTTAAGCTCGCTTTCCGTCAAGGAAAAACCCGCCGGCGTCTCGTTCAACATCGCAAGCGGGAAAAAGCGCCAGGGCACGTGGGGAAACTTCCACGCGATGTACACCGGCAACCCAGTGCGGCTTTCCCACTCCTTGTAAATCGTGACCTTGGGCTTGTCAAAGTGCAGGCCTGTTTTCCACGCCTTGCACTCCAACGCGAATCGCTTGCCCATCTTCAAGACAATCAAATCCGGAGAAATCCCATCGGAACCTGAGCCGCTGGCCCTTGTGACGAAAAAGCCTTTGTCTTCCAGCATTTTTTTGAGCTGCCGCTCGTAAAGGGTTCCTTTGGCTTTGCGAGAATTGCTCATGGGTCCAAACCGACTCGCGGAGCAGCCTGAAAACAAAAAGAAAAGATAAACACCGGTTGTTCCGCTAAGCCCGTGCAATCGCGCGGGTTTTGGGTTTCTCAGGCAGAAAATCAGAGGCATTGACTTCAATGTCTTCTGCGGTTTCCAGTTCCAGCATGATACGGCCCGGACCCGCCACGCACAGTTCCACCTTGTCCCCAATGCGGGCACCGACGGCTTTCAGAAGTTCGACAGGAAGATAGAGAACGGGTTTCGAGCCTGCTGCCGAACTAATCTTGCGGCTCAAGCGGACGGGCGGGGCCAACGAATAGATGATTTCCTCAAGGACCCGGGCCTGTGGGGACGTGAAAGCTTCCAAACCGCATCGCGGACAATGGAGGCCTTCGGCATCCTTCACGATGACGCCCCGGGCTTCATAGTCCATGCGGACGACATCCATGGGGATGCGGCATTTGTAACAGCGAATCATTGGCTGGTCCACGACATTCACCCTCTTTTCCTTACGACGGTTACGACCCATAGGCCCGCCTCGTCCTCGCGGCAGACGGCGATGAGCAATACGCCCTTGATCCGGCACACGATTTTGAACTTGTCTTTTCCTTCGGGGATTCGTATGCCACAGGACAAAGCCATTTCCACCTGCAATTGACTTAGGTTCATGTAAAACAGCTCGTCGCTGGCGTGCCGCGTCCAATTGAACTTTTCCACCACGATGCACCAAAGTCATATACGTACATTATACGTACTGGAATAAAAACCGGCCCGCTTAGGCGGGCACGGCTTTGAGCTGTTCTTGCTGGCGAACCTTCCACGCCTCCAGGCGGCGGTGCTGATCGAACTCCAGCACGTCCGTAGCGTACCGCAACAACAAGGCGGACAACTCCAACGCGTCGTCCCGATCCAAGTATACGGAAGTCGGCTCGACGCCTTCCGGGTGCACGCGGATGCTCAAACTGGACGGCAGGGCTTTGCCTTCCTTTTCGCGGCCTTCCCACACCGACACGTCGAGTTTGACGTTCTGCGGCATCAGCCGGAACTGGTACGACTTGATGGGCCGTTTTCCTTCGCCGCTGCGTTTTTCTTCACTCATACTGCATCCCACTCCTTTGCCTTCCTAAAAGCTTGAGCCAAAAGCGAAATAAAAAGGAAAGGAGGGGTGCTGGCCGGTGACGTTGAGCAAAATCATCGGTCTGGCAACGTGCGCGTTGTCATCCGATGGACTCGGCCGATTGGCCAAGTCTACGCGTCCTGCCGCACATCTTGCAACTTCGGTTGCAAGGCCACACAATTCCTGAAGAATTGTGCTGCGATGGCAACTTCGTTAGCGATTTCGTCTTCACTGTTGGCCAGGGAGGAACAAAAACCCGGATTCAGACTGCCGGCCACAGCGGCAAACTCCGTAGCGATGTAGGCCACACGTTTTGCTGACTTGCGAAAAGACGCATTGGCCTAACACACGAGTAAAAAAGCGGCCATCGACCAAAAACATGCATGCCGAATTACCCAAAAGAGCTGGCGCACGTATTCGAAAAAGAAGCGGGAAGGCGGACGCCGCGTGACATCGCCGACGTGATTCGTCACTACCAAGACTCGGCGTTGGAATTGGCAGAAAAAATGACCCGGACGCATGAAGCGGAACGAAAGTCCAAAGCGCACCAACTCGCTCTGGAAGCCATCGAAGACACGGCCAAAAACCATGGCCCGGAACATCGAAGCCGATTTCGCCAACGTTGGCTCATGACGGCGCGGTACCGCATCCAAGAATTCCTAGAACGCCCGAAAGTTCCACGAGAAGTGCATGCCGCCATAGAGCGAATCTACGACACGGTAAACGAGTTAGTAAGGGAAAAGCTGGAAAAAAGCTCGATCAGCCATGACAACCGCTTGGCATTGACCCTATTGTACGGCAAACGCCCCCTGACGGTCATGGACGTGGCCAGAGCAACCGAAAAAAAACACCAAATCATTCTGCAAGTCGAAGCCAACATCCATCGCCACATCCGGAATCACTCGACTTTTCCAGAGCTGCAAAGACAATGGAATCAAGACGTGCTTCCGTTCCTGACCAATGACGACGAACTAGGAAACCACGCTCAAAGCAATAACAAATACAACCATCTGAAACGCTTATTTAAGAGGTAAGTGCAGAAAAGCCATTACCCATGCCGCAACTATGGACCAATCAATACGCCCCGCAAACGTTGGACGACATCGTGGGCAACGCCGAATCCGTAACCCAGATCAAAACGTGGGCGCTGGACTGGCAACGCGGAAAGAAACAAAAACCGCTTCTGCTTCACGGCCCGCCAGGCACGGGGAAGACTGCCGCCGCCCGCGCATTGGCGCATGAAATGGGCTGGGTGCTTTTGGAGACGAACGCCTCGGATTTGCGCGACGGCGACAACGTCAAGAAAATCGTGGGCCTCGCGTCCTCCACGGGAACGCTGTTCGGTGAAAAGCGCTTGGTGTTGTTCGACGAAGTCGACGGCGTGTTTGACCGAGGCGTTGGGCCGGCCCTGCTAAAAATCGTCACCGACGCCGTGCAACCCATCCTCCTCACGGCAAACGACGTGTGGGAACCAAAATTGGCGGCTTTACGCGCCTCCACGGTCCGCGTCGAATTCAAGAAAGTCGCCAAATACGACGTCAAAAAAGCCTTGGTCCGCATCGCGCAAAGCGAAAGCCGCGACGACGACTTGACCCCGTTTTTGGAAAACGCCCGAGGCGACGTCCGCAGCGCGATCATCGACTTCCAAAGCGGCGCACCCTCGGAGCGCCAACGCGAAGAAAACGTGTTCGACGGCATCCGACGCCTATTCAAGGCCAAGAATTTCCACGACGCCCTCGGCGCCCACGACGATTCGGCCATCGATTTCGATCTGTTCTTCCGCTGGATCGAAGAAAACATCCCGCTGGAATACGAAACCCCGCAAGACTCGGCCCGCGCCTTTGACGCGCTGTCGCGCGCCTCCGTCTTCGGCGCCCGCATCCGCCGCCGCCAGGACTGGGACTTACTCAAGTTCCAACGCGCCATGGCCCTCGGAGGAGTGGGCTGCGCCAAAACCGAAGTCTACCACAAATTCACTCCCTACCGCTTTCCCGCTTACGTCAAGGCCCTCTCACAAAGCCAGAAAAGCCGGGGCGCACTCAAATCCGCCGCTAGAAAAGCCGGGGAAAAACTCAAGCTGTCCATCCGCAAAGCGAAAGAAGACTTACCCTATTACCGTCCGTTTGCCGACCACTTCGGTTGGGACGAAGACGAAAAAGCCGCCGCCGGCGTAACCACAGAAGAAAAGCCGAAAGTCCACAAAGCGCCCAAAGCCGAAGGAATCGCCCAAACCACTACAGTGCAAGCCGACGCAAAACAAGCCAACGCCGCACCCAGCAAGAAAACGGCTTCAAACGCCCAATCCAAACTCGGCTGAAAAAATCAAAGAAGTCCAAAGAAATAAGCATCAAGAAGGAAATCACCCAACGGACCGTGTTGGAAAAGTAAAAAAAAAGGTATCAGTTTAGTTTCGTAGGCGGTTTTCCGCCAGTTCATGCATGAAATCGATAAAGTTTTCGTCCTGCAAGCGCGCCGTCTGGAAAAAACTCATGAGCACGGCCGTGTCCTGCGCGCCGTGTTCCGACTGACTTCCAAAA
>ORMF012373136.1_pt1 | contig 38358 bp, 32 predicted proteins | sample 1779871 | NCBI WGS metagenome assembly ORMF01 (sample SAMEA104232316, study PRJEB22302) | groundwater metagenome | biome: forest; feature: aquifer; material: groundwater | place: USA | collected 2011-08-07 | depth 5.4 m
CGCGCAAGCAAGTGCGAAAAGCTGATAGAACCTCAAAAAAAACCCCGCAATAGCGGGGTTTTAGATACTTCAAAAAAAAGCATTATTCTTTCGATTGCATTTTTTCTTTCAACAAGTCGCCCAACGTTGTTTTGGTTGGTGCATCACCCATCGTACGTGTACCAGTATCACCTTTTGGTGGTGTTTCTAATACTTTGTGCGACACGTAAACTTGATGCGTTTTACGATCGAAATTAATAATTTTCACATCAATTTCTTCGCCGACTTTCAACTCTTCTTGAAGATCTTTTACGCGATCATAACTGTAATCAGCGATTTTCAAAATGCCAGTTAATTCAGCATTCAATTGCAATACCGCTTGTTTTGCAGCTACTTCATTTACTTTAGCTTTGATAACAGCATCTTTATCTAAGCCTTGCAAATGCGATTCAATTGGATCGTTTGACAATTGTTTGATGCCCAACGAGATACGTTCACGTTCAGGATCAATTGCCAAGATAACCGCTTCCACTTCATCGCCTTTTTGGAAAGCACGCACTGCTTGCTCACCTGCTTCAGTCCACGAAATATCAGACAAATGCACAAGACCATCAATTCCGCCTGGCAATCCGATAAACAAACCGAAATCAGTGATTGAGCACACAGCGCCTTTGATCTTATCGCCAACTTGGTGTTTGCTTGAGAAATCAGCCCAAGGATTTGCACGACCTTGTTTGATACCCAATGAAATACGACGACGATCGCCATCGATTTCCAATACCACCACTTCGATTTCTTCGTTCATGCTAACGACTTTGCTTGGATGAATGTTTTTATTCGTCCAATCCATTTCTGACATGTGAACAAGACCTTCAACGCCTTCTTCTAATTCAACGAAGCAGCCGTAATCAGTGATGTTGGTTACTTTACCAGTCAAGCGTGTTCCTGCTGGATAACGTTGTGCAACATTAACCCATGGATCTTCGCCCAATTGTTTCAAGCCCAATGAAACGCGTTGTTTATCGCGGTCAAATTTCAATACTTTAACTTTGATTTCATCGCCTACATTCAACAATTCACTTGGATGTTTAACCCGCTTCCAAGCCATGTCTGTGATATGCAACAATCCGTCGATACCACCCAATTCGATAAATGCACCGTAATCTGTGATGTTTTTCACAACACCGATTACTTCTTGACCTTCTTGCAACTCTTCCAAACGGCTCATGCGTTCTTCGCGTGATTCTGCTTCCATCACAGCGCGACGTGATACCACGACGTTGTTGCGTTTTTTGTCCATTTTGATGACTTTGAATTCTAATTCTTTGCCTTCTAAATAGCCTGGGTCACGAACCGGTTTCACATCTACCAAGGAACCTGGCAAGAATGCGCGAACTGAACCCAATTCAACGGTGAAACCACCTTTGACGCGTTCGATAATCGTACCCATCACAATGACTTGTGCTTCGAATGATTTTTCTAATTGAGTCCATGCACGTGCACGTACTGCTTTTTCATGAGATAAACGGGTTTCGCCGAAACCATTTTCTGGCGATTCCAAAACGACTTCAACGATATCGCCGACATTCACTTCTTCATGTTTGAATTCGTTTAGCGGGATAGGACCTTCTGATTTCATGCCAACGTTAACAATAACGAATTCGTTATCGATCGCTACCACTAAACCGTTGTGCAAAGTACCTTGACGAAGATCAATATTTTTCAAGCTTGCTTCAAATAACTGTGCAAAGCTTTCTGTGTGTTGCTGTGTATGTTCAGACATTATGTTTTCCAAAATACAATCTTAAATGTATTCAGCCCTATTTGACTCCGCTCGCTTTTGCGCGCTTTTTGCCGAAAAATCTCGAGAAAATGAGAGAGGGACTTTACAGTACACCTGCGCTTTTCTCTCTATTTTTCGACAAAAATCGCATCAAAATCGAGCGGTCGAGGTTCGCTCACGTTTCAAGCGGTGAATAAAATAAGATATGTTGTTGTTATTTCACTCTGGTTTTTGAACCCATTCAAAAACCCCCTATTCTCTTTTTCACATGCTGCAATACCGTTTGAAACGCACCGTTCACATCGAGCGATGTCGTATCAACCAATATCACATCATCTGCTGGTTTTGCCGGCGCAATGGCGCGATTCGCATCACGTTCATCCCGCGCATGCAATTCTCTGAGAATGTCGGGCAGGCTAACATGTTTACCCTTTTGTTTCAACTGGCTATAGCGTCGATTTGCCCGCTCTTCGACGCTCGCTGTCAGATAAAATTTGATGGTAGCATCGGGAAAAACAACGGTTCCCATATCACGCCCGTCAGTGACTAGCCCTGGCATTTGTCGAAATTGACGTTGACGTTCCAGCAAAGCGGCGCGTACAAATGGAATTGCGGAGGTAATCGACGCCATCTGGCTGCATGCTTCGCTGCGAATGTCATCGGTAATATCTTGTTGATCTACCATGATTTTTGCTTCATCACCGATATCTGCAATCTGCATTTTAATATCAATCGTATCGACCAACTTTTTTAATGCAGCCTGATCATCCGTACTGATTTTTTGATGCAGTACCGCCCAGCCAATCGCGCGATATAAAACACCGCTATCTAAAAAATGCCATTTGAGCTGTTTTGCTAACAGTTGTGCGATGGTTCCTTTGCCAGAACCGGATGGGCCATCGATAGTAATAACTGGAATATTCATGTGCGCATCCTTTTTTAAAAAATGAAAGGGGCATTGTACTTTACGCAGACAAAAAGTTGCAACACAACAAAAGATGATATATTGTCCATTAAGTTATCAACACCGGGAGACAATGATGAGATCAATCAATTTTTTTTCGGAAACAGATTTGCGTAAAGAAACAAAAGGACTAGGCAATTTGATAAAAGACTTCCTAGAAGGGTGGACGACGACCCCATATCAACTGCCCAACGATCAAGAAGGCATGAAATATTTAGCGCATTTTGTCCCAAGTGCAGCGGTAACAACACTGCTGAATAGACTCAGAACACAATTTAAAAGCGAACTAACGACATTGAAGGTGCTAGAAGAAGCACTTGTCAAAAAAAACACAAAACTTTATCAACAAATCGGATCCATAATCCAACAGATGAGAGATGAGTACAATAAAAAAACCACAGATAAAACAAAACTAGATGAATATTTTTATGAGGCTATCCCTAAGGATGAAATAATTTTAACTAAACAAAAAGATTATATGTCTCTTATAAAGGTCACCCAAGAAGAAATTCAAAAATTAGAACCGATGCGCGCTTTAATTACCGACATTGAATCAAGTCTATACACACATAATTACTTACCCTTAGCAACTTTGCTAAAAATCTGTATTAACTATTTCTATCAAATCATTCGCACCGTTCATCGTGGTGAATTTAATTCCGAGGACAAACTAATCATTATCTCAACCCTGTGTGATTATCGTTACCAATACGAAACTGGTGATAATGATGATGATAATGCACATCCTGTTTTGTCAGGAAACCTCAAACTGAAAGTAGAACTGGATATGCTTTCAACCTTTTTACGAGCGTCATTCCGAGAAGCGCGCGTTCTTGAACCGATCCACTCGCATCGTGAACATCTAACGCTTGCAGAACGCTAAGAAACATAAAGACGCCAACTAACGTTGGCGTCTTGTTACTGAAAAAAATGCATCAGAAGAAAACTCACCCTCATTTTTCATGATCCACTGTCAAATATTGTGTTCGGCGGCAAAATTCACAACACAAACTATTGCGCATCGATAGTTATACTCATCCCAAGCAAATTGCAACATGCTAAAAAATTTGGAAACGAAGTTGCAATATTCTTACCATCATCAATAACAACGCTCTCTTTGGCAATATTCGCTGCAATCACAAAACTCATCGCAATACGATGATCACCACAAGCATCCACTTTTCCACCTCGAAAAACTTGCGATCCTTCAACGCATAATCCATCTTCAAATTCTTCAACATGAATTCCGAGTGAGCGCAATCCATTCACCATGGCTGCAATACGGTCACTTTCTTTTACGCGTAATTCAGATGCGCCACGTAAAATAGTTTTGCCTTTTGCCGTCACTGCTGCAATAAAAATGGCAGGAAATTCATCGATGGATTTTGAAATTAAATCAGATGGAATTTCTATTCCGTGCAGTGGTGCGTATTGAATTCGAATATCAGCAACAGGCTCCAATCCAAACAATGTTTCATTGAAAATCGCAATATTCGCGCCCATTAATTTTAAAATACTGATTATTCCAGTGCGAAATGGATTCACACCAACCTGTCTAATGGTGATATCTGCGTTGTGAGTAATTGCCGCGAGCACAATGAAAAATGCTGCGGAAGAAATATCGCCAGGGATTTTCATCTCATCCCATTGAAAGGTTTTATTACATAAATCATGCGTCAAAAAATAATCCAATGGAAGCGCTTCTGTTGGCGCCGCCAATACACTAAATTCCGCAGCAACGCCCTTTTGAAAAGAGGGATACGCGGAAAAATTGCCAAATAACTGCATCATTTTTTCCGTATGATCTCGTGTCGGAATTTTTTCTCGCACAATGGTTTCACCTTCCGCATACAACCCTGCCAATAATATGGCGGACTTTACTTGAGCGGAAGGAATTAACAATTCGTAATCAATTGCTGTTAATTTTGGATTGCCAATAATTTCAATTGGCGCTGTATTTTTTTCTGATAAGTGAATTGCTGCCCCCATTAATCGCAGCGGTTCTGCAACACGCAACATCGGGCGCTTCATCAATGATTCATCGCCAATCAAAATGGAATTGAATTTTTGTGCAGATAACAATCCAGCAAGCAATCGCATTGATGTACCAGAATTGCCGCAATTTAGGACATTTTTAGATTGTTTTAATCCGTGTAAACCAACACCATGAATTTCACAAATCGTATTTTTTAAATTTATTTTAACGCCTAATTCACGCATGATATTGATTGTCGACAACACATCATCACTCACTAAAATATTTTCAATGATGGTTTTGTGATTTGAGATGGCAGATAAAATAACAGCACGATGAGAAATCGATTTATCACCAGGGACAACGATATCACCACAGATCGTTTCTGATGGGAGAACGTTAAAAACTTGCTTTGAAATCCTATTCATTTATTCAAAATCTAACTTAAGTAATTAAAAATTATAAGCGTACTAGTACTCGATCCCATTAATTCTGTCCACCAATCTCGCTCATCTTGAGACCATCTTAAATTGTTTTTTATAGAAAAAGGCGCGAAATCACGCTAAGCAAGTTATGATCTGTCGATTCACAATCATTGCTTTTGATCACTTCTACATTGTCAGGATGAATACTTTTCAACGTTTGAGATGAAGCATTCGCTACAGGAGGGTCAATCACTGGAATTGGAGAAGGAGGAAGTCGACAACAAACCAACACTGGCATCACAAAACCTTCATCACATGAGCTGACGCTCTCAATCTGCTCTCGATTATCATCAACATGAAGACAATAAGAAGCACCCGTCGCTCTCATGAACCCTTTTAAAAAAATCCCTTTTTCAAGGCAGTTTTCATCCTGGTGCGCAAAGCTTACACCATGAGGAATACGTCCATCAATCATACAATGATGTATCTCTGCTTCAGACTTGCCATGAGCAAAAGGCAGCCAATAATGCACACCAAAAGACTTCTGAACATTCTCATGAAAATAAGAATAAGTACGCTTTACAAACCCATTATTCCCTTGAATGCAGAAAATATCTTTGGCATCTATGGACGTTATTTTCTTATCACTCAATGATTTTTCTTCTAATGCAGCATTCAGCAAACTTAAAAAAAGGGGCAATGCAGACCGAATTAAGAGACAAGGATGATGACCTCTATCAGCGATTTCTAAATCAGGCAAGCGAGCTGACAAAATAATTATTTTAAATTGCGCAGTTGGGTGCTGTGCAAAAAGCGCTACCAGAAAACGAATCAGTGATTCATTAATAACCGGCGTTTTTGTAGCACGCGTTTCATCTAATTTGATAATGGTGTCATCAAAATCCAGCGATAACAAAACTTCTTTTCTTTCTGTCTCCGCTCTACGGATGAGTGGCTCAACCGACTGAAGATAAGATGGATCAATAGAAAAAACCGGAAAACTTACTTGTGTACCCCAAAGCTTAGCAAAAAAATTAAACATAATTTTCCCATCAAGTCGTTTAAATTATGTTTAATTATTACATGACAACGACAAAATAAAAAATTAAGGCTGAATTAAATTGGTAAAAATCAACGGTTTTTCTGAAAAATTTGCATATACTCAATCAATCGATCAATGCCTTCCATCGGCATAGCATTATACATACTCGCTCGAATGCCACCTAAAATTTTATGCCCTTTCAGACCAATTAAATTATTTTTCGCAGCTTGCGCTACAAACTCAGCATCTAATTCAGGTGACGGCAAATGAAAGATTACGTTCATACGTGAACGGTATTTTTTATCAACTTTATTTTTGTAAAAATCTTGAGAATCTAAATAGTCATATATTTTGCGGGCTTTTTCAGCGTTTTTTTCCGCAATCACTTTTAATCCACCTTGTTTTTTCAACCATTGAAAAACCAATCCTGCAAAATACCATTCAAATGTAGGTGGTGTATTCCACATCGAATCATGCTTCATTTGCAGCGCATAATTCATAATAGAGGGTAATGCAGAATGGGGCTTTCGCAACAATAAATCATCGCGAATAATCACAATAGTAACACCCGAAATCGCTACATTTTTTTGTGATGACGCATAAATCAAACCATATTTCGACACATCAAATGGTCGTGATAAAAGGTTTGATGACATATCACCAACGAGCGGAATATTTTTTGAGTCGGGAATAAAATCAAATTCTACGCCATGAATAGTTTCGTTATCCACATAATGTAGGTACGCACAATCTGAAAAATCATCCCACGTATTTTGATCTGGAATAGTCGTGTATTTTAAGCTTTCTGAGTTCGCAATCGTTTTTACTGTTAGATAACGCGCTGCTTCAGTTGCTGCAACATATCCCCAATAACCAGTCTGCACATAAGCCGCACATTGATGATCACCCATTAAATTCATTGGAACAGAAGCAAATTGCGTACGTGCACCGCCGGGTAAAAACAAAATATGATAATTTTCTGGAATAGATAATAAATCACGCAAATCTTTTTTAGATTGCTCCGCCAAATCCATAAACGGCTTGCCGCGATGCGAGATTTCAGCAACCGACACACCCATGCCGTGCCAATCTAAAAATTCCGCTTGGACTTGCTTCATGACATCTTGCGGCATCATTGAGGGGCCAGCGGAGAAATTAAACACTGTTTTTTTTAGATCAGGATGCATGCTCTTCACCCAATACCGCATCAACCCCTTCCACACTCACCACCAACTCACCTTCTTGCACGTTAATCAAACGCACACCCTGCGTATTACGGCCAATCACATTAATTTCAGCCACGGGAATACGAACCAATGTACCACCATTCGTCACGAGCAAAATTTCAGAATCTGAATTCACCGGAATGGATCCCACAACTTTCCCGTTGCGATCGGTCGTTTGAATCGCGATTACACCTTGTCCGCCGCGACCACATTCACGATAATCATTTACTTCCGTGCGTTGACCATAACCATTTTCAGTTACGGTCAAAATTGTGCCGTCTTTTTTCGGAATAATTAATGAAATTAATTTTTGATCTTCTTTTAATTTAATACCGCGAATACCGCATGCTGTTCTGCCCATTGCGCGCACTTGATCTTCCGAGAAACGAATCGCTTTTCCGGCATCACTCACGAGCATCACATCTTGTTTGCCATCCGTTAATGCAACACCAATTAAACGATCACCTTCATTCAATCCCAACGCAATTTTTCCGTTGGATCGAGGATTTGCAAATTCAGTCAATGCGACTTTTTTCACAGTGCCTTTTTGTGTTGCCATAAAAATAAAGTGATTTTCATCAAAAAGCGCTACTGGTAAAATAGCCGTGATTAATTCGTCTTTTTCTAACGGCAATAAATTCACAATCGGTTGACCGCGCGCTGCACGTCCTGCTTGCGGAATTTGATACGTCTTCAACCAATACACTTTTCCGACTGTTGAGAAACACAAAATCGTGTGATGTGAATTCGCAACCAATAAATTTTTCACATAATCTTCTTCTTTCACCGATGTCGCTCGTTTTCCGCGTCCACCACGATGCTGTGATTCATAACTATCGAGTGATTGTGCTTTGATATAGCCTTCGTGCGATAACGTCACCACCAAATCTTCTTCGGTAATTAAATCTTCGTTGCTTAAATCTTCTTGATTCTCAAGAATAACCGTACGACGCGCATCGCCAAACTGTGTTTTGATCGCAATGAGCTCTTCACGAATCACCGCATGCAAACGATCTGGATTGGATAAAATTTCCATGAGCGCATTAATATCATCGATTAATTGCTTATATTCATCGTGAATTTTATCGGTTTCTAATCCCGTTAATCGATGTAAACGCAATTCTAAAATAGCTTGCGCTTGTTCTGGCGACATAAAATATTTGTCATCATGCAAGCCATAATTATCGGCCAACTCATCTGGACGCGTTTGATTCGCACCCGCTTTTTCCAGCAATTGTGCTACCAATCCTGGTGCCCACGCTTTTGCTAATAATAATTCTTTCGCATCATTTGGCGTTTTTGCTGATTTAATCAATGCAACAATTTCATCAATATTCGCGAGTGCAACACCCAAACCTTCTAAAATGTGCGCGCGATTTTTTGCTTTTGCCAACAGGAAAATGGTACGACGCGTCACCACTTCACGGCGATGCTGTAAAAACGCCGTTAAAATAAATTTGATATTCATGGTTTGCGGACGACCGTTGTATAACGCAACCATGTTGATACCAAACACCGTTTGTAATTGTGTTTGCGCAAATAAATTATTGAGTACGACCTCGGGTTGATCACCGCGGCGCACCTCAATCACCATACGCATACCGCTTTTATCGGATTCATCGCGCAACCCAACAATGCCTTCAATTAATTTATCACGCACCAATTCACCAATGCGTTCCAACAATCGTGCTTTATTCACTTGATACGGTAATTCATGCACGATAATCGACACACGCCCCGTTTTTTCATTTGTTTCAATATCGGTTTTCGCACGCACATAAATTTTGCCGCGACCGGTGCGATAGGCACGCACGATACCCGCGCGTCCATTGATAATACCCGCTGTTGGAAAATCTGGGCCTGGAATATATTGCATTAATTCATCGATGGTTAACTCTGCATTGTCGATTAACGCAATAGTCGCATCAATTACTTCGGATATATTGTGCGGCGGAATGTTTGTTGCCATCCCCACAGCGATACCAGACGAACCATTTACCAACAAATTTGGGACCTGTGTTGGCAACACCGTCGGCATTTGTTCGGTTTCGTCATAATTGGGATGAAAATCGACCGTTTCTTTGTCGAGATCGGCCAACAGATGATGAGCAAATTGAGACATGCGGATTTCGGTATAACGCATCGCAGCCGGCGAATCACCATCGACCGAACCGAAGTTACCCTGCCCGTCCACGAGCATATATCGCAAGCTAAATGGCTGCGCCATACGGACAATCGTGTCATAGACGGCAGTATCACCGTGCGGATGGTATTTACCGATCACATCCCCGACGATACGGGCGGATTTTTTATAGGGTTTATTCCAATCGTTGCTCAGTTCATGCATGGCAAATAATACGCGGCGATGCACCGGCTTCAAACCATCTCGTACATCTGGTAGTGCACGCCCTACGATCACGCTCATCGCGTAATCCAGGTAGGATTGTTTTAATTCATCTTCGATTGTAATCGTGGTAATTTCTTTGGCCAAATCGGTCATTGGTATCCGCCTTCTTGAGTACATCTAGAGAGCAATAATCATATCATAATTTGAGGGTTTTTGTTAGGATGTTCGGACTAAAAAAAGGGTAAAATTCATGCAAAAAATAGACACACTTATCCACGCGCGCTGGGTTGTTCCCGTCGTGCCTCGCAATCAAGTTTTAGAACATCATTCCGTCGCAATCGACCATGGAAAAATCATCGATCTTTTGCCAACAACATCTGCAAAAACAAAATATGATGCGAAAAATAATGTTGATCGCAGCAGCCATGTTGTGATGCCCGGCTTGATTAATACCCACGCGCACACTCCCATGAACTTACTGCGCGGATTGGCAGACGATTTACAATTAATGGATTGGTTAAATCACCACATTTGGCCTGCAGAAGCAAAACTACTCTGCGAAGAAAGCGTTTATGACGGGTCCTTAATGGCGATCGCAGAAATGTTACGCGGTGGCACAACCTGTTTTAACGATCACTATTTTTTCCCCAATGAAACGGCAAAAGCAGCTATTGATGCCGGTATGCGCGCTTGCATCGGCTTGTGGGTTGGCAGCGTACCCACCGGCTGGGCGAAAAATGCAGAGGAATACATAGAAAAAGCAAAACACGCTTATGCTAATCGCGATAAAAATCCCTTAATCACGTTTGCATTAGCGCCTCACTCACCCTATGTAAATGATGATCACAGTTTAATGCTCACCAAACATTTTGCAGACGAACACAATTTAAAAATCCATATTCATTTGCATGAAACACAAGCTGAAATTGAGATGAACCTGGCAAGTCACGGCAATCGTCCCATGGAACGTTTTTACAAAATGGGATTGCTCAATGACAGAATGATTGCGGTTCACATGGTGCATTTGAATGATGAAGAAATCGCCATGTGCGCGGAAACAAAATTACACGTGTCACACAACCCTGAATCCAATTTAAAATTAGCGAGCGGTTTTGCACCGATTGCGAAATTATTAAAAGCCGGTGTGAATGTATCACTCGGAACAGATGGTGCCGCAAGTAATAATGATTTAGACATGTTCGGTGAATTGCAAACCGCTGCATTAATTGGAAAAGCGGTGACGCAAGATCCAACGGTACTAGACGCCATGACTGTTTTAGAGATGGCGACAATTAACGGCGCAAAAACACTGGGATTAGAAAAAGAAATTGGCTCAATTGAAATTGGCAAATCAGCTGATATCATTGCGATTGATTTTTACCATTTATTTACGCAACCGATTTATCATCCGATTTCACATTTGGTTTATGCCATGAATCGCTTGCAGGTAAGCGATGTGTTTGTTGCTGGAAAACAAGTGTTAAATCATGGAGAATTCACGACACTTGACTGCAATGCGGTTATTGCAAAAGCGCAACAATGGGCGAAAAGCGTAAGCACTGTAGCGTAACGCAAGAAATTAATTCAACACAATGGAGCATTTATGAGACCACAACACGATAGATTCGGGCACCGTCTTTTTGATCAGAACGGAACCTATGTAAAAGCGGAATCAACAACTGAAAAAAACACCACACAACCCACTGTCGTCAACTGTGGACGTGACACGGGAGATGAATGCACAAACCATAAACCAAAACCTCGACAACATGGCGACGAGTGCACAAACACCCACAACTTAAAATCCAAATTGTAGTTAATACGACAGATGCTCAGGTGGTATAATGATTCCACCTGAGCACAAGGATTGTCGTATGCCCTTACCCAAAAAAGTGACCTTAACCGAAGTCTCCCCACGCGATGGATTACAAAACGAATCCGTTTTTATCCCCACCGATATCAAAATTCAATTTATCGAACTATTAACGCAAGCCGGATTTCCCGAAATTGAAATCACGAGTTTTGTGAACCCGAAAAAAATCCCCGCACTTTCCGATTGCACGGAAGTCATGCACGCATTTTCAACCAACACACAATCAAAGTGCATTGCATTAATTCCTAATTTACAGGGCTTACAAAATGCAATCGCATCGGGCTGCAAACATATTTCCGTCATTACTGCCGTCTCCGAAACCTTTTCTCAAAAAAACATGAATTGCTCGATTGATGAGAGCCTCCATCGCATTCAAGCAATTATTCAAGCTATAAAACCAAAACAGTTTTCTATACGCGCCTATATTTCCTGCACGATGGGCTGTCCCTACGAAGGTTTCATTTCTATTGAAAAAACAGCGGAAATAGCTAAAAAATTAGTTGAGATGGGCTGCGATGAAATCAGTATCTCAGATACGATTGGCACTGGCACACCACTACTTGCACAGCAATTAATTCAATCCGTATCAAAACATATCCCAATTGAAAAAATCGCCATTCATTTTCACGATACGTATGGCCAAGCATTAGCAAATATCTTTGCCTGTCTCGAATTAGGCGTGTCAAAAATAGATGCTTCTGTGGGCGGACTGGGCGGCTGTCCTTATGCAAAAGGCGCCAGCGGCAATGTTGCAACAGAAGATGTATTATATTTACTAAATGGTTTACACATCGAAACCAACGTAAACCTAAAGGCAGCGATTAAAGCAAGTGAGTTTATTCATCACTATTTAAATCATCCAACACGATCAAAAGTGGCATCTGCATTATGACAATACCGCTTAATCAACAAGCAATATCTATTCACTTAACGGATATCGCAAAGTCTCACATCCACGAAATCCAAATTGAAAATTCTGTCACGTCTACCAATGACATTTTGCTATCTACCATCAAAAAAAATCCCAAAAAAAATATTGCACTCCTAGCAGAAGAACAAACCGCTGGTCGCGGACGACTCGGCAGACCCTGGATTTCACCTGCACAACAAAATATTTATCTATCCCTATCCTGGTATTTCGAAAAGCCCATGGCAGAACTCGCAGGATTAAGCATTACGGTCGGTGAATGCCTCGTCACCGCACTTAAAAATTTTGGGATCACACAGGAAATCACTATTAAATGGCCAAATGATTTGCTACACAACAATCAAAAATTTTGCGGGATTTTAATCGAAACCACGGCGATCGACAAAAGCAACACTGTTGCTGTCATTGGAATTGGATTAAATGTAAATTACACGGATGAAAAAAACAATACGATCGACCAACCTTGGACATCCCTACAGAAAATCACCCATCATACACACGATCGTAACAAACTAACCGCCACTATTTTAAACTCTTTATCGTCGCGGCTCAGTTTCCTGTAAAGATAAACTTCGCTACTATATACTAAAGAGAAACAAAGGATTGTAAAAAAATGGAGAACGATTTTAAAATCAGTGTCGATGAAATCAATACCGCCCTACCCAATCGCGGTTATAAAAAAAAATCATTACTGATTCTTTTTCAAATTCTGATCACCGTCATTTTTCTCTACCTTACTTTTCATACTATTAATTTTAATGATCTCATTCACATATTTTCTACGATTAATTACAAAATGCTGCTGTTTAGCCTAATAGCACAAGGCGTCACTTTTTTCATTCTTGCTGCGCGCGATAAATATTTACTAACAAATTTATATTCATTTCAATTTTGGGATTTGTTAAAAAGCGTTTTTATTAGCTATATCGGCAACAACTTACTTCCCTTTCGGGCTGGTGAGTTTTTAAAAATTTATTATTGGAAAAAAATCAGCAAAAAATCTTATTTAAGTTTATTCTCAATCGGATTATTGGAACGAATACTCGATCTCACACTATTAGTCATATTATTTTTAGCAGGATCGGAAAAAATACTAGCACCCTTGGGCGTGAAAACATCCTATGTTTTAGCTGTATTCGTGATCTCCATTTTTCCCATTGCTTTTCTAGTCATATTGGACTATCGACACAAACGAACCTTTACATTGAGTAGCAAAATAAAATTGATATTAGGGGACTCCATCACACAGTATTTCGAAAACGTTATCAATAACCTAATGACAGGGCTTCGCGTACTAGGTAGTCTAAAAAACACCTTAATCGCTATCGCGCTATCCATACTCTACTGGATAATGAATTTAATATCATTGATGTTTATCCTATCTGCATTTCATCTTTCATTCAGTATTTCACAATCGCTAATCGTATTGTTAGCAACAGCACTGGGTGTTGCGATTCCATCAGCACCAGGCTACATCGGAACGTTTGATTATTTTGCAAAATCTGCATTAATGCTATATGGCATTAATGAATCGATATCAACTTCTTTTGCTATCACAGCGCATTTTGTTACTATCGTGCCCTACACATTGCTCATATTATTTTTCCTATACCCAACCCTATCCACCATGCTCAGCCCCAAAAAAAATAGCGAAATCTACGATAATGAATAACGATAAAAGTCTAAGTATTTGTTTACCCGCATTAAATGAAGCTGAAAATATTGAGAAATACGTTTGTGAAATTTACGAGGCTGCAAAAGAACTATTAACAAAATTTGAAATTATTATTGTTGATGATGGATCAACTGATAATACCTATGATATCGCAGTTGGATTACACAAAAAACTCGGCAATGAAATTAAAGTTATTAAAAAAGAAAAAAATGATGGGATTGGTCCAGCGCTAGAAACAGCCGCAAAAATTGCACAATGGCAGTATTTTTTAGGTCTGCCATCAGATGGCGCCTACTTAATTGATGGTGTTAAAAAGATTTTTTCTCGTATTAATGATGCACCAATTCTAATTAGTTACAGAAAAAATAGTAATTCACGTCCTTTTTTTAGAAGAATGCTTTCAAAATGCGTTACATACTATGTTCGATTTTTATCAGGAAAAAAAATACAAGACGCACAAAGTGCCATTGTAGTTCCAACAAAGTTATATCGATCCGTAAACATCAATCTGGTAAAATATAATTGTCAGATGCAAATTGCTGCGCGCGTGCTTAAAACCAATCTACCTTTCATTCAAATTCCAGTTAACTATTCAATTAATGCAGACAAGCAATCAGGAATGATTAAAATAAATGTGCTTGTTGATGTATTAAAATCCTCATTACACTTATTCTATTTAAAAATGATCGGCAACTTATAAAATTGAGTGCAACATGGCAAAACCTGGTAAAATGTACGAATACTATGAATCACAACCCATTCTACCGACTATTACTCATTTTAAATCCGCATCATCCCTCGAACACTACGAAAAACAACGTAAAGATTTAATCACAGAAAAATTACATATTCCAATCCAATTTTTTCAAAACAGGGAAATACTCGAATTTGGTCCAGACTCTGGCGAAAATGCATTAATATTTGCAAAATGGGGTGCGAAACTACATTTGGTTGAGCCAAACCAACAAGGCATCGACACGACGAAGAAAAATTTCGATCACTATAAATTGACTAGCTCAATCAAATCGATAACTAAAACAGATATTGATGGTTATACCGGAAATAAACAATTTGATTTTATCATTGCAGAAGGCTTTGTTCACTCCATCAAGCCCGATAAATCCTGGCTATCAAAATTCAGCACACTCACCGCTTCAAACGGCCTCGTTTTGATTTCTTATACCAATACCTATGGCGCATTTATGGAGTTACTGTATAGTTTAATCGCCGCTTATATAAAACAAAAAACAAAATCTAACTCAGAATACAACGCTATTTTAAAAAAATTATTTAAGACCAAATGGAATTCCGTACATCATACTCGTACCTTTGAATCATGGCAGATGGATGTTATCGATAGTCCCTACAACTCACGATTACACTACACAATAAATCCCGAAAAATTATTGAAAACAGCTTATCAACATGGTTTTACTCTTTACGCTTCTTGGCCAAATTATAAAAATAAAAATGATATTTATTGGCATAAAAATTTAAAAACAGAGAAAGAAAAATTAAGGTTATCAATTAAACAGATACAACAAGATCAACTGTCTTTTTTCTTGGGCGAACAAGTCAGATACCCATTTAATCACGAAAAATTAAATCAAAAATTACTTTCCGTGTTAGGTATAATGGACGTATGGAAAAAAGATTTTTCATCAACGAGCTCAAAAAAATCCTTATCTGCGATTAATTACTTATTATCAACATTGAAAAAAGCAAAAATAGATGCGAAAAATTTAGCTAAAATCAAATGCATTCAAACACTATTTAAATTGATATGCGAAGATAAACTTGAAATGTTGATTTCATTCTGCAACACCGACAAAACCTTTATTCATCATTGGGGTATGCCGACGCATGTTGTGGTCTTTAGAAAAATGTGAGTAAGAGCTGGATAGGATACAACGCATGGTGCGAATACTCGAGCGCAATCAGAAACACCCAAACACTCGATTTCTTTCAGAACCGCGCACGCAACGTCATTCGCTTCTAACAAAATAGGTAGCAACCAGATAGGCAGGAAAAAATCATTATTTTTTTATCCGATTTTGTCAAAAAAACTATGTTTTTTTTACCTTTCGGGTCAAAATATCATCACGTTACACATAATTTTTACCTCTGATACAGTCGTTCAAGCGTGCGCGGGAGCCATAGCATCAGCGCAGGACAAAATTAGGTTGATGACATACCTATCCTATTGCACAAGGATTCACAATGCAAAACATACTAATCATCGGCGCCGACTCAACCATCGGCGCACATCTGAAAAAACATTGCGAAGCACATGGTAAAACAGTATATGGCACCACACGTCATGCCAATCGCTGCACAGAAACCACTTTTTTTCTTGATCTCCTCAATCCAGATGCATTTCACATCCCCCATCACATCACTATCGACACAGTTGTATTTTGCGCAGCCATGTCAACCATAAAAGAATGCGGAGAAAATAAAGAAAAAAGTTATCAAATCAACGTTACGTCACCTATCACATTGGCAACTTATTTAAAAAATCGATTTAACCTCTTTATGATATTTCTATCTAGCAATGCTGTGTTTAATGGTTCAAAACCATTTTATCTGGAAACAGAACCACCCTGCCCTATTAATTATTATGGACAATGCAAAGTAGAAACAGAAAAAAAACTGGCAAAAATTACCAATAAACTCGCCATTTTGCGCATGACCAAAGTATTACATCCAGATTACGCGTTGATAAAAAAATGGATACATGATTTGAAAAATGGTGAAAAAATTTACCCATTTGCCAATTTAATGTTAGCACCGATTTCACTTGATATGGTTTCTACAGCAATTGAAAAATTATCTGCTCTTAAAAAATCAGGAATTTTTCATTTATCAGGGAAACAAGATATTACTTACGTGGAACTTGCAAAAATGATAGGAAAAAAAATCAACGTAAACGAATCATTGATTATTCAAACACAAGATATAGAACCAAATATCAAGATCTACAACAGCTTAGCAACGCACAATACTCAAAAAATATTATCGTTACCACCTCAACATTATGAAAATGTCTTTTCTGGATTATTTTAATGTATTTTCATTGGGTTTGTTATCTCGTTAATAAAACCATCTAAGCCAACGAATTTACTGGCGACACCTTGATTCGTACAATTATTGTGATCTTTTAACGTCACATCTAAATTTTTCATATATCACTAAACACTTTTATATATGGTATAAATTATAATGAAGTAAATAAATTGGCAATGATAGTCAATGATCCCGCATCTAATTGTCTGTGATTAATAGAATATCCAGATAAAATTAATAATTTTCACAATAAAGTATTCATTCAATTTAAATTAATCATGCTATATAATGGTCATAATGGGAGCTTTAATAGATGAGGTATCATATAAAAAAATATCAACTAATCCCGATTTTTTGCCTCTTTGGCGTGGTAATTTTTTTATATTTTCCAATATTTTTCCTAGGGAAATCGTTACAAGCACCCTCATTGGCACAAATGGATTTTAATCTAAAATCACCTCCTTCAATTAATAAAATGCTATCGGGTGAGGTAAATCCACAAATATTCAATACCGAACAGGCAACTGCAGCATATAATTTTTATCCGCAGGATATATACACAGGCAAAATATATCGCTCTGGTCAAATTCCTTTGTGGAACTCACATAATGGTGCCGGGACACAGTATTTATATGAAAATGGAGTGTTTTTTCCGCTACGTATTCTTGAATCCTTTTTTGCCCCAACCGGAAATAATTTATTTTTCATGCTCAACATATGGCTTGCTGGCATCGGAGCCTATTTCTTTCTCAAAAATACCGGCATGGAAACCTTAATTGCCTTTTTTGGCGGCTCACTTTATATGGGATCTGGCGTTTTCTCATGGTTCTTACAGATGGAACCTTACGTCGCTGTCTCGGTAGTTCTGCCCTATATCATGCTGACAACAAACATGCTGACAAACAAAATTACGCCTGCCAATATTGCGTCACACGCAATTGCTTCAGCAATGATGCTGTATGCAGGACATCCTGAGGCGGCATTCTTCGGATTTGTTTTATCTGGTTGTTATGGATGCTACAAAGTTTTTCAAGAAAAAACGTCGCTAAAGCGTAAAGCGAATGTGCTTATGTTTTACATCATATCGACAACCATAGGATTCATGTTAGCCTCACCTCAAATTTTACTTTTCTATCAAACATACAAAAGCGCGATATCAATTCATTCGGCTTCACTCATAGATAACCCAACCATTTCAGGCACTTTTTTTATATTACTACCTGCTATTATATTACCAAAACTGCTTGGATGGCCAATCATGCCCCTCGCATTTGCTGATGCAGGATCATGGGATTTTCTAGGATCTTATATTGGCGTTGTTTCTCTTTTTTTTATTATCATGGGCTGTTACTCAGAAAGAAGCAGAGAAAAAATGTTATTTCTTTTCTTTTTGAGCTTTGGCATTGCTTTCTTAATGTTAGACCTTCGTATTTGGCCTATTTCACTCGTCAATTATCTTCCCTTTTTCAATAAAGCCTGGAGTCCAAGATGGGGTGGATCCTCATGGAGTTTTGCATTAATCTGCGCTGCATCTTATGGATTTCATTGGATGCAATCGATTTATAAAATGAATATCTTAACTCGTAAAAAACTAATTCGAAAACTAATATATCCAATGGGTATTTTACTCTACTTATGCATTCTTCCCGCAGCTCACTCTGGCATCATATCAGGACCATATACATTTCCTGTTTCAACAGTCGAATTTCGTCAAGTGATAAATGCAATTTTATCGATCATTTTTTCAGTTATTGTCATTTCATTTTTAAGTTACTTGCTACTGAACGAAGAAAATTCAAAAAAGACAACCATAACCTGTATTTTGTTACAAATTGTTTCACTCTGGTATTGGATACCAAAAGGAAGTGATACATTTACCATTCTGCAATCTTTCCCATGGAAATATAATTACATCATGACGCAATGCATCGAGCTTTTTATCGCATTGGGATTTCTTATAGCTATTTTTTTATGGTATAAAAACTTAATGAAATTTTGCTGCATATTACTGATTTGCGTTTTTTCATCTTATATACTTTTTTATGATCATGCAAAACCAGGATACCCTAACTATCAACGAGCTGACGCAACTACCCCTTTCATACACTTTCTTCAAAAAAACGCTAAAAATGATAGAATTTTTGCACTTGATGGAATTCTATCGCCAACTTATTCAACAATTTATGGATTATATGATATACGATACATATTAGAATTGGCGCCAAAAACAACAGTTGATTTTTATAATAACTATATACAATCAATGAAGTCTCCTCATTTATACGGATGGTTTAACAGCGCGTTTCTTTTGAGCAGATCAACCGATTTGCATAAACCAGCCGTGGTTGAATATCAAAATGACATTCTTAAATCATTTAACGTACTGAGCGTCAAATATATAATTACAAATCACTTTCAAGATATAATGTGGATGAAAAAGTTTTACCCACATTGGGTACATAATCTCATTCCAATATATCAAGATAATAACGTTAATATTTATCAAAATAAATCAGCGTATCCACGTGTATTTTTTGTTTCGCAATATCAAGAAACAAAATCTTTTGAAGAAGCACAAAGCATTGCAATGAAACCGGACTTTAAATTAAAAAACGAAGCTACTCTTGAAAAAAAAGCACCCTATGCACCTATAGATACGAATCAGCTGAATGCACAGGCTATCATTACAAAATATGCCGACAATAAAGTGCAGATTAACACAACATCCAACCATCCTTCATTGCTTGTTCTAACTGACATGTATTTTCCAGGCTGGAAAGCAAAAATTGATACGACAAATACTGAAATTTATAGAGTTAATGGTTTACTACGAGGCGTATTTGTACCCAAAGGGAATCATATTGTGACATACTATTACTTCCCAACTATTTTTATTATTGGGCTATATACTATGTTTTTGGCTATCCTGATTATTATATCTTTATATGTCATCAGTTATGCTAAAAAAAGACAATTACAGCGCACTTAGTAATTTATACTGCCTTTATTGCACAGACGATTTAGCCTATGAAAACAAATCTCAAAGCCCTAACCATCGCCATGCCAGCTTTTAATGAGAGCGAACGAATTAAAACAACCATTCAAGAAGTTTGGCAAGTTGCTAAAGCTACATTAGATGAATTTGAAATCATTGTTGTCGATGACGGATCGACCGATAACACTTATGCCCTAATTAATGAATCAAAAAATACCCTAGGCAGTGAAATTATTACCCTTCGGCATCAAATCAACCAAGGATTAGGTGCAGCATTTAAAACCGCTCTCGATCATGCGCATTATGAAAACATAACTCTCATAGTATCAGATGGCGCTTTTCGGCCGGATGGTATTCGCAACCTTTTTTTAGCAATTGGCTCAGAACCAGTATTACTCGGATACCGAATTAATATAAATACACGACCAATTATAAGGCGAATACTTTCTGCAACACTAACAAGCTATGTCAGATTTATAACGTGGACAAAAATAAAAGATGCACATGGACTTTTTGTATTTCCAACTTCGCTATGCCGAAGGTGTCCGATACAATTCACCAGATATAGTATCAGCACGCAAATTGTCAGTTATATTTTACATCAGTCAACATCATACAAAGAAGTGCCCATAATATATGCTAATGATGCTGACGCTCATTCAAACGTACTACGTATTTCAACCCTGACTGATGTTATTTTCTCTGCTTCAAAATTGCTTTTTTACAAAATAATGGGCAAGTTACAATTGAAATAAAACACAGCAGTAATGATATAATAGCTATCCATAACGCTACCTGAAAACATCGCGGAAAGTAATAATACTCAACCACATGTTTTCCCGCCGGCACAACAATGCCACGAAATAATCCATCAACTCGATAAATTTTAGTTTGGTTTCCGTCAATTGTTGCCGTCCAACCAGAATAGAAAATATCTGTTAAAACTAGAAATGCAGATCGACTTGATTGAACCGTAATAACAACTTTATTTGATTGATAATTTACAATATGGGTTATTGCTTGCAAAGCAGCCGAATCATTTTTCCAATCTAATGGCAGCACATTTTCAACCAATGCCGTTTTTTGTAAATTAATATTTGTTTCCACGCTGACTCTCTGCGCATCTTGATAGGAATCTGCCAACGCAATATTTGAAACAGCAAATACACGCGGCAATGCATTTGAATTTAAATAAATATTAACATCTTTATCTTGATAAACTAATTTTAATTTAGAAAACAAATCGGTGTAATGCTTTAACATGGCTACATTATTTTCAGATTTTTGCATCACGAAGTATTTCATGCTCAGCATACTAAATGCTTTGAAATGCTTATTTAATCTATAAAAAGGAGGGTAAAAAAAATGATTGGTCTCGCTTATTGTTGTCGGGGCAATATATGCCAAAAACTGCTGCTTGCCATCATCTAATTTAATTAAATTCATATACCGATCTATAAATTCTTGATAAGTGCGAACAGCTATTGCCGAAGTAGATCGCACATCATACAAACGAAACACCTGAGCGAATCGTGGCAGTAAGATACCATCTGTCGCATAAAAACGATCATAGCCCGCATTTTTTTGAAGGTATTGGATAAATGGCGTTGTTTCTGTTACATCTATTTTTTTTGGATATCCTGGTAATGCAGTATTTTGAACCAGAACGGTTGCAATATAAATTAATCCAAAAATAAGAAACGTTAATACATTATTTTTCTTTAATGTCATAACCATGACGACAAAGAAACATAAATAAATAAACAACAATAATAAATTGCTAATTAAATAGTTAGTTGATATTGACGCTATACCACTGATGGACGATAGCATCAGAACGCCTTTTGGAAGATAATAATATTGTGAAACAATCAACACCAATACACAAATAATCCATGTCAAAAAATCATTTTTCTTTTTGAGCAAAACATAAATCATTATTGATAAACTAACAATTGCAAACGTAGCATTTAAAACCAATAGAAGTACAGGTTGATAAAATACTTTTAACAAGTAAATAAATAAATTTGGCAAGTGCATTTCACTATTATATACAGTTGCAACCATCAGATATAAAACCAGAAATGTGATTATTGCTGATTTTTTAATTATTTTTTTCCAAACCTCATTTTTGCCAGAAAATTGTTGTAAAAAATAAAAACCATAGGTTGCCGCTGATATTAATGAAAAACTCCAAGCCGCCCCACCCCATCTTGGACTCCATGCCAATCGAAACAATGGCAAATATCCAATTAAATTAAATGGCCATAATCCAAGATCCACCATTAAAAAACACGCGGCAAAAATAAAGAAAAATAAAAATTCTTTCTTTAAACCTATCCCACTAACCAAAAAACCAGTTACCACGAAAAATATTGGAATAATACCAATGTAACTACCATAAAAATCCCATTCAGCAGCCGCTGGAACAACCAATGGCATAATTGGCCAATCGGTTACTTTAGGTAGTATTGTTTCAGTTAATAAATTAATCGGTGATCGCGCATTAAGACCAGGCAACGGTATTGAAGAAGTAGCATGCATAACGTGAATAGTAACGCCATGATGATAGGCCTCAACAAATAAAACTAACAGTGGCGATGCAATACAGAGCCCAAAAAAAACTGAAACAAAATATGTCAGCTGATGTTTTGCGCGTTGAATAGCCTCTTTTTTACCAGAGTAAACGCGAAAAAAATAATAAAAAAATGATAAAACAAAACAATAAAACGCGGCCTCTGGTTGACCAGCATACAATATCAAACCCATCGCAATAGCCAAAAAACCAATGCTTTTAACTGTGTTTTTTTCTGATAATTGATATGTCGCGAGCATGAGAAGTGGCAGCATCATTGCCACCGTCATATATTCCTGCAGTTGCAAAAACCATGAAAAAGCACCACACGTCATGTATAACGTTGCGCCCCAAAATGCACTTATTCGATTTAATGAAGCACGAATAAAAAAACAATAGGTAAAAACACCCGCTAACCACATATTAAAAATAAAAAATAAATCGCGCGCTGATGTTGGAAATAAATTTTGAATGATTTTTAATGGAAAAAATGCAGCGGATTCATATTGCGCTGCAAAAGGAATACCCGCGCCAACGTATGGATCCCATAATGGCCACTGTAGATGACGATAAGATTCACCTGTGAAAACATCATCTGGAAATCGACCATACCCTGCTGTTGCCTGCTCAGTATTAAATATTTGCGGAACTGCATAACCCGATTGTATTTGCTGCGCTGAAAGCGGTGCTTTTAATGCAGGATTGATACGCGCCATTTCTGGGCCTTGCAATGTGCGCCCCAAAAAAATGACTGGAAAATAAAATAGGATTAGTAATAACAATAAACTAAAAATAGGTACGAGATGAAATCGATCAACCTTCCATTGGTAACGCACAGTCCGTGTCTCCTTTAATAGCCTTTCAGAAGCTCATGCTGTCGCATATACCTTTTTACAGAAATCATCTAAATCGCAGACATAAAGTGAACTTACACTGAAGCGTCAGAAGCCCGCGTGTAGCTCGCAACGCGAGCAAACGATGGCGTTTTACTGCACAAAACGCCCTTGTTTGATTCGCTATCGCGAATCTACACGCGGGCTTCTGACACTTCAGCACGTGCCCATACTATATATCTACGATTTAACGAATTATGTATAAATCTATGCGCTAACGCATGAAATTCTGAATCACCCACTCTTCAAATATCGCCGTTTGAGTTCCAGCATCTGATCCCGCAATTGCGCGGCCTTTTCAAATTCCAAATTCTTTGCACAACTCAACATTTTCTCTTCGAGCACTGATAATTTTTTTTCAAATTCTTTAGGAGATAACACCAATACATCCAAGGCATTTTCCGCAATCATCTGTGCTTTCAACACACCTAACTTTGGTTCGTGCGTATCATGATCGGTTTCAATAATAGCATGGACTGCTTTCTGAATCCCAGTCGGCGTGATGTGATGCAACGTATTATATTCAGCTTGTTTAATCCGACGACGATCTGTCTCATCAATCGCTCGTTTCATTGATTTAGTGATTTTATCTGCATATAGAATTGCTTTTCCATGTAGATTTCGCGCAGCACGACCAATGGTTTGCACCAATGATCTTTCTGATCGTAAAAATCCTTCTTTATCCGCATCTAAAATTGCAACCAGTGACACTTCAGGTAAATCCAACCCTTCTCGCAATAAATTAATACCAATTAGGACATCGAATACACCCAATCGTAAATCACGCAAAATTTCAACGCGCTCAACGGTATCAATATCTGAATGCAAATAACGCACCTTGATATGGAGTTCAGAAAAATATTCAGCGAGATCTTCCGACATGCGTTTGGTCAAGGTGGTCACCAACACACGCTCACTTTTTGCAACCCGCAATCGAATCTCTGATAACAAATCGTCGACTTGCGTTTTCGCTGGCCGCACTTCAACCTCAGGATCTAATAATCCCGTCGGACGCACAACCAGTTCAACAATATCTTTTCCGTGCGTTAATTCATATTCAGATGGCGTTGCAGAAACAAAAATCGTTTGCGGCGCCATTTTTTCAAACTCATCAAAACGCAGCGGACGATTATCTAGCGCAGATAGCAATCGAAACCCATAATTCACCAGATTTTCTTTTCGCGCGCGATCCCCTTTATACATCCCACCCAATTGCGGAATCGTGACATGTGATTCATCAATCACAAGCAATGCATTATTGGGCAAATAATCCATTAATGTTGGCGGCGGCTCACCTGGATTTCTACCTGACAAATAGCGAGAATAATTTTCAATGCCTGAGCAATAACCCAACTCAACCAGCATTTCTAAATCAAATGCAGTGCGTTGCTCAATGCGTTGACGCTCAACTAATTTATCTTGATCTTGAAATTCCTGCGCACGCACTTTTAATTCCGCTTTGACTTCATCAATCATTTTTAAAATCGTGGCACGCGGTGTAACGTAATGCGTTTTGGGAAAAATCGTGACGCGCTGCACTTTGCGAATCACTTTATTGGTCAACGGATCAAAAAACTGTATTGCTTCAATCTCATCATCAAATAATTGAATACGAACCGCATCCTTCTCAGAATCCGCAGGAAAAATATCAATCACATCACCTGATACACGATAATTCGCTCGATCCAATTCAATTTCATTACGTGAATATTGCATTTCCGCCAAACGACGCAATAATTCGCGTTGATCAATACGCTCACCGACACTCACGTGCAACACCATGCTCAAATACGCTTTTGGATCACCCAAGCCATAAATCGCGGAAACCGTCGCCACGATAATCGCATCATCACGCTCCAATAACGCTTTTGTTGCTGATAAACGCATTTGCTCAATATGCGCATTAATCGCCGAATCTTTTTCAATAAAGGTATCTGTTGAGGGCACATACGCTTCGGGTTGATAATAATCGTAGTACGACACAAAATATTCAACGGCATTATTTGGAAAAAACTCTCGCAATTCACCGTACAATTGTGCCGCCAATGTTTTATTCGGCGCTAAAATTAATGCGGGTCTTTGAACACGTTGAATCACATTCGCGATCGTAAATGTTTTTCCAGAACCCGTTACACCAAGCAAGGTTTGATATGCCAAACCCGATTCCAATCCTTCAACCAATTTTTCAATTGCCTGCGGCTGATCACCGCTGGGTTGGAATGGAGTGACCAATTGAAAAGTGTTAGACATAACCTTGCTCGTATTCTGGGTAGGGCTGGTTCATTAAAAAATCAAAGGAATCCTTTGTGGTGGTCGACGACGAGTTTAAAATCATAGCGTCCAACCAAAATATATTAGCCGCTTATGATTTTTCTGTCTGAGGAGGCGATCACCACAAAGGATTCCTTTGATTTTTTAATGAACCGGCCCTCGTGTTTTGAGTATGTGATATTGTAATCAACTCACAACTTATTTACATTATCCACGAACAAACCAACAAAGGTATCCCCATGCAAATCTCTCAACGTGCGCAAAGCGTTAAACCTTCCGCAACGATCACCATCAACACCAAAGCAACGCAACTCAAGGCGCAAGGCATTGATGTCATTAACTTAAGCGTTGGGGAGCCTGATTTTGACACCCCCGATTTTATCAAAGAAGCTGCCATTGCAGCCATCAAAGCGGGTTATACGAAATATACAGCAGTAGATGGCATCCCCGCATTGAAAGATGCCATTATTCACAAATTCAAAAATGAAAATCACTTAAATTACACGCGCGAACAAATTTTAGTGTCTTGCGGCGCAAAACAAAGCATTTACAACCTAACACAAGCGGTTTTAAACGATGGCGATGAAGTCATTATTCCAGCACCCTACTGGGTTTCCTATCCTGCTATGGTCGCATTGGCTGGCGGACAATCCGTTATTGTGAATACAACCATTGAAAATCGTTTTCTCATCACAGCAGAACAACTCGAAAAAGCAATCACCCCTAAAACACGCTTATTAATTTTAAATAGCCCAAGCAATCCAACTGGCATGGCTTATAAAAAAGCAGACTTAGAAAAATTAGCAGCTGTTTTGTTAAAACATCCCAATGTGATGATTATCACCGACGATATGTATGAACATATTTTATGGGGTATTAAACCATACGTGAATATTCTCAATGTATGCCCTGAATTAGCCGATCGTACCATTGTGTGTAACGGTGTTTCAAAATCCTATGCGATGACGGGTTGGCGAATTGGTTATGCAGCAGGACCTGTTGCGATTATAAAAGCGATGACGAAAATTCAATCGCACAGCACATCAAACCCTACTTCGATCTCACAATACGCAGCGGTTGCCGCATTGACAGGCGATCACAATTTTATTGATAACATCAAAAATATTTTCAAAGAACGTCATGATTGTATTCAGCAAGGACTAAGCGCCATTTCCGGCGTGATTTGCCCGCCTGCTGATGGCGCATTTTATGTATTTCCCAATGTAGAAAAAGCCATTGCACGCCTTGGATTAAAAGATGATATTGCGCTCTCAGAATTAATTTTAGAAAAAGCGCACGTTGCCGTTGTGCCCGGCACCGAATTCGGCGCACCGGGATTTATTCGTTTATCGTATGCAACCAATATTGAAACATTGAAATCAGCGGTAGAACGAATGACACCGTTTATCCGAGGTTAAATGAATTTTTTGATGGTAATGAATAAGTAAAATGTGTTCGCATAGTGTGCCTCGCTAGATTTGCACGTATGATAATATGAAGGATATAAAAAACAACGGAGATATATTGATGAAACGGATTTTATTGTTATCCGCTGTACTTTTATCATTAAATTGCGTTAACGTATTCGCCAATATTCATGCAAAATTAGTCACCGAGTCAATTCAACAACAGCTTACACCAGACGATGCAATACATCGTTTGATCGCTGGCAATGAACGTTTTTCTCATAACAAAAGACATCACATTAATTTTTTACAACAAGCAAAACGCACTGCACAATCACAACACCCCATTGCCATTGTGCTAAGCTGCATTGATTCACGCGTGCCACCTGAAATTATTTTCGATCAAAACGTGGGAAATATTTATGTCACACGCGTTGCAGCCAATGTCATTAACAATGACGTATTAGCCGGCATGGAATATGCAACGAAAATCACCGGCGCAAAATTAATTGTTGTATTAGGCCATCAGTCCTGCGGTGCAATACATGGCGCATGTGAAAATGTGAAGCTTGGCAATCTCACACAATTACTCGATAAAACTCAACCTGCAATTGAACAAACAGAAAAGACACTCGGAAAAAAAGACTGTCATGATTCACAATTTATTAATTTAGCTGCAAAAAATAATGTGGAAAATGTCGTTGCAGCAATTCCCAAAGAAAGCCCTGTGATTCAACAATTAGTGAATGAGCACAAAGTGAAAATTGTCGGTGCAATGTATAATTTGTCGACCGGAAAAGTGACCTTCTTGAAATAACAGGAACAATACAAAATGACCACGAAAATCAGCTTATTTTTATTTTCTTTTTTTGCTGCGATCTCTAGCGCAATGTCAAATAATCACATCATTCTGCCAAAAAAAACCATCACCTATTTTTGCACATGCAACACACCTAATGCACAGGGCATTTGTCGCGCTGATAAAAAAGATGGCGTAACACGATCAGCAAAAGCATTGGCACTGCCTGGCGGATGGATTATTCAACCAAGCAATTGCGCCAACAAACAGAAATACACGTTAACAGCGGGCTCTGTTTTATTTTCAGGAAAAAAAATAGCCGCCCTATACGACAAACTCAAATCGCCACTTTCTAATGTAGGCTACGTCTATCATGTCACGCCCAATTTGCCATATGCGCAAAAAAATTATTCGATGATCGTGATAAAAAATCCCGCAATACGCGGTATTGATTTGAAAAATAGTCAATGGGAATGTGGCTCTGGAAATGGCCATGCATCATGCCATTCTAATTGGCGTAGCGCCCGTTGTTTTACCGGTAATCTATGCCATTTTACTTATAGCGATCAATAATTGTGCATGTTAACAAAACTATACTAGAAGTATTGACCAAACCCCTCCGCATCAGTAACATACACGCCATCTCTGATATCGATTTTTCCCCGGTAGCTCAGTGGTAGAGCAGGTGACTGTTAATCACTTGGTCGCTGGTTCGAGTCCGGCCCGGGGAGCCAACTTTTTCTTATCTTCTCAATCAGTTACAAGATATTTTCGTAAATATTCGGTGAACCTGTTTGATTAACCGCGTACTCGTTAGCAGCGAAGGAAGTGGAAGCGCCAGCGACCACGCCGATCTTGCAATTACTCAAGCGGTTGCTGATGTTCCGGCGGCGCTGAGAGCGCGATGATGGTTTCCTTCGGCATTTTCCAAGGTAAATAATTTTCGATATTGTCCGGTGGTACTCCACCGTGCATCGCGCATTCATAAAGATAAGTCAATAGCCAAGTATGTGGATTAACATTCCATATTTTTAGTGTTTCAAAAATAGTAAACATGCACGCGGCTAATTGTGCTGACCAAATAGCACCTGAACCATAATAATTTTTTCTGCCAACAACGCTGCCTCGTAATTCACGCTCAGCAATATTATTATCCATTGGTATTTCTGGGTGATCGACAAAGACATTTAATCCGAACCAATGGTTATTTAAACTCACCAATAATTTTCGTGCAGAAGGCGGTTTCATTAAATCATCGGCTTCTTCATCGCATGATTTTTTCATCTCTTTTATTGCAGACCTTAAATTTTTATCATGCTTTAAAAATAATGTGGAATTGGATTTATGCTGAATGCGTTGATTATTGATATGATAAAGATTGGCGATTTTTTCTACCCACATTAATCCCCATTGTTCTTGTTCTGGATATCCTTTAGCGTGATTTAAAAAATCTCGTCTCACATGCGCCCAACAAAAAGCTAGAACAAATAATCCAGATTTTTTGATGACTTTGTATGCAGCATAGCGATCAACATTCAATATGCCACCTTGATGTGACTCACCAAAATGTTCAATCAATACTCTTGATGAGCGACTATCACTGATTTTAAATACAACGCTTTCTTTGTTCTTAAAAATCCATAAAAACCAGCGATTATTTGCCTTGCCTTCCTTAGACTCAAATACTTTCCAGCCTGTTTCATCTGCATGCCAATGATCTGCTGCAAGATTATGCGCCGTGATCGCATCATAAATAGGCGTTAACATCGGCAGTAATTTTTGCATACCGTCGGTTACTGTTCCCATTGATAATGACATGCCATGATTCGATAATTGTTTTAATGTGCGATAAAGCGGATGCTGGTATTCATATTTATTCACAAGTAATAGCGCCCAAACAGAAATACCCAATTTACTTTTTGGAATTAATCGATCAGCTGTTGGTGCTAATAAAATTTGTGGATCAGGATTTTTTTTACAGCGACAATTACGCTTATATCGTTTTCGATTAATCACTCGACGATGCGCTTGCACATGGATTACTTCCAAAATTTCTGATGTTTCATATCCATGTAATTCTTGATACGGCAAATTGCAACAAGGGCAGCAAGCAGATTCAGCTGCCAAACTTACAACTTCTTCTGTTGTTGGCAAATCATTATAATCTCGTCTGCCATGACCAACACTGCCCGGTTGTTGTCCGCGCTTTTTTTTCGGTTTTTCAGGCTGTGTTGTATTAGGATTTTTTTCAGGTGAAGCCGTGTTTTTTTCAGATTTTCGCCCAAATAATTGCTGTTCTCTTTTGCGTAGCTTTGCCTTTAATTCTTCATTTTCATTTATTAATTCGGCTTCACGTGTTTTCAACTGGCCAAACTGCGCTTCCCAATAATTGGCTTTGCTCTTGTATTCAATCATTTCTATTTTTTGCGCTTTATGTCGTGATTGCAGATCAGAATACAATTCCGCAAGTCGTGCGTGAAGTGGATTTGACACACCTAATGGCATTGAAAAATTATTTGATTGTATTGCGAAGTCCATTATACAACACACTAAAATTTTGGGCGTCGTAAACGTACTGGATTATTGGATTGATTGCAAGATCGGCGTGGTCGCTGGCGCTTCCACTTCCTTCGCTGCTAACGAGTACGCGGTTAATCAAACAGGTTTACCGAATACTTACAAAATATGGGGGTTTTCAGCGTCTGCGTCAACCTTAATTATTCCTATTTGGTTTATTTTAGGTGATTTAATTGCGGAGGTTTATGGCTACGAAACCGCAAAGCAAGTTATTTGGATTGCCCCGTTTTGCCAATTACTTATTGCGCTACTCTGTAGTTTTTCCGTTACACTTCCCTCTCCTTCAGGTTGGCCACACCAAGAAATATATACAGAAGTATTTCAAAAGTTACCTCGCCTGGTGTTTTCAAGCATTTTCGCAATATTGCTTGGTGCATTTATTAACGCTTATATCATTACTCGATGGAAAATACTTCTAAAGGGAAAATATTTTTTATTACGATGTCTGGGGCATCAGCAATTGGTGAACTTATTTTCACGCTTACTGCGTATTTAATTGAATTTTTTGGAGTGGTTTCGATATCACATATTTTTCAACTGATAGTGGTTTCTTACGCAATCAAACTAATACTCAATTTAATTTTATCTATTCCAGTTGCATCACTTGCCAGCTGGCTTAAAACTGTTGAAAAATTAGATGCTGATGATTTTAAATTTAAATTTAACCCATTTTCTAAATTAAACAACACTGCTAAAAATCTTTAATTAGGATTACACATGAAACTAATAGAATTATTTTCATCAACAGATAACAAATCATATTTTCGTGAACATGAAATTGATTTAGCAACATCCCACCCATTAGGACACTACTCAAAAAAATACCCCGTCGAAAACCTGATGTTTCGAGAGTTTGAACCTGGACTGGTATTTGAATGGCACACTGCTCCACAAAAACAATTCATTCTATATTTGGCAGGGAGCGTAGAAATTGAAGCGAGCAGTGGTGAAAAACGTTTTTTTTCAACGGGTGATGCATTATTGGTAACTGACACTGCAGGCGCTGGTCATGTCACCAAAACCTTATCGGCTGGACGGTCTGTTATTGTAACTTATGCACAGGAAACTGAGACTAGCGTATGATTACAGTGTTTTTTGAAATTGAAAATTATTTCTAAATATTTTTTATTGTGTTCATGGCCAAATATAATAATTTTTCATGCGCGATAAAATCGATAAAACCATATTTTTTATAAAAGCGAACCGCTTCTTTATTAATAGCCTCTACAACAACAGCAAATGATGCAATTGTTTTGCTAGATTCATACGAACGATGCAGCGCATCCATTAATAAAAGTTCACCAAGACTTTTGCCTCGATAATTTTTATCAATCGCTAATCGACCAATCAATGTAGCGGGTATTAATGGGTAATTTGGTAATTTACGTTTTACTTCATCCGATAAGTATTTTGATTCGATTGTGGTTGACGATAACGTATAAAATCCGGCAACTGAGTTCCGTTCTGCATCATGCAAAATATACGTTACAGAAATATGCCTGCGTTCATCTTGCGTTGCTTGTGTTTGAATATAAGCATCTAGTGACTCAATACCGCAGGTAAATGATTTTCGCACATGTGAGGATTTCAATTTTTCAATAGAAAAACGTATATTTTGATCGTGTGTCATTTACATTTCGTTCCTTGAAATTTTTTATAGCGCTTGGCAGCTTTCTTTAATGCTGCATTAGGCTCTGGTGGATTCAATAAAGTTTGAATAAAATTTTCAGACTCTTGGACAGTCAGTGTAATAATATCATGCTCACGAATCACTTTATTCGCCGCCTCTTGTGAAGCAGTTAAAATAAAATCCGTTAATGAACGTCCCAACAAATCAGCTGCGTGTTGTAACAAATCTTTCTGCACCCGGCTGAGCCGCGCTTCAAGACGCACTGCTTTTTCTTCTGAATATACTTGGTATCGTGATGCCTGAGTCATAATAATCACCCTCCTATTACAATCATAATTAAATTATACGGCAAATATCCGTATAATTCAATAATGAACCACGAAACCAAAACCATGTAGCCAAAACGTCACCAACTGGTGCGGTGCTCACCTTGTTTTAGACGGTTGTAGACAGTTTTTCAAACAAATGTGCATCGCAAGTGCTTGATTTATAATGAGCTATTAAACATAAATGCGACTGTTAATCACTTGGTCGCAGGTATCGAGTCCGGCCCGGGTGCCAAAATAAACCTTGATTTTCAGCTGGTTACAGCAGAATCAATTTATTTTCTTCGAAATCTAATAAAAAATTGTGGCATTTTTGTGAGAAAAAAATCACTTAATCCACACTGTGCAGTACAAAGACAACACATATTCTCAGTGAGAATTATTTCGACTTAATGCCCTGAGTATACAATCCAAAATATCATCCAGATGCTTGCCAACATCTTCCGCTAAAAATCTTAAAACCATATAACCATTTTCTTGTAACAAAACATCTTTTCGTCGATCAGAGCGGTAGGCATTCATATCAGAAAAATGCTGTGCGCCATCAATTTCAATCGCGATGCGCGCGTCAGCACACAATAAATCTACTTCCATTGTGCTTGTTCCACCAAAAGGAATTGGCAATTCAACATTCAAATGAAAGCGTCCTTTCGTTTCTTGCAAACTTTCAAGACGACGATATAAGAAAGCTTCGGAGCCGCTTCGCGCGCGTTCAATGCCGGTTTTATTTTCTATTGAAACTCGCGTAAATAAATGCGCTAATTGCTCATCCACCCCATCGCGAATTAATCGCTTAATACTCGCTGCATAATCTGCTTTCCATATCGGGTCAACAGGTAGCGGAACAGTAGATGGCCATCCGGCGCAAGCGCTGGCAGGTAATAAAATTTTATAGCCTACTGCTTCATACGCTTTACATCGACGGTTAAACATCCGCTCCAACATTGGAACTCTCAAATCGGCATAATCATAAACCTGCACTTCTTTTTTTGAATCATGTAATCGATGCAATCTTCCGACATATTGCGCAATGGTTCCTTTCCATGAAACAGGCAGCGTTAAAAATAAAGTATCCAAACGCGCGTCATCAAATCCTTCGCCAATAAATTTGCCCGTTGCAATTAATACGCGTCCTTCGTTTTCTGGAATGGCTTTTAAACGTTCTATTTCATCGCTCATTATTTTTTGCTTCATTCCTCCGCGCAATAAAATCACATGTTGAATTTTTGATTTTAGTGCTTCAAACAAATAATCTAAATGTTCATTGCGCTCTGTTAATACAACGGGTGAACGGCCATTTTGAACCGCCAAAAAAATATCATCACAAATTAAACGATTACGATTGGCATCAAAAATTAATTCGCTGTAAAGATCTTGAAATTGAATTCGTAAATCTGTATTCGCAATTTTTTCGGGATAAAATGCGGTAGAACGTACTAAAACAAAATGCTCAAATGGATGAATAGCGGCTTGTTTTTTTGCATCAACGCGATAACGTATGGGACCACATCGCATTGTAATAATGGGATGGCGCCCATCTTTTCGTGCAACAGTTGCGGATAATCCCGTGATAAATCTTGCTTTAGCCTGACGAATAACATTTTCAAAACTATTGGCGGGCAAGTGATGACACTCATCAATAATGATGTGACCATATTGTGTAACGCAATCATCAACAACGTCTTTGCGAATTAAACTCTGAATAACAGCGACATCAATAATACCCTTTTGCTTTCGTTTTCCTCCGCCAATTTTTCCAATGGATTTTTTAGGCACATCAAGAAACGTCGATAATCGTTCGATCCACTGATCTTGTAATTGTTTGCGATGAACAATAATTAATGTATTTACCTGTCGCTTTGAAATGAGCCATGCAGCAATCACCGTTTTTCCAAAAGCAGTTGTTGCAGATAGTACGCCAATATTAAATTGGTGCATTGCTTCAGCCGCTTTTTCTTGTTCTGGTCGTAATCGACCACAAAAATTAGCACGCAGCGCTTCACCATCCAATAATTCGTCACGCATACTGACTTTAATTTTTAAATCACTCAATAATTTTTTAATGTCATCCATGCACCCGCGCGGCAAGCCAATGTGATCAGTATAATCATGTGCACAACCAATAATGCGTGGCTCATCATATACGGGTAATCTCATTGCTTGCTTCTTGTAAAACTCTGGATTTTGAAAAGCAGCCAAACGAATCAGTTTATTTTTTAATGGTGCAGGTAAATTATTTTTATCAATGTAAATTTCGTTGCCAATGATAAGCTCTATTTTTTTCGGGAGATTGTCGATAACGGAAATTGTTTCGCGTCGTGATGGTGATTTATTCCAAGGGGTAAAATTATCTTCTTCCGTCACATCCAAGCGCACACCGACAATACGCCCTCTTGCTTCTGCCTGATCAACAATTTCTTCAATTTGCGATCGATTGATTTTTTGTAAACTCGCCAAAAAAGCCCATTGATCCTCATAAGGATTTAAGTTTTCATCGATAAAAACGCTGTTATTTAAATTGCGCGCATTTTTTTGCAGTGGTAACGCAATTAAATTACCAAACCCTCCTTGGGGTAATGTATCCTGATTAGGAAAAAATCGATCATAAGAATCTAAACCCACGTCAGGATTTTTTTCCATTGTTTCAGTGAGAATGTGCGCACCCAATCTTCGTGCCAAACCGGCAGGAATAGCCTCGGAAAAAAACAACCACACATGCGCGCCTTTTCCTGATCGTGAACGCTCTAATGCTGCTGGCAAATTCATTTGCTGGCAAGTTTTTAAAAAAGCCACGGCATCGGCTTGCCAGGTAGATTTATCAAAATCAGTTGCCAGAAAAAAACAGGTTTCATCAAGCAGCATGGGATAAATGCCCATCACAAAATCACGCCCACGATCATCAACACCCGACAAATGCCAACGAATAACATCATCTGTGATCGCTAAAAATCGACGATTCGGGCACTCCAGACATTTTATTTTGGGTTTGGCACAAACACCCGACACCCATTCATTTCCACAAGCTGGTGCATAACCCGATTTTTTTGTTCTAATATTTTCAAATCGACGCGGATAGACATCATCACGGCCTTTGAAAAAAGTACGGAACAGGGCGATTTTGTCTGTGGACGATAAAATGTCGTTTTTCATTAATTGGCCCGGTATTAAACTGTATTGCAGTTAATCATAAATTGAAGAAGCGGCAAATACAGGATTCTGTGTGAAACACGGATATACAACCCTTCAATAATCGCTTTTATTTTTTGCTCAAGCAATTCAATACGATCCTCTGCCAAATTTCCATATTGAACAAAATGTCCTGGAATTGCACCGTTAAATGAAGGATTAAGAATACATGTCCGACGCCAAAATCGCTTCTTTATACCAACGATTACCAAATCCTAAAATTTTTTCTTTACAAGACAGGACAAACTGAGTGTGGCAACGCGCTACTTTTTTTCTTTCATCCAGGCTTTCAAGTCTTGCTGCGTAATCCCTAAACCATGAATACGCTCAGGACCCATATTTACCAGATCATCGACAAGCCTTCAAAAACCCAAGTCGATTAGGTCGGTAGTTGATACATCCTGGAAATAATTTTAATAATAAAGGAATTAAATCATGAGTCAGTTGTAGTCGTCATTTTTATCGAAAAAATGGTGTAAAATCGACTTTGTGATAAAATTCAGATGGCTGGATCGTGCAACTTATGTTGCATAGTGCGTGGGTAATTTTCTTTTTTTTGTGATTTCATCGTGTTTATTAATCTATTTTTTTGATTTTATCTTTGTGAATATTTTTATCGTGACAGTGAGAGAAAAGTGTATAGTGCTCACGGCTACTGATTTATTGAAAAACTAATTTCTACGATCAGGAAATTAATCTGGCATTACAATAAAAAATGGTTGTCATGCCCCATAGAATTTGAGGTTAAGGCATATAATGCGGTGTTATAAAATATTCTGGCAGACTGCTTAACACACAGAAAACCTTAAAGAAAAAAATCAAACCTTGATCAATCAAAATTACTTTTAAAAAATTCAAACATATAAAATAGTTTACCTGTGTTGTGGACCAGACTGCGGCTGAGGATTTAATTTGTCAGTTACAAAGGCCATAAATTGAGCATGTCTTTCCTCCGACATTAACAAAACAGATTCATGTCCCCCAATCTTTCCATCTGCAAACTTAATTGAATCTGATTTTATTTCTACTCCACGAACACGATTATTATCCTCACTAAAATCCCTTGGATCAAAACTAGATTTGCCAAATTCTTGTACTATCGATATAGCTTCTTTTTTTGGAACAGCGATCGCATAAGAACCATTTGATAACTTGCCTAAATCTCTAACAGCTGTATAACTTGGCATACTGCCTCCATAATTATTTTATATTTTTAACGTCCAAATTATAGACCATTTTATAAAAAATTCTTTTAAATGATAAAATAAAATTTGAAATCAAAGCATTAGACATGTATCTATGTAAATCGCAGACACTTGGTTGCAGGTATCGAGCCCGGAGAGCCATTTTCTCAACTCAGTTATCAAGCATTTCTCCGTGCCTTAATTTTAACGTGCCCGCCATTGACTCAAGCACAGATAGATTAAATACTGAGTTGACATGGTTAATCGAGCACCTTCACTGATAACACACACAACCAAGGATAGGCCAAATGAAACCAAACTCTACACTCACTCTATTCGCTTTACTATTTTCCACACCATGCTTTTCATTGTGTGCATGGACACCCACTCACTGCAAATCAGGCACGCTCTGTTACAGCAAAGGAACTGCGGGCTGTAAAAACTTAGGCTGTGAAGCAGATCAACAACCAGGCGGTCATATTACCATTTACGATGATGGCGAAGTCTCACGCCATGGAAAATACGATATCGGCAAATCACTCGCTGAAAATTGCACTGAATCAGCAAGATAACAGGCGCATCAGGAAAGTTTTGTATCGAAAACAAATGAAATTTATTTCTATAAAGTAGATTCCCTTTTCTTCATGCCAATATCCACAAACTACAATAATAAATCACGCAACGGCACCAAATACAACACACAAGCATCGTACACACTATTAAACGGGAGATTATTTATACCCTAAATCTAATTCTTGAGATTACTTCGCAAGCTCATCCAATGTCTTCATGCGCTTCTGATCCATATTTGAAAATTCAGCGTGCGATCTGCGTAAAATCAGTTGTGAATGTCGCAAAAAAAACGCTGCAATCGTCGATAACGCGATTCAACTTTTGCATCATTACTAAACGCTAAAGCGATTTCTTGTAAATTGATTGTTCGAACTGCAAACAGCCCAAGCAACATATTTAAAAAACAGGTCGCTCGCGCCCTGTTCCATTTTAAATATCCACTTAAACTTGCTACCAAACCGCTGGCATCCTTCATTTTGAATTCCTTGTCCTTCATAAGACCAAGGATTTTAATAAAATATCAGCGGTTTTCTACATTTTAATGCCTAACTTTCTTTTTAATTTCATTTGGTTGTGATTTTTTGTTATGTGCAGAGTTTATCATTTTGTTTATCATTTTGTTTATCATTTTGTTTATCATTTTGTTTATCATTTTGTTTA
>ORMF011245849.1_pt1 | contig 38297 bp, 32 predicted proteins | sample 1779871 | NCBI WGS metagenome assembly ORMF01 (sample SAMEA104232316, study PRJEB22302) | groundwater metagenome | biome: forest; feature: aquifer; material: groundwater | place: USA | collected 2011-08-07 | depth 5.4 m
AGCGGCGGCGCGGGCGCCGCGCCGGCGATGCCGAAGGTCACCGCGGCGGCCTGCGCCGGGTTCAATTCGTCCAGGTGCGACGAAGCCGTGTCGTTCGTGCTCGATGCGATCGGGACTGCGCTCACCTGCTCTCTCTCCTGCCCGCGAAAAACGGGCACGGGTGGCTACTGTATAGCCATACAGTTACGCTGACAAGCTTGCGCCGGGAAGCGGACGGCGGATGTTCCAGGCAGAACAAAGAGTCGGGCGTCCTTCGGATCTTGCATTTCTGTAGCAAATGGACTACAGTGTACTTGCAGTAGAAATACCAGCAGACCGAGGCAAGTATGCGCACCCACGAGGCAGTCAAGACCGAAACCGCCGAGGCGAGGGACGCTCGCGTGCTTACGCGAGCCACGCTGCGCGCTGCGGAACTGCTCGACGTTTCGCAATCGACACTTGCGCGAATCCTGGGGGTCAGCGCCGCAACGGTTACCCGCATGCGCCAGGAAGCCTATCGACTCGATCCCCGGCGAAAGGAATGGGAGCTGGCGCTGCTCTTCGTGCGCCTGTTTCGCTCGCTCGACTCCATCGTCGGCGGCCGGGAAGCGCACGCCAAAGCGTGGTTGCACAGCGACAACCGGGCCCTCGCGAACAAGCCGATCGACCTCATCCTCAAAGTGAGTGGCCTGGTGCAGGTCGTCAACTATCTCGATGCCTCGCGCGGCCGGGCTTGAGCTGCACCGGGTCGATGCGTCGATCTGGCGTGCCGTCGAGGCCCAGCACATTGTTTCGACCATGCGCCTGGTCGACAACGACCTCAACGACCAGCGCGCCCTCGAGGATCTCATCGAGACGGTGAAGCCCCCGCTCGCCGCGGGCACGCAGGGCCTGCACTGGCTGCTTGCCGCGCCCTTTCGCTATCCGACACTCGCCACCGGCAGCCGCTTTCGGGCGCCGGCGGACCCCGGGGTGTTCTACGGCGGCTACGAGACGCGTACGGCCTGCGCCGAGGCGGGCTATTGGCGATGGAGATTCGTCCAAGAGAGCGCGGGGCTCACCGAGATGGCGGCCCAGCCGATGAGCCTTTTTCAAGCAGCGGTTCGAACCCAGGCGCTTAATCTCACGCGCGCTCCTTATGCGGCGCGACGCGCGGCGTGGGTGCATTCGACGGACTACTCCCGCACGCAGGCGATCGCGCGTAAGGCGCGTGCGGCGAGCGCCGGCGCGATCATCTATGAATCGGTGCGCGACCCAAAGCACGGGCGCTGCATGGCCGTTCTCACCGCCGGTGCATTCCCAAAGGGTCAGGCCCCCGCCACGCAAACGTGGTACCTCACCATCACCCTGGCTGGGTCGACTTGGTCGCGGGCACCTGGAGAGGCATTCTCCTTCGTGCACGCTTAGAAGCCAACCCGCTGCAGCTCGATGCGCTCGATTGTCATGCCGGGCAGGCCTCGGGCTCTGTGCCCGCCAACATGGAGAGCGGATAGTACCCAACAGGCGACCGCCAGAATGTTGCGGCGACCAGAGACCAATTAACGTTCGTATCAATCGCATGAGGGGTTCGGGAGACGCGTGAACGCACCATCGGTCACAGATACTCACGAGGCAGAACTGACCCGTTGGCTCTTCACCTCTTCAAGTACGGGTCGTTTCCTTACTGCGAGGCTCGGATTGTCTCCAGGCATGCGGTTAGCCTTTCGGATCGACCCCTCGATCCTGGCGCCTCGCGGCCGCGGTCCAGGGGACATCGACGTGCTTGTTGTCGATGAAACGCGTCCACAGTACGCGGTGGCAATTGAAGTAAAGCGCGTCAAAATGCCTGCCGAGAGTTACTGGACCTCTCAGCCCAACAAACTTCAGGAGTTGGAGAAAGGCTGTACGCAAGTCGGACTCCTGCGGGAGATTGGCTTTCATCGATCTTGTCTTCTGGTTGTGGTTGTTGCCGACGGTCGTGAACAGACCACAACAAGCGTTGCATTTCGCGGCCCAACGCCAAGTCTCGTTAAGGCGGTAAAAGAGACACTAAGCAGCCTCACGTTTCATCCGGACGTGGGAGTGGTCGTTCTTGAGGTGACACAGCCGATGGACAAGAACATAGATGACGCGGGGGCTATTGCAATTTGGACACATCAAGAAGTATCCGAAATTGAGCAGTCCCCGGAACTGACGGCGGCCATCGTCACTTACTTGCAGTCGTCCCGATGAGGGATTCTTGTCATGGATTGCGCCAGCCGAAGGTTGCACGCTCAACAGGAGCATGCAATTGTCCCGTCTTCGGGATCGGCGGTGCGGCGAGTTGGCCGAAGGCGATAAGATACTGCCTGGACTGCCGGTCAGGGTACCGGCGCGCAAGCGTGGATCCCGCAATTCATTACCCTCCGTTCACGTCCGACCGTCGCACACACTGGAGGTGAAGAGATGGGCCGACTGAACCCGAAGCACACCACCATGCTTCAACGGCTGGGATTTCAGGACCAGGATCTGACGACGGCCGCGCATGACGAAATCATCTTCTGGCTCTCCAATAAAGACGAGCTCTTGGGCATCCTCAAGAAGCTCATTCCAGTACCGACATGGAATCAACAGAAAGTCGACGGGCTACGCGATAGCGCAACTGCCATCGTAGCGAGTCGGATACAACGCCTTGAAAAGGATCGCGCTACCGCGCAGGGGCCTCTCGATCTCAGTGCTGGGAAGGAGCCACGGACCCGATATTCCGCGAAACAGTTGGCTGGCTGCACAGCTAGCGTTCAGACGTTGACGCGAGAAATCGACCGTCTTAGGGCTCTTGAGCAGTTGCCGGTCCCGCCGGACCCAGAATTGCAGATTGACGAGATGATAATCGAATATCCGCTGAGGACCAACGTTGAGCGCAATCCGATGATCGTGGGGTACGCGGATCTGTGCGTGCGTTGCTCCGTACCGAGATCCCTGGAGGTCGCAGGGGGAGCGAACGAAGCGTCTTATGTGTCCGAGGCAGACCGCTGGCGGGATCCACGCTGGTTCGTCGAACACGGAACGACCGCCGTGCTATTCGAAGTCAAGAGCGAGATTCGATCGTTTGGCGAACTGATGCGCCAACTGCAAACGTATCGAACTTATTTTGGCGGCATCATCGTGGTGGTATGCCCAGACGGGCGCTTTGCCGAGCAACTTGAAGCCCAGGGCATACGCTTTGTCAAACCGCCAGCCACACGCGCGCCGAGCGGCCCGAGACAAGGCGAGTTATTGTGAGCAAGCGGCGACGGTACCGCCAGCGATCGATCGTACACACCTAGAAGGAAAGTCAACAGCATGGGGACCTTTAGCAACGTTCTGATGCCAGAGCTTGAGCATGCCGACGGATCCTCCTATCGGGTCTCTGTTGAGACAAGCATGCGCGGCTTGGCGCGGCTCAATGTAGCGTGCTTGAAGCCCGAAAGTGACGAGGAAGCCAATAGTCAGGGAGCTGACCTGACGGCAGCCGAATGCCGATCCCTCGCCCAAATGCTACTTGCTGCAGCGATCTTAGTCGAAGAAACCGAGGCGATGCCGCGGGACTAAGTGTAGGTTTCGGGCGAGCCCGTTAACAGCCTCGACAAAACAGACCCGCGGGCGCCACGAACCGGCCAATCTGCTCGCCGATTATTGCGCGAGAAGTTCAAGGAAGGCTAGGTTGACGAACAGCTTTTCGCACCCGGCAACGATTTCCTTCAGCAGGCCCATCTCGGACAATCGCTTCAAGTGGACCGAGGCCATCTGCCGATTGGCGAGGCCTGCGAGCCATCGGATCGTAATGGGGATCCCTGTACTGCTGCCCAACCGCCGCTCGTTGACAAACTTGCCACGCCGATTCGTCAAGAATTTGTTCAGCGCCTCCTCTGATAGAATCGTGCAACACGGCGTGAGGCAGTGTGCGATGGTGAACCGGACCCCGAAGTGCGGACACCACGAACTGAGAAGAGTGTTGTCCACGGACGGCCGGTTCGGTCGCCTGCGACGAACCGGGAACCGGCCGTCGGCGGTCAACGCGGTGGTGCTCATTGCGATGGCGCCTCCGTCAAGTTCTTGCCTTCGGCGCGCCAGCGCCGCTCGAATTGCGCCGGCGGCACGTACCCCAACGACGAGTGCCTGCGCTCGGTGTTGTAATAGCCAATGTACTTGATGATCGCATGGCGCGCCTGAGCTCGGGTCTTGAAATGCTCCCCGTGGACGCATTCAAACTTCAGCGTGCCATTCACCGATTCCATCGGTGCGTTGTCCCAGCAGGTGGCTTTGCGGCTCATCGACACCGTGATACCGCGCGCTTTGAGTACGTCCCGGTAGTCCTTGGCCGCGTACTGCGAGCCTCGGTCAGAGTGGTGCAGCAGGCCGGCCTCGGGATCGCGCCAACCCAATGCGACCTGCAGCGCTTCCAGCGTCAATTCCTGCGGCATCGACGGGCTGCTCGCCCAGCCGACGATCTTGCGCGCAAAAAGGTCCAGCACCAGCGCCAGGTACAGCCAGCCCTCGGCCGTCGGAACGTAGGTGAGATCGGCAAGCCACTTCTGGTTTGGCGCAGTTGCTTCAAAGTCTCGCTTCAACACGTTGGGGGCGATCGGGTGGGCGTGCTTCGAATCGGTCGTGCGTACCCGAAAGGCTCGTCGCTTGCGGCTGCGCAGATCGTGCTCGCGCATCAAGCGGCCGATGCGCTTGTGGTTGACGGGTCGTCCAAGTGCCTCGCTGACCTCGGGGGTCATCCGCCGGCGACCATAGCGGCCGCGGTGCTTGATCTGGGCACGGCGAATCTAAGCGACGACTTTCTCCTCCTCCAGGCGCCGCCCAGACGGTCCACGTGCGACGGCCTGGTGCAAACCGCTGCGCGAAACCGAAAGCAAATCGCACATCATCGCGGTCGAGTACACCTCGCGGTGCTCCATAATCCAGGCGTACTTCACATCGACTCTTTCGCGAAGTACGCCGCCGCTTTTTTTAGGATTTCTTTCTCGATCCGTAGTCGCGCGTTCTCCTGCCTCAGCCGTGCGACCTCGGCCTCCAGCTCGGTGAGCGCTCGCCCCGGCGCTCGCTTCATCAGTGCCTCACCCCTGCGCGTCCTGGCAACCCAGTTGCCCAATGTGCCTGGCGACATCTCCAGCGAGCGCGCCACCTGCGGGATGCTGCGACCGCCGTCGATCACCTGCTTGACTGCCGCCAACCGAAATTCCTGCGTGTATTTCCGATCCGGTCCAGATTTCTTCATACGTCCTCCACAAGGTCAGCATAGCAAACCTCGTGGTGTCTGTTTTCAGGGGACCAGATCACCAAGCGCTGACGGCTGAATATGCATTTTGTTGCCTCGACTGAATCAATCGGAGGGATCTCTCGCACACAAATTAATTTGCGGAAAAAGCGAGCATCCTGAAAGGCAATGGCGACTAGAAGTGCATTCAGGGCACACCTTTTCACCAAGACCAGTCGCTGCATTTTCTTCAACCAGCGGCCGTGGGCTAGTGTAATAAATTGTCTGTTTTGAAGTTCTCCTTTCTTGCCTTCCTATAAATCAGAATGCGCGGGGCAAGTCGTGAGGCGCGGATCCCGTAGCTGCGCACTTCCGGTCCAGCAAACTCCTACAGCGACTAAAGTTCGATTTCTTTTCCGCCACTTCTTGTTAAAATGAGACCCGTTTTCGTTTCGCCGGGTGAACAACGAATAAGAACGGCGTTGTCGTGATAGCACTTCCTTGGCTTCGGTGCCTGCCAATTTCTGTGTAGATTGGGGCAAATTGAACGGAACACACGTCGTCGCCAATTTGTACCGTTGCCGAGGGGAGGCGCGGTACCTGACTGACGCAGATGTGCTGCGTCGATTCTGTATCGATTCGATTGAGCGATCCGGACTAACCATAGTCGGCGAACTGTTCCATACGTTCACGGGCGAGAACGAGAAGTCGGGCGGCGTTACCGGCTGTGTGGTGCTGGCGGAATCGCATCTGGCTATTCACTGCTGGCCGGAAATTGCCGGCGTCACGCTCGACGTGTACGTCTGCAACTTAAGCCAGGACAACAACGCCAGGGCGCGGCAGTTGGTCGATGATTTCGTTCGGTTGTTTGAACCCGAGGACTTCGTGCGCCATGACGTCCCGCGCGACCAGCAGTTCATGTACGAGCACGTAAACGAGAACTACGGTTTTTTCCTTCGATCGTCCAAGTTGATTGAGGCATCACGCACGCAGTTCCAGGATCTGGAAATCCACCACACGCCGCAATTCGGCAAGCTGTTCCGCCTCGACGGCTGCTTCATGACCTCGGAGAAAGAAGAGTTCGTCTATCACGAAACCCTGATCCACCCGGCGCTTGCGGCTCACAATGCGCCGAGAAGAGTGCTGGTCGTCGGCGGCGGCGACGGTGGCGCCGCGGAAGAAGCGCTCAAGCACCCGACGGTCGAGGAACTCACGCTGGTAGAAGTCGATGCCAGGGTGGTGGACATCGCGAAGCAGCATTTCGGCGAAATCCATCGCGGCGCGTTCGACAACCCGCGCCTACGTTTGCTGATCGGGGACGGAATCGAGTTCGTCGCCGAAACGCGCGAGAAATTCGACTGTATCGTGCTCGACCTGCCCGATCCGGTAGGTCTGGCCGAACGGCTCTACGAAGAAGCCTACTTTCGCGCCTGCAAGCTCGCGCTGGCCGAAGGCGGCGTGCTGGTGCTGCATATCGGTTCGCCCTGGTGCCGTCCCGAGCGCGTGCAACTGCTATACGCGCGGCTGGCTGCGCTGTTCAAGCTGGCGCGCCCGTACACCATGTTTATTCCGCTGTATGGCAATCTCTGGACGATGGCGGTCTGTTCGGACGCGCTGGATGTCGCGGCGCAAACGCCGGCGCAGATTGACCAGTGCATAGCTGAACGCGGCCTCGCGGACCTGCAGTACTACAACGGCGCAACCCACCAGGCGCTGTTCGCGCTGCCTAATTTCGTGCGCAAGCTGACCGTCGATGCCGTGCCGCGGCCCGCGCGGCTTGGTCCCGGAGATCGGGCCACTCGCGAAAAATAGGGTCTGACAGTGCTGGTATCAGAACTCGCGGCTTCTTCCGGAATCGGGCATTAAGACCGATGGAAACTGCCATTGAGATCGCAGCAAAGGGGCGCGGCAACATTCATCAGCAGAGTAAGAACGAGCCCGAAGGAGCTCACGCCGGGCGTCGAGACAAGCGTGCGGATCAGCCCATGGCGGCCGACAATCGACATTTGATCCGCACCACATACCCGACAACAATTAGGCTCCCGTGGTTGAAATTCCTATCCTAACCTTGTATCTTTTCTTGTAGCCTTTGGGGGAGACGCAATGCCTGATGAGTTTGAGTTACTGAGGGAAGTCGATGGGACGACTCTCGACGAAATTGTTATGGCCGCTTCAGGTATGGCGCAAAGTCAGTTCAAGGCTGCAATGGTTGAGAAGGGCCAGCAACGCTATTTCATGCCTACGCAAAATTCAGACCGTTGCAGCCAGCACTGTGCGCATTGCTTTATGACGGAGCGGGATTGCTCGGATAAAGGCACTCCAATATCAGATGCGGAACTGACAAATCTTACGCAGAAGTTTGTCGACAGAGGTTACAAAACCCATTTCTATTATCAAGAGCCGATGATGCGTCCCGACTATTTTGATGGGGTGGCGAAGTTTTCCCAAACCACGTCGGAGATAAATCCAGCTTTCTTTGTACTTAAAAAAGGTCTTGTGGAGCGCGCTCGGCGGGTTGGCATAACAACCATCAGGCATTCTATTCATGGTGACCAAGAGGCTCACTGCTCGCTCACCAAGGCTTCACCAAGATTTTACAAGCAAATACTTGATGGCATTGATGTGCTCAAATCGCACGGATTCAAAGTTGATATAGAAACGACAATTTATCAAGACAATCGACATTGCATCGATTATCTAGCCAATCTACTCCAAGAAAAGGGAGTGGATGGATGGTATGTCGGAAGGGCAGTGCCCGTAGGTGCCGCGAAAGGCTGGCCTGCTTCGAAGTTCCTGCGCGGCAAAGATGCCCGTCAAGTAGCCTCTGACGTCGCAAAGGCTGCTCTTGTGCACAGAAATCTCTGCGTGAGGTTCGATGCCAATTGGGGCCCCAATTTCTTTTCGATCCGACATTACCAGTACTTGCTGGGAAGACTTCCGGGGGAGCCTTTGATAAGTATGTATTGGTGTGATGCCATAAATACCTGCGTGCTTTACGCTTCGGTCGAGACGGGTAGAGTTTATCCATGCTTTTATCATATTTCTTTCGAAGACGAGGCTATTGGCATTTTCGACCGCCACAGAGGAGATATTCGGTTTGACGATGACAAATTACACAAATGGACGCCATCGTACTTTAATAAATACCTACGCGGTATTTGCTCGAAAGAGGGGTGCACGTTTCATGATTTATGTCTGGGAGGCTGCAGAGGGGCTGCCTCGGCATTTGCGCGATTGGATGGTGACCCAGATCCCTATACGGCCGGCGCGGATTTCTGCTTGACGCACGAGTTAATGGGCACAAGACGCGACGCATTAACAGCGGGGCACCTCGTAAAGCGGAAAGCAGATGGCTAGGTACCCAAGGCCCTGTCATGTCGTTATGCAAACGCCCTTCTAGGATTCTGGTTGTCGCTGATTGGTCAAGACAAAGGCCCGGAGCATCTCCACGAGCGTGTCCCTAGAAGCTTCCTGAAGAAAAGGGCTCGTTGTCAGAGCGATAGTGCGCGCAGCGAGATCGCTTGCATTCGGTGTTTCTGACGCGGCAAGTTTTCCTGCGAGGCTTGGGTGATCCACTATGGGATAAATGTACGGTTTGGACACCCCAAAAGGCGAAGGCCAAAGTACATCAAGCGCTCCCCTGCATTGCGCCTCTGAAGCAAAGGTTAAGAATCGAAATGTGCAATTGGGCTGTGATCCCTGTTTGGGCTCATGCAATTCCAAACCCGGCAGTCCGCGAAGATGTGCACCTAGTTGCTCAAATGTTTCGCGAACGCGTCCCAAGTGGCTGGATAATCGACGCGAGGCTCTTGCACCAACGGACATCCGCCAGGGGCTGACCTTATGCAACGGAATGTCAGAAGTGAAATAATCATCACTTGCCCGTGTAATGTCGTTGCGTTGTAGCCAGAAACGGCGCGGCGCACCATAGGTTAGTGCGATGCCGAGGGGATTGTAGAGTAGATAATGGCCGACAAGCTCTATTTTACGTAGCGCTTCAAGTAAACTATCACGAAATACTATTTCATCGCTGACCTTACGAATTCCACTCAACACTTCTGAATTCTGACTGACCACACAGCCACCTTCATAAATCGTAAGTCCTTTTCCGACGGCAAAGCTGAAGATGCCCACATCGCCGGCAAATCCAACACTTGCATTCTTCCAAGTGGCTCCGAAAGCTTGAGCTGCATCCTCCACAACAAATGTGCCACTTGAGAGGTTCGTGACAATCTTGCGTATGCGCGCAACATCGGTCAGTGCGCCACCGTAATGCGTTGGAACGACACAGAGCGTATCGTCATCAACAAGTGTTGCGAGGTGATCTGGATCAAGCTCAAAACCACCTGGAGCGGTATCGCAAGGGACAACCTTCAAGCCGACATCCAATGCGGCGAGCGCGACCAGCGGGCATGTATATCCAGATATTATTACTTTTCTGCGCCGAGATACGCGCTTGAGATAGGCAAAGACAATAACCAAAGCGGCGGTGCCTGAACATGTCACCAGAACATCGGGCGCGCCGGTAACTTCAATAATTGCTCGATTGAGTGAATGCGAGTCTGCTCTCCCAAGCAGGTCGCTCAGGCAAAGCGGCAAACCGCCCGTTGGAGGCGCCTCGCGAAGTATCATCCCCTATCCCTTTCTGGCCTGTCCAGCTTTACTGTTCTGGATCAAACGCGTTGGCCCGAGCACTCGCATTGCGGAATGGGTTGGTGAGAGACGTATCTTGGCGGGCCGTTCATTGAAAAATATGGGTTCGTGTGGATGCTGGGGAAATGGGATTTGGTCGCATTGTGAATCGCTTACCCATGTGTACGCGGCCTTGCTGATTTGAACTTGCAGTTCTGCACTCACAGCTTGTGCATCGGTCGCAGCATGCGCGGAAATCCAGAATAGTTCGCTGATATTTCGCGGCTTGCTAGAATTCGCCACCGTTCTGCTCACGGCGGATACGGCTTTGCAGGTAAGGTGAAAAATAGCCATCATAACGTTGCCAGAGATCGGGATTGTGCCAATCGTTGCCGGTTACTTTGCCACGGCAATTGTGCGAACGGCATAAGCAGACAAACTCGTCATAAGATGAGCCATCGCTCATTGCATAATCGAATGTGACTTCCTCGCCGGGGGCGATGTCACGCATTGCAATGAGTACTATCTGGCCGTTGAAGCCAGCATTCGGATTGCAACTGTGGTTAAAGTAACTTGGCGGTTCGTCACACGCCAGCGAAGTTATGTAATACCCCTCTGCCACCTGGAGGGAATGCTCCCGCTGCTTTATAGGTAGTGAATCTAAGGTTTCGCAATCCACAACCCATCCACCCCATATGCAAATAACCTCTTCCTTCAAGATAAGCTGCGCGGCGACGATTCCGTGTCCGCCTTTGGTTGGTTCTTCGACCACGCGGCATTTTGGCGAAAGATGAGACGGGGTTCGCCCTATCATAATGGTGAACTCCTAGTGAAAATTCCGACTCCGGTGAACCTGCTAGACCGCGCCCACAATGGTACCACCTGCGCTACAGTCAACCGCCGATGTGGCCAGCCGCAATGCCGTGCCAGCGGCGTAAGCCGCGAAGGATACGAAATCCAACCGGTTTTTTGGAAATAATGCTAACTCGCGCCGCCGCCGTCAATCGCCAGTCAATGGCTGATTTCGCGCCAGCATGCGTCACCATACGCAGAAAGGTCTCCCGAATCGCACCTCAACCACTACCTGGAGTCGGCAGCTAACAGGCGATGCGCTGATCGAACCTGAGTTGCGGACCCGGCCGCGCCGACATTTCCACTAGCGGACGTTCGCAATGCCTCCGGAGGGAGCCTAGGCTCACACCCCTCCGAAATTGAATGAAGGGGGAGTATGCTGTTTCCTGCGGTGTCGCTGACGGATAAATGCAAACTCTATGAAGACTAGCGGTATCGGAATGACTGCCCTGGCAACGCTTGAGGGGCGCCCCGTCCTTGCCAATACGATTTTCCTTCAGGCTGGAGAAGCGCCTGACATCGTTGAAGCGTTTCAGCGAGAGTGCGAGGCCATCAAGGCGATCACACACCCTTTGCTCCCGTGCCTCCTGAACTACGCGGTTAATGCCAACCAGTTCACGCTCGTACTGGATCACACGGAAGGCGTGAGCTTGCTCGCCTACGTCACGTCGAGCACTACGCACGACCCGGAACGGCTCGCGAGAGAAAATCCACACTTCGATCTCGATCAGATACTGCAATGGGCTCGACAACTCGCTGACGCCGTTCTATTCCTGCATCTTCAAAGGCCGTTCCCTATCATTCATCGGAACCTGAGTCCGTTGACCGTTAGGATCACTCGACCTGCTGATGAAATCAAGCTGCTGGATTTCGGCTTTCTGAACTGCTTTCATCCGGCGCTCATTCCAGGAACGGCAAAGAAGGCGATTTCGCTCGGCGAGTTCAACGACCCATTGCTGGTTCAGAAGTGTTGGGCCGACCCGCGCGTAGACGTCTACAGTTACGGGATGGTGTTGCGGTTCCTCCTGTCGACGTTGCCTCCGACTGTGTCTGGAACGTCAGCGCCGCCACCGGCTGATGGCAATATTGACTTTGCTAGCATCTCTCGATCACTGAATGCAATGGCGGATCGCTGCTGCTCCGCAAGTCCTGAAGATCGCTACCCCGATATGGCTTTTGTGGTAGAGGCGATTCGGCACGTCGGCTCCAGCGACGACCACGACGAGACTCGCTGGGAACAATGTGCTTGTGGGCACAAGAACCGGTCCAGCGCCAGATTTTGCGGAAATTGCGGGCGCTCTATCAGCAAACCTGTCAGAGCGGCGGCCGCCGAATCCGAGGAGTCGCCGGTTGTATGTGACGCCGAATCGGAGGTGAGTCTCCTCACCAGTTACCGCGAGAACCGCTTTGCGGATCTCGCGGAGTACCGGATGATGGAAACGCTCTACGAGATCGAATCCGATCCGGGCTTCGAAGAACTGCTCTCACTCCCCAATTTGCCTGAAGTGGCCAAGATGCAGCATCAAAAGGACGCGGTGCTGCGGGCGCTCCAGCAGATGCGTGGCAGGGCGCTCCTCGCCGACGAGGTGGGACTTGGAAAGACGGTGGAGGCCGGCATCTTCCTGAAGGAACTGCTGCTCAGGCGGCTGGTCGCGAAGATACTCATCGTGTGTCCTTCCATATTGTTGGCGGCGCAGTGGCAGAGCGAACTGTACGAGAAATTCGGCGAGATTGCGCTCGTCTTTGGACACGACATCGATACGAGTCTCGCCTGGGAGTGTTCCCGCCTCATCACGACATATGAGGTCCTTGGCCGGCCGTTTCATGCGGAGGAATTGCTGCGGCACCGGTATGACCTCGTTATCCTCGACGAAGCGCATTTCCTGAATGACAAAGAGCATGCCGGCATTCTGGACACAGTGAAGGCGCTGCAGAAGAAGTACTTCCTGATGTTATCTGCTACTCCGATGCATCGCTCACTGGAGGAACTCTATAACATCGTCAGTCTGCTGCGCCCGGGACACTTTGCGGATCTTTCCTCGTTCAAGAAGGAGTTCATGGAACCCGAGGACGAGATGCGCGCGAAGAACGTCAATACGCTCCGGACACTTCTGCATCAGATCATGGTTCGGAACCGCCGGCAGGACGTTACCGACTATGTCTTCCCACGCCGAAGGGCTGTTCCTCGCCAGTTGACATTGGCAAGGGAAGCAATTCGGTTCTATGAGGAATTCAGGGACTTCCTGAAGGCCGCGGTCGCGGATGTCAGCAATACGGCCGTGTTGAGCGGCGTTGCCGATTTGGCCGAGCGCTTGTGCAGCAGTCCGGACGCATTTACCAAGCAGATCAACCAGCTTCGCCGGAACCGCAGGCTGCGACAGGTCTTGGGAGAAGGCTTTCTGCGCGAGATGGATGATTTCGCCGCGCGATGTCCGGATTCCATCGCGCTACCGAAACTTCAGGCGACAATCGAGATACTGGAGAAGCACCACAAAACGCGCGAGCGATCCCTTGTCTTTTCACAATTCGACGAGACGGCACGCTACTTCTACCGGCGCCTTCAGGCAACCAGTCTAGGGTCCTGTTGCTTTCTATATGACCCTCACACCAGCCTGGGGGCGAGGCAGAACGCCGTCCGCAAAATGGAGGAGACTCCGGGTGGAATCCTGGTGTGCCCGGGAGAGGCCAGCGAGGGCTTGAATCTTCAAATGGCGAACCTGATGATCAACCTTGACCTGCCCTGGAATCCGATGAAATTGGAACAGAGGATCGGACGCATCCAGCGCATTGGAGGGAAGAAGGACATCCTGATCGTCAATCTCGTCCTTCAAGGAACGATTGAAGAGAAGATCTACGAAATATGCGCCAAGCGGATTCAGATGTTCGAGGCAATCGTAGGGCATGTGGAGGAGATCCTCGGAAATCTGGAGGAAGATATCGAGGTCCTGATTCGCGATTTCTACCTGGACCGGCCGGCGATCACCGACGAGGGCGAGGAGGTTACCGCTGAAGAGAACCTAAGTCGCAGCATCGACAAGGCGGAGTCCAAGTCTTCAAAGCCAGGCGAAGAGAGTCTCAGTGAGATCTATGGCCCGGCTAACTTCGAGCCGGCCGCTGCTGAGGAGGAGGAAGAATAGGCGATGAAACCGCAAGGGAGGGGGAGCGAGGGCCGTGGATACCCGGCAATTGGAGATTGAGAAGCTAGTCGTAGAATACTTTCATGCTCGTCCGGATACAGAACTCAAGCGGGCCGCCGCCGGCACATACCTGTTGCGGTTGATGTCGGCCGAATCCAGGAGCCAGTTCGGCGGCAAAGAAGAGCTCTATTTGACGTTTGATGCAGATCGGGCGTTTTATCATCCGGACTGGGAGTTGATCAATGCGACGCATCCGTATCTGGACGTCATTCGCAATGACCTGACCAGCCGGCGCGAAGATCCGCGGATGGGGGAGGCGCATTTTGCGCCGCAGCCCGTTAATCCGGCGGGTGAAGTGAAGGTCCCGCGTATTGAAGTGGATGGCCCGGTCTCGTCTGTCGATTACAAGACCGACTACAGGCCCTACTTCGTTCTTGCCTACAAAGTGGTTTTCGAAACGGACGAACGTCAGGACTATATCCTGCGTCTTTGTTTTGACGCCCGAACCGGGGAGGAATGTCCCGACGTCGTCGGGCATCTCGCACGTCTTCCTCTGGAAGGGGGAAAGCCTCCGGCGCTCGAGAATCGCGGCGAAATCGCAGACCTCGGTCACGTGCTGAGACGGGGGCGCGCCGAGATCGGCGCACGCTTGCGCGTGGAGGCAGCCGCGATCGCGAACCAGTCTGCGGAGCAACTGGCCCGCGAGAAGGAGCGGCTCGACCATCATTACGCGCGTGAGATTGAATTGACCAGCAAGAGGGATGAGGAGGGGCGTCGAAAACTCAGGGAGAACCTGAAGAGGGAGATCGAAGACTTCGAAAGAAAGTATGCATGCCGCTCGCGCGCATCGCTCATCTCGGTTCTGTTGCTCTGGGCTCCCATTCTCAATTACCGGATCGGTGCGAGATCCAAGCGGTCAGGCTTCATAGTGGATGATTTTGCCTATGACGCCTGCGTCGACATCGTTGTCGCTGACCCCTGCCCGAACTGCGGAAACCATGCGCAATATCGTCTGTGCTGCGCTGGAAGACACGCTGTCTGTGGCGACACGTCGTGCACCGCCACGGCCACCTGCAGTGTGTGCCAGGACTCGTATTGTCCCGTTCACGGGCGCGAGTGCTCCCACTGCCAGGAGCCCTCGTGCTTTGCAGATCATGCCGCGTGTTCCTACGGCAAGCACCCGAAAGATGCGAGGTTCTGCACTCGCTGCACGCACACCAGCTTCGAGAAGAAGATCATCTGTGCGGAATGCGGGGTGGGGTGCGACTTATGCAAGAGGATCTTTCCCCAGCGGCTCGTTCAGACGTGTTCAGTCGGCGGTGAACACTTCTGTCACGGACACGACCGGGATCCGGATGGCGATATCTGCGCCGAGTGCCGGAAACCGGTGTGCAAGAGTCACGGAAGGAAAACCAACGATGGCATGTGGGCGTGCAAGCGACACTCCCAGGCTGCGACCTGCTGTGGACAGGTGTTCGGCAATTCCCGCCTGACCGCATGCGTCGAGGACGAGGCCGAGCGCCTTTGTCCCGAGCACCGCCTGTCTTGCGCGGTCTGCAGTCGAAGCGTCTGTCAACGGCATGCGGTACGGAGCTGGCAGGGCGAGCCGCTCTGCGGGAAGGACGCGGGTCAATGTGTCCGCTGCAGTACCCAGCCTACTCGGCGCATCCACCGTCGAGACCACCTTCAAAGTTGCGTTATTTGCCATGAAGCCGTGTGCCCTGAGCATGTGCAGAAGTGTGCAGTGTGCATGACGACAGTATTCTGTGCTGCGCACGCGGCTTCCCAGCCGACGTGCCAATCGTGCGGGCGGGCATCTTGCGGGACAAAGGGATGCAGCGCGAACGCCTCGGTATGCATGCTTTGCGGCATGGGCTATTGCCGCAATTGCATGACCAGGGCTGGAATCTGCACGACCTGTGCACGTCCAACGCCGCTGAGCCGCGGCGATCAAGGCGTTCTGCTGCTGGAGAAGATCGCTTCTATGCAAGACGAACAACTGAAAGAGACGGCCCAACTCATGCTGCAATCCTTCAAGAGGTGTGTCGTTCTTGCGTCGGAGAATCGCACCTATCGGGTTGTTGTCGTTCAGTATCAGCCAAGCCGCTGGCTATTTTGGCAGAGGAGAAGGAGGCTTCGAGCGGTAATCACCCGCGGAGGGAAGGTATTTTCTGCACGATTGGAGAGTGCGAACTAGCGTGCGTTCCGCAAACGCATTAAGAGGTCCGTGATGAAGCCAAGCCTGCGGGAGCTGTTTCTCGCGCCAGACGCTCTGAGCCCGGCCAACGACCCGCTGGTACGGCTGGGAGCGCTACACCACTTGCATAGGACCGGCGAGCGCGATCAAGTGCGCCGGCAGCTCGAGGCGCTTCTCAGGGATCAGGACATAGAGGCGCTCCAGTCAGCCGATCCCGATGTGAGCATTTTCCCCCTGCACGTCGCCGTCTTGCTTGCCGAGGAGAGCAGCAATAGCGGAATTCAGTGGCTGCTGAGCTTTCTCAAGGGCGCCGATCCAAGACATCAAAGGCTCGGCTTGACCGCGTTACGCAACTGCCGTCAGTTTCCTCTCGCCGTCCTCTTGGGCAATGCGGTCGCAGCCGAAGAGCTCGAATCCTCGTACAGAGCGCTCGGCGGTCTGTCTGCATTCTCGGACAACCAGGCGTGGATGTTGGCGGCGAAGAGCGATCGGGCAGAGGTCACGGCCACGCTCGAGGCATTGAAGTTTGCGGTAGAGCGCGTGAAGACGCACGTCAGATCGGATCGACGCTTGGGCTGGGGAACGGTGATCACCCGGCCCGTTCGAAAGGCGATCATAGGAATGCCTTATACGGGCTTTCTTGTCGTGGAAGAAACAGCCGGCACACTTCGAGCAGTTCCGTATCAGATGGCTGATCTGATCAACAGGGATGACGATGCCGCTCGCGTTACTGCCTCAGACTTGCTGCGCGAACCTGGGCGCACCGTCCTTGTCGCATACGATGCAGACGACCATTCGCGAGCACGGGCCGTATATGCACTGCCGTTTGCGGCAACGCGGGACACCGGCAAGCTGATGGCGCGTCTGGCGCTGTCCGGCGAAGGGGTAAGCGTCGGAGTCGTCGCCTACAAACGCGAATCCCGCGGCGGGCAAAGGTATCGCCTCGTGACTGCCAAAGGGCTGACCGACGTCGGTTTCGACAACGCCGGGCGAATCGAAGTCGGAGCCTGCGCGCTCTTGCACGCCACTTCCGCCCGCCCTTTTTTCACGCGGTTCAGTCTATACAATGAGGACCGCGGTGCTGTGCTTCAGGCCTTCTTTACGAGCAGTCCGGACCACTACGCAGTAGTAATCGGCATGTTCGAGCTGTCCGGCGGGGCAGCGAACGCCTTGATCCTGAACCCGCATTCAGGCGTGAAAGAACTTCTACGAGTGACTTCCGAAATCAGGTTAGGAACTCCGGCCTTCTGGGAAGTCGGGAAGGAAGGCAAGGTGTATGCCACATTGTTTACTGACCAATCGGTTCAGGCGCGTTGCGGAACCTGCTTCGACACAGGCTATCGTGTATGCGCCACCTGCAGCGGCACAGGTCGAGCCAAGTGTTCAAAATGTGGAGGAAGCGGAAAGTCTCAATGTGGTACTTGCGAGGGAACTGGCGAGCGGACAAGCGACTGCCGCGCTTGTCACGGGAAAGGCGACTGCGGCAACTGTGGCGGAACCGCAACGTTCGTGCTGAGCTGCAAGTCATGCGACGGGACTGGGCGTTATGCCGATAGCGGGAGACCGTGCAAGAGGTGCGGTGGACAAGGCACGTTCCTGGGCACTTGCAGAGTCTGCACGAACGGGCCGCAACCTCACGGAAAGTGCCCCCACTGTCAGGGCTCCGGTCTATATCGCCAGGTGTGCAGAAACTGCGGCGGAACCGGGCGTCGCGATTGCAACAGGTGCCGCGCGAGCGGAATCGGACCGTGCGATACGTGCAACGGCACACTTGTCAGCCGATGCGGTTGTGGGGGCCGCGCTGGAGTCCGCCTGCGTGCGCTGACGCGGGGAAGCTGACGATGGCCTGCGGCAGCGAATGCAATCTGGAGGTTAGCGAGGCCGTCATCGCGACCACTGCGGCCTTTTGCCAGAACAACCAGGCCGTGACTGGCGACCCTGTAAATGTCGTAACGGGGGCATTTCTCCACTCGGATCAAGACGTGGCGATTCTGAGCCAGCGGCTGCTCATCGCTGTGACGCGACACTACAACAACCAGATGCACCATCCCTTGGATGACGCTCGACTGCAGCCCTTTGGCCCAGGATGGACTTGGAACCTTGGTGTTCGCGTCGAACGGCAGGCGGACGGATCGGTTATCTATTTCGATGACAGGGGTGCGCCGCTAACATTCGTTCGGAGTACCACCACCGATCGCTTTCTGGCTCCCCCAGGGTCTCTGGGACTGCGCCTAAGCCCCCTTCCGGAGGACGCCTTGCTTCTTCGCCAAGTCAGCGGGCTGGCGGCGGAATTCGATCAGACGGGACGAATCGTGGCGCTGCTCCAGCCCGGTCCCCGGCAGGATAGTCGAATCGACTATGGGTATGATGATCTTGGCCGGCTGATCTCTGTCACCGGTGCCGGCGGTCGTAGTCTGGCGTTTGGCTACGATGCGGGTGGATACCTGATACGCGAGGCCTGTGATCATTCTGGCCGGCGCTGGCAGTATCACTACAACCGCTATCGCGAGCTTGCGGAGGTGCGCGATCCCGGCGGTCGTTCGCGCCGATATGAGTACGATGAGTGGAAAGGTCTGATCGCGACAGAACGCAAGACCTCCGCCAAGACGTCGCTGCGCGCGATGCGACGCGTTCTTGCTTACGTCCCGTGCGGGCAGGCAGAACCCGGTGCGGCTATCGTCACGAATTCCTACACCTCCGAAGGGCGAGTGCATCTGCAGACGGATGCCCTCGGGCAGGAGACCCGCTTCGAATACAACCCCTTCACGCGTACGACCGCGGTGACTGACCCGGCGGGCCATAGCACCGTCTATTGTTTCGACGAGGCCGGAAGCACGACCAAGGTGCGGCGCCCGGGCGGTTCGACGACGGAATATATCTTCGACGAGCGACGCAACCTGCTGGCGGAAATCGACCCTCTAGGAATTCGGACGGAATACGTGGAATTCAAGGACCCACGCAGGCTCGATTCCGAGCTGGGCTTCGGAAGGCGAGCGATAGGAAACCGCGCGAGCTACCTGCAATTCTCGGCTGAGGACGTCATATGCGGCTATGACGAGGACGGTAACCGCCCGCTCATCAGAAATGCCCTCGGGCTGACCTACCGGTTCGAGTCGTTTACTGCATTCGGCCAGGCACGCAGAGTCGTTCTGCCGGATGGCACGATGGTTCACGCAGACTACGATGAGCGCAGTGGGCTGCCTATAAGACGGGTTCGCCCTCTCGCCCCCGATCGCTCAGGGGTACTGCAGTCGATTGAGACATGGGACTACGACGATTTCGGCAACTGTGCACGGCATTGCATCTGGGCGGAGCGGGACGATGGGCAACGCGCCACCCCTGTCTGCACCGAGACATTCGAATACGACGATGTCCAGCAGCTCCAGGTGTGCCGAAGGTGGTCAGGGCAAGACGCGAACAGCGCGGCTCTCGCCTCCGAGGTTCAGTACAAGTGGGATTCCCTCGGCCGCCTCATTGAATTGATCACGTTGCGCCGAGAAGCCGCAGCGGTTGCTCCGGAGTCGATCGTCAGACGCTTTGGATATGACGTCTTGGGGCGCCAGGTTTGGGAGGTGTTTCCCGATCGTTCCGCAAGCGTTTGGGAGTACGACGTCGAGGGCCGCGTCGTCGAGAGCTTTTTCGTCCGCGACGCGAGCGCGGAGCCGCTGTCGGCGGTTCCTCCTGAGCGCAGACTCGAGCGACGGCGCTGGATCTACGATGCGGCGGGTTGGGAAATCCAATGCACCGATCCCGCAGGCGGCACAACGATTCGTCGATGGGATGCGTGTGGCCGATGCACCCTGGTGGCTGAGCCGTCGGGTGCGAAGACGGAATTCAAGTACAACCGAGACGGTCTCCTGACCGCACGTCGCACCGAGCGGGGTTACGAGGTGCGGATGCAGTATGACGCTGCGGGCAGGGAGATTTCGCGGGCCGACACTCTGGGCAGCGAACTGCACACCGTGCGGGACGTGCTGGGCAGGCCGGTTCGAATTTCCGGCAGAGCGGATTGCGGCGGAAAGGCGACGGAATATGACTACGATGAATTCGGCCACATCAAGGAAATCCGCTTTCCCGATGCAACGCACGAACTCCTGACGTACGACGCATTCGACAATGTGATCGTTCGGCATCGAGGTCGATGCGGTCAGTCCCCGGACACAACGGAACTCTACGAGTATGACGGTATCGGCCGCTTGCTGAGCGTAGGCCTCGGCGGTCCGCAGGCAATCGTCCAGAAATTCCGATATGAATATATCGACGCGCAGCGTGAGATCAGGTCATACGATGCGCTCGGAAACAGCACGCGAAGCCAGTACGACAGCGAAGGTGCACTGGTTCGTCGCTGGGATGCCGAAGGACGACTCCTCGAGTTTTCCTACGATGTGATGGGCCGGTTGATCCGCCGCTGGTCAGCCGACGGGTCCGTCGATTCCCGCTATTCCTACGAGTGTGGGGGGCTGCTTTCGAAAGCCTCGGAACCAAATGTGCTAGAGCGATGGGAGTATGACGCGGCAGGGCGGGTCGTCCGGCATCACCAGGAAGTATTTGGGCTGAACCGAACGGTCCACTACCAGTACGACTTGGCCGGTCGCACATCTGAAAAGAAGTGCGACGATTCTTGGTGGGTGCGGTACAAGTACGAGGAGCAGGTCTCATCGCGGCTGCCAAGTGAAATGTCATTCCCCAACCATACGGTCCAGTTTGCCTACGATTCGGCAGACCGTCCGATCGGCGAGCGCTGGCTCGCGGGCGGCCGCACGGCGTTCGAATACACGAGCGACGGCGCGCTGCGCGGAATTCAGTGGCTCGACGACAACGGTGGCGCTGCGTGGGAGCAGAGGTTCGAGCACGACGATCGGCAGCGTCCTGTGCGCGAAATCCGTCGGAACGGCTCCGTCGAAGCGACTTTGCTGTATTGCTACGACGCACTCAACAGATTGACGGGTTTTGACAAGTCCGAAGTCGGCGCAGCGGTCGATTCTCGTCGGTATGCATACGACGTGTACGAGAATCGGGTCGCCGGGCGCCAGGCGGAATCTCTCGACTGCACATACACCTACGACCGAGCGGATCGCGTTACTCGTGTGACGGCTGGTCCAGTGCAGCGCGACTACCAGCATGATCGTTGTGGACTTCTCGTCGGAGACGGCACCCGCAGCCTCCAATACGATGCGGCTCACCGCGTGCGTCAGGTATCCGGACCAGGACGGGGGACAAAGAAATTCTACTACTCGGCGAGCGGCGATCTCGTTCTCACCGAGGATGCCGGGGGTTCCGTTCGCAGGTTCTATGACGGGCAGCACGAAATAGTTCGTGACGGCATCTCCGACCGGTGCGACAGCTTCTGGGGCCCGCGGCCGGATTGCGTGATCGCGATACGTCACAAGGGCGGGGAGCCTCGTCGGGTCATTTCAGACGCGCGCGGCTCCGTACTGGGTATTTCAGGTTCAGGGGGCCTTAGGGAATATGACCCGTTCGGCTGGAGCGCTTCGCCGGACGCGGAAGAAAGTTTCGGCTTCGAATCCAAGCGCTATGAGCCGGCGACAGGTTTCTACTCTAACCGCGCCCGCTTCTACGACCCGGAATCGGGAAGATTTGTGCAACCCGACCCCAAGGGGTTGATCGACGGGCCGAATGTCTACCGGTACGCAAGGAACAACCCGGTCGTCTTTGGCGATCAAACTGGATTCAAAGCCCTCCAACACTCGCAGGGTAGAATCACCGAACTGTTGCTTGGCCTCGATCTTGTCCAATTTCCCGGACAGACAGAGGGCACGTCCCGGACCGTAGCTCCCGGGTTTCTCGAATGGCGTCACTATGCCAAGCATTTCGACGCACGCGGAAATCTCCTCGGGCGAAGCTATGTCGTCGAGCCAGGTTGGCTCGAAACCCGCCCGCATGTCGAGCACTACGATGCCAACGGAAGCATCGTCGGCAGGACCTATATACAAAGTCCCGGCTTCCTGGAAACGCGTCCTCACGCGGAGCATTACGATGCAAATTGGAATCGCGTGGGACGAAGTTACGTCGTCAGTCCAGGATTTCTCGAGACCCGCCCACACGTTGAGAGATACGATGTCAACTGGAATCTGGAGCGCAGGACTTACGTCCATCCTCCGGGATTGTTCGGAGGTGCATCTCACCTTCGACATTATGATGCCGGTTGGAAGAGCGTGGGCAGGACGTACGGCGATGGATTGCGACTCGCCGCGCAGCACTATGGCTAGACCCACTTGAGGGGAAGGCCTCTATACGCCAAGCAGTAACGGGGCAGATGCCGGTTCGAGAATACAAGAGAATCTGCAAGACGCCGGGCTGCGGCGCGGAGTTCATCGTAGCGGCCCCGTCTATCCAGGAGGACCGGGCACTCGGGCTCTCCGAGCCGGAGTACTGCCCCAGACATCGCCTCCTGCAAGTACGGTCGTACTCTCGGGTCGCCTGCCATCACATTGAACTGGAGATGACTCGTGAGGGCGAGGATCTCGTGCGAAAGGTGGAGGTGGACAAGGATATTGGTGCGGCCCGATCGCACGACCTGCTGAAGGCGACTTTCGACCCTTGGGCTCCACCTGACGAAGGATTTGGGCCTGGCGGCATTGGTCGGTTCCAGCGACCCGTCCGCGTCTTCGTCGAGAACGACGCCTTCACACCCAGCAAGTCGAGATCGGACTTCAAGATCGCCGAAAAGAGTGAGGCCATTCTGGCCGCACTTGAAAGCCATCAGGTGATTGTGCTGGTGGGCACAACTGGGTCAGGCAAGTCCACCTATGTGCCTTGGCTGCTGCTAACCGGGGGCGAACCAGGGGGCCTCTCGAAGTGGGCCAAGCGCGGGCCGATATGCGTTACGCAGCCGCGGATTCAAGCCACGCGGCAGGTACCCAGGTTCATTGCCAATCAGCTGAACGGCACATCCCTGGGCGTGGGTGCGCAAGTGGGCTTCTCGCATTCCGGAGCGGATGAGTTTGACAGGCGGACCCGGCTTATCTTCAAGACTGACGGAAAACTGATCAACGACATCGTCTCCGGTGCCGTCGCAAACTACAGCATCATCATGATCGATGAGGCGCACGAGCGGAGCGTCAACATCGATCTGATCCTGGGGTTGGTGAAGGATCAGCTGTATCTGTACCCGCACCTGCGTCTTATCATCGCGAGCGCCACAATCGACCACGAGACATTCGTCCGCTTCTATGGAGGGGAGGACAATGTTCCATTCATTCACTCAAAGGGCATTCAGCATCCGGTCAAGAAGCACTGGTGGGGCGACTCGGAAAATTCTTGGTGGAAGGAAGTCAACGGCGGTCAGCTTCCAGCGCGGCAGCAATATCCTCGCGCAATAGGCGATCTGGTCCTGAACATCTGCCGTTGGCTGGATGGTCTTTCCGGAACCGAAAGAGTGGAGGAGGAGGGGCACATCTTGGTGTTCCTGCCCGGTTCAAAAGAAATCGACCAGACGGTCTCGCTCATCAACGCCTTTCACCTGCCCAACGTCATCGCACTGCCCCTGTATTCGCAAAGGCCATTGGACGAACAGGAGGCGGCGTTGAATCCGCGGGCCGACGCGCATTCGGGCGTCTTCGGCAAGCGTCGGGTAGTCGTTTCGACAAACGTAGCGGAGACGTCGCTGACAGTGGAAGGTGTCAAGCACGTCATCGACACTGGATACATCAAAGAGGCATACTGGAGTCCACTCAAGCAAGTCGAGGAACTGCAGACCGTGCGTCACAGCAAGGCTGGATGCCGGCAGCGCTGGGGCCGGGCGGGACGCGTCGCTTCCGGGCGCGCGTATATGTTCTACACAGAGGAGGATTTCGACGATTTCCCCGACAACAGCACCCCGGAGATCGCGCGGGCCTCGCTGGAACAGGTGTTGCTCACGGCAAAGGCGGCCGGCGTGCGCACGAAAGGGGCGGGACCGCAGCTGGACTTTGAATGGATACCGTTGAAGTCCGACGAGGACCGTGTGCGCTTTCAACAGGAAATGTCGCGTGCCTATGCTTCGCTCGTGGAGCAGAAGGCAATCGATGCTGAGGGCGACCTGACTCCATACGGCCTGGAGATGCGGGGAATGCCGGCCGACCTGCATGTCGCCCGCCTGTGTATGGAGGCCGAGCAACACGGGATGGGAGTGGAGGCGACAACTTTGCTCCCGTTTCTGCGGCTGCATTTCGGACTGCCATCACTCTTGAATTGGGACCGAGAGTGGGATTCCTACACGAAATGCCGGGTTCGACAAAATCAGCTCGATCTCGTACTGAGCTGCAGTGATGACCTCGATCTATTCGTCAAGCTGTGGCTACTGTGGGAGGGAAAGACGGGGGACGAGCGCCAGCAATGGGCAAGCGCGATCGGTCTGAACATGCAGAACTTTCAGAAGAGCATCTGCGAAGAGCGGGCGAAGCTGCTCGAGTCGACCAAGGACTGGCGCAAAGCCGAAGATCGGCCGCCATCGGTCTCGCGGCTGGATGCATTGCGCGCCTTGATTGCGTTCTGCCTTCCGAATGAGGTCTACGTTCCCATTGAACTCAAGTCCGTGGAGGGCGAGGAGAGGGAGCGTACGCGGTTCAGGGCGCCGGACTTGCTGCAATGGCAGGCATTTTGGGAGGAGGGCGGCCTGTACCAGGAATATGACGAAGACCTTTCGTTCGAGGATTCCTACGCCGGACGCACGAGCGCTCGCTCCGGCGTGTACTGCCGCCTGGTCGGCGCGGCTGATGCGCAAACCGAAGCCGACCGCATTGAAGTGGTGCCGACCTCAATCTGCTTTGGCAGGGATGACATTGAACTGCTGGTCGTTTGCCAGCGACGCGCCAACTTCATTCACCCCGTACGGACCAAAGTCATCGGCATGAACAATTTGTGCATCAAGGCTGCATGGCTTCCCGCAATCCGGGGCAGTCTGGTCGACCGTTGTCTCCTGTACGCAAGTCTTTCTCGGTGGCGCTCCCCCCGAGAGCACGAAGCCGCCAGGGTGCGGTTGTTCTTGCCCGAGTTGCTGCCCAGGGGGAGTATCGTCACAAGCCTGGTGTGCGGGCGTGACGACGGCAAAGGGATCCCTTTGCAGATCTCCATGGATTCGCAAAGGCTTGCTCCGGTACTTAGGCAGACCAGTAAGCTGCAGCAGCCGATCAATGGGCGCATCCCGACGGCACAGATGACGGCGTTTTCGCACGAGGAAACGGCCGTGGGCAACCGGATATCCGCCGAAGTCATAGGCTACGATCTGGGAACGGATGGCCAGATTTGTGTCCTGGTAAGAAGACCGCCTAAGACCGAGCCTGCCTTCAAGCAATTCCGCAACAAGTCTGCACCGGGCGCGCTGGTCGAGGTCGAAATGGCGACCATCCTCGAAGACCCGCTTGGCAGAAGTCCGGTATTTCTGGTTCGAGAGATCACCACGGGGCTGGAAATTCCCATGGCGGACACCGATTTCTGCGGCAACACGGTGCCGCGCGCGTTCTATGGACGGAGATTCGATGTCGGAGAGCGGTTTCACGTATGGGTGGATGCGATCGACGCCGAATCTCAGCAGGTTCGATTGTCCAGAGGTCGGCAGCTGTTAGGGGAATACCTCGCCCTCCTCGGGAAACAGGATTCGCGTATGGTGAAGGTCGAAGTCAGACGGGTAGACAAGTCAGGGGTCCACCTTGGAATCTCCGGCGGTGACCGAAGTTTCTATTGCGGTTTCGTGCGCCATGCCCTCTGGCCACTGGAACTGAGCAAGGAGCGGGGAAAGGTCTACGACGCCCGGGCTCGACGCTTCGAACGGCAGTTTGATCTGGACGAAATCGAGAAGTTCGCGTCGGGCAAGGAGCCGTTGCCGCCGGAACTCGACCTTGGAATTGATTTCGACCTCTTGTTGCCGCTCGCATATGCGAGGTTTGCGGAATCATGGCACGTCGGGGACTTTTATCCGGAAGCCCGCGTCGACAAATGTCTCGATAGCGGCGGACTGCTCATTTCGCTCAATGAGGAACTGAAGGGAATCATCTGGGAATCCGAGATGGGACTGGACCAGGACGGCAGGCTGCGGAAGGCCCGCAGTTATGCGCCAGGCGACGAGATCAAAGCACGCATCATATCGATGGACAGCGAAAAGAAGGCGGTACGGCTCAGCTTGCTGCGCATTCTGCGTCCACCGACGTCCTTGGAAGCGGGTTCGCTGACCGAAGTGCGCGTGCTGCTCGTGCGGCGAAATTACAGGGACCCGGGCATGTTGGACTTGACGTGCAGTCTGGACAACAAGTACGCCGTCCGCGCCAGCGCACCTTCTTCCAAGAAAGCCCTGTTTCGCCCAGGAGAGGTCATTCAGGTCAAGGTTCTCGGTACGAATCTGACCAACCTGGTCAATGCGGAATACGTGGACCCGGACGAACGAGGCTCGCTCGCGTGACTCCGAGGGAGGCAACAGGAGGCAACAGAGGGCGCCCGGATTCTCTCAGGCAGGGCAGTCGCATCCCGCTGGGCCAGAGAATATCGGCTCTGGCTGAGCGGATGCGGACGTGTATCGACGCCGGCAAACCGCTGGATTTGAGTGACGCCGCTCATCGTGAAATCACCGAAGCATTGCATGCTCTCAGCTATGAACAGGGCTCCGCGCCGAAAGACTCCGGTCAGCTGCTAAAAGTGGCATATGGGGATGGGTCGAAGGGAGCTCCGCTCAGTGTCCGATGCCTTTCGTTGCCTCAGTACGGCCGGGTCGACGAGAAGTACTCCCCGCATGTCGGAACCCTGTCCTTCAGGCATCTCGTCTACGACGACCGGATTGACTACTATCTCATCCGGGACCGTGAAACCCGTACTCTTTCCAACGGGGAAGTGGACGAATTGGCGTACACAAGAATGAGAGAGCTTGTCCAAGATCCTGCGCTCAGGCGACAGGACTCGCAGCTTGTTCTATTACAGACAGGACTCGTGCCGTTGGTCGTCGGCGTGTACCGTGCGCTCATAGAAGAACTGATCTTTCGCCATTCCAGCAATCTTCCAATACTGGTCGTGCAGCCGATCTTCTATGCCGATGAGGACAGGACTGGAAGAGGACAAGCATGGGCGTGATCTGAGGCTTGACATGGCTACAAGCGAACCCGATCCGGGTGCGGACCACAAGCGAACCGACGTAACGCCGTTTGTGGTGCCCGATCCTTGCACCGTGCTCCACGATGCGTTGCTCTACACCCCTTGGACGGAGGAGGGCGGTAGTCTCCCTCAGAGAGGCGATTGGTCCACCTATCGGCTCGCGTCAAAGGACATTATTCTCGGAGTGGTCACGCACCGGTTCAACGCCACGACGCGCTGCTTGGATGTACGCTCATATTTCTGCGGTGAGCATCCGATCTTCGAGGAGCTGGAGCCGACCCGGGCATTGATGGCGATGTTGTTGTGCCAGGCGTACCAGACGGGGAACTCGCTGCAGATTTGCTTCGAGCAAGGTGTCCCCTTTGACGTTCGCGCACTCATCGAGCGATACACCGGTGAATGGGTGTCCGGACACTCGACAACGCTGACCGAGGAGGTCACTCGGCCGCTCTTCATCGGCATTTGCGGCCTGTCGCCTCACCTGCAGGCGTGCATTCGCGAGCAGGAGGTCGGGGCGGGAACCGTCTGTTACCACATCTTTCGTGGTACGTGGTCGTCCTATCAGATCAATTCCTTGCTCGAGCGAGGCGTTCCCCTCGGCTGGCTGTTTCATCGTTCGCCACATCCTATTGCCAGTCCAGCGTCGTACGCGCACCTCGTCCATCACCTTCGTGCCGTGTTGCTGGAAGAGTATGCATTGAAACGGCTTGAGGATCGCCAGTTCGGCGAAACAACGACAAAGCGATTGTCTCTGATCGAGGGAGGATCGTCTTCAAGCTATGTCAGCGAGCACCCTCTGCAGATCGCCGGGCCGGACGGTGCCGTACAGATCGACGCGAATCAGAAATTCGTAATATTGCCTGTACTCCCCGTTTCCACGGCTGCCACGGAATCTGCAATCCGCCAGAGCCTGGAACGCTTTCTCACGCTGTCCGACGCGCGGAAGACGCTGCTGGTGATCCCGATGGACCTTCATTGTGCGTCTCGCGAAACAGCGGCTGCTTGCGACCAGCTGCTTCGCAATTCGCAAATCGATTGGTTGGTTGTGGGCCAGACGATGGCTCAGTTGCTGTCCGAGATCGAGCAGAAGCTTGCCATTACCGCCGGACAGGTGGATGAAAACGAGGTCGACGCCGCGAATGTGGATAGGCACACAGATTAGCTCGTACATAATTCCGCGAGGCATTTGGTTTGACGGCCACGCAGGCTGTCCTCCCCTTGCCCTTCCGGCTCGCGATGCACTCGATATTGAGCGCCGTTGGCGGAAGGATGTCAAATTACGCGGCGAAGCGCGCCGCTATACGGCCTGCTGCGAGAGGATGCAGGGCATTGCACGGGATCTGGCACTTGCCGCAGCGCCGATTCCCGCCCCTTGCGTCTGGTGGACCTCCGGACAACGGGATGCCGCGACGCCCAGGGCCTTGGCGTATCTTGCCATGTTCGAGTATCTCCGTCGTTTCTACACGATCGCGAAGCGGGATTCCGGTGGCGTGCTGAAGCGTGAACGACTCCTATATCATCGTGTCGAGGCGATCTTTCATCCCCCGGACAAGCGAATGTCGGACTACCTGGCTCTGGTGGCACACATCAGGAGCGAGCCCAAGCTCCCTCAGATGTGTGCTGACGCAGCCCAGAGGGCGGAGGTTGCGGATCCGATGTTCAACGTGAGTGCGCAGGAATGCGAGGCAGCGCTCCACCAGCGATACGGGCTGATCGCCAAATGCGCGGCGGAGGGGTTGGGTCTCATTGATGTCTTCGACGTCATTTGAGGTGCCGGCGGATACTACCTTCGCGACGGCACTCAACTGGGTTGGATCTGGGAGGAAATCAACATCGCCCCATCAGCATGCGAAAGTTTCCGACAGCGTAGGACCAGCCCCCTGTTGAGATCGACTGGTGATCAAGGATTGAAGATTTCGTTGAGGCTGCACCCGTTTCAGTACCGCTCGGAGTTGGAAATCTCCTGCGTATTGACCCGCAACAAAAGAAACGTAAGGTGGCGAGTCAGGGGTGGGCGGTCCGCTTTGGACGATGAAGGGCCCTGTCTAGAACGGGCAGGGAGGGTAGGGAGCAACGTCACGCGTAGGGTGACGCTCAAAGATCGCGCTTGAAATCGGGGGCCGGTGTGTTTTGCTTGTGAGGACGCTCCGAGGTTGGGAGCCAACACAACGACACCCCGATGAAGAAAGCAAGGACCCTCGCCAGGCGGTGGGACGCGCTCCTCGCGGCGCACGCGCTGCCCGAGGCGCCCACCGAGGCGGAAAAGGCGGCGGCCTGGACGCACTTCAATGCGCTGGGCCTCGCCCCCGATGGCCTGGAATACCTCTACGAGCGTGCGCAGCTCCTGTGTCGCGGCGAGGAAGACCGCCTCCTGGTGGGCTTCGTCCACGGACTCATGCGCGGTGACATCACCCGCAGGCAGTACGAATAGGCCCTGGACGCGCTGCATCGCTCTCGCCAGGCGCGGCACCGCCGCCGGTGGGGAAGGGTTGACGCATGGGTGTGAGGGACTTGACGTTGGTGGCGCAGGAGGCAATGCGCCCAGGCGCGGCGCCCGGGCGAGCGAAGCGGAGGGGTCCTCGCCACGGGGCGGACGAGTCCCTCGCAGGATCGCAGGAGAAAAGGGTGAGTCGGGGCCTGGTGCGAGCGGATCACCCGCTTCGCGATTACCTGACGGCGGCGGAGGTCGAGCGGCTGCTTGCAGCCGCGCGCTCGAGCCCGCGCCATGGTTTACGCAACTATGCGATGCTCCTCATCGCTTACCGCCACGCGCTGCGCGCCTCCGAACTCACTCACCTCAAGCTCTCCGATATCGATTTCGCCGCCCGGGAAATCTACTGCCGGCGCTTGAAAGGCTCAGTCTCGAACGTTCATCCGCTTGCGCAGGACGAGCTCAAGGTGCTGGCCGAACTCCGCGATTGCCGCCCTGGCGCCGCCGGCGATCATGTCTTTGTGTCGGAGCGCGGTGGACCCATGACCCGTTACGGGATCTGGCACGTCGTGCGGGAGGCAGGGGCAGGGGCGGGGCTCGGCCGTGAGATCCACCCGCATATGCTGAAGCACGCCGCGGGCTATTACTTTGCGAACAAGGGCCTGGACGTCCGCTTGATCCAGGAATACATGAGCCACGTGCAGATCATGAACACCATCCGCTACACGCGCGTGGATGCGCGCCGCTTCGCCGGCATGTGGGCCTAGCCCGCCCGTGAAAAGTTTCCTTGAACCCGCAGCATTCTCAGCTAAGCTGGCCCACATTCAGAGAAGGCTAAGAACCATGTTCAGAACCCCCAGCAGATTGGCCTGGAAAACGATCCCAGAAAATATTGTCGGAGCGCTTGTCCTCATCGCACTTGCATCCGCCGCCGCGATCCCCAACAGCCTTGACGGGAAGATCATGGCTGCGGTGGCCGTGGTGGGGATTGCGGCGCTCGCCGGGGTGGTGCTGTGGGTGCTCCAGCGAAAGCGCGGCACGTCCTCTTCGAGGCTCGTCGCGTCGCAGAAGGCGTCGACCGGGGACCCTTGGGGCGAACCAGGTCTTGCGCGCGATCCCTATCCGTCCTGGAAGGCGGCCACGGTTCGTGGCCCCCAGAGTCCCGCTGTTGATATCGGCCGTTGGAGCTTGGAGTTGCTCAGCGCGCTGGAGTGGAAGCGCTTCGAGGTGGTGTGTGGCGAGTACTTTGAGACCCTGGGATTCCGAGTCGAGGTTGCCCGTGAAGGTGCCGACGGGGGCGTGGACATCCGCCTTTATGCCGAAGGCTCCGAGCGTCCGAATATCCTCGTTCAGTGCAAGGCGTGGAAGGCCTACAAGGTTGGGGTGAAGCAATTGCGCGAGCTGTTCGGTGTCATGGCAGCCGACGGTGTAGGGGAGGGGAGCTTTGTTACGACCGGAATCTTTACTAGCGAGGCGAGGGAGTTTGCCCGTGGCAAGGAACTGCATCTCATCGATGGCGAGGAGCTAATGAGGATGATCTCGCTGCTGACCCAGGGGCAGCAGGATGACCTGCTCAAGACTGCAACGAGTGGTGATTTCACCACGCCGACCTGTCCGTCCTGTGGAATCAAGATGACCACGCGAGTGAGCAAGGCGGACAGTAAGGCTTTTTGGGGATGCGTGAACTATCCGCGCTGTAAATCGACGCTTAGGGTGGCGCGAGCTTAATGGGAAATCGAGACGGCCGCGGCGCCACAAGTGCGGTGTGCATTATTGGGAAGCGGCGCTGATTTTGATGTTGCGGTCCGGTCGAGATGAGGTTACTTCAGGAACCGCCTTTCAGAAAATGCGCGAATGGGTACTTGGTACGGGAATCAGATGCGGGTTACTTGCGATCGAGGATAGCTTTCTGCCACCGATATAGTTGTACGTGGATCCACAGTACCCATTTCAGTGGAATAGCTACTACCACAGAACGTAGCAGACAAGGCTGTCTTCGCACAAGTAACCTGGCCGACGGCTGAAGATCGAACTGCGAGGCTTGGCAGGCAGTTGCCATCCAACTAGAATCGAAGCTGCATCGGCTGCCGCCCAGCGCGTCCGGGCGAATCGATCTTGATCGATCGAGCACGTAGCGCGTCGCCCTGATCAATACGCGCTTCTTGGCGGATAGAAATTTCCAACTATTGCCCTCGACGCACCCGCGCTCGGGCTACCGATCGCTGCACACGGGATCATGCGGTCTCGCAATGACACTTACGTAGTGCCTAGATACCATCAAAAGGAAGAAGCAAGATGCCGAACATAGCAGTCACGTTCAGACAAGAGATCACACGGCTTGCCCGCAGGGAAATCCGTGCCCAGACGCAGGTTCTTAGGAAAGCCTCGGCGCAGTACCGAAGAGCGATTGCCGAACTGAAGCGTCACGCTTCGAAACTCAAATCCGAAGTCGCCCGACTCGAGCGTCGGGTCGGCAAGGATGGCGCGGCCCAAGCTCCCGAAGCCGAATCGGCAAAAGTCCGCTTTACCGCAAAGGGCGTCAACGTGCATCGCAGTCGCCTGGGAATTTCGGCGGCGGACTTCGGCAAGCTCGTCGGTGTGACAGGTCACACGATTTACCAGTGGGAACATGGCACCTCACGTCCCCGCAGAGCGCAGCTCACCGCCCTCGCGTCCATTCGGGGTCTGGGAAAGAGAGAAGCCCTCGACCAGCTGGAACAGATGCGCAGGAAGGTGCCGAAGAGCGGAAGGGCCAAGCGCTAACCCGACATGACCATTCTCACATCTGCGGCACAGTCCTCCTGTTCAAGGACTTTCGGGCACAAGGATTTCGATCCCGAACTCGTCGGAATGGGGAAGGACTGGAAGAAGTGCCCGATAGGCGGCTGCACTCTCGATGAAATCACAATCGGTGTAAAGCGCAGAAGCCGCATCCCGGTATGCGTGGAGCACGGCATTCGCCTTCACGCAGGGACTTTCGTCTATTGGAACGGCGTAGAAAATGAGGTGATGGCTCGACTGCGGAATATGCTGGTGCGCTCGGATCTCGCGAAGAAATTTGTCGAGGGAAAGACGGGAAAGGTCGAGAGCGGGCGGCTCGGCTATGAGATGTCGGAGGACGCGCTCTCGTGGAACGTGTTTGTCGGACTGATGGAAGCGGGCGCTCTGGGCAAAGCGGTTAACCATCTGTGCGGAACTATGCCCTCCCGCGAACCCGATCTCTATCTCTGGGGGTTTGGAATCGTTGACCGGGCAGACTCTCCCGAGGCGTTCGTCCCCCTCAACGCGGTGAGGCGACATCTGGAACAAGGGATTCGAAATTTTGTGACCGAACCCGACATCGTGCTTGTGATTCCCGGTGAGCTCCTGGTTTGCATCGAAGCCAAGTTCGGGTCCGGCAATCCGCTCGCGCATCCGGGCAAGAACGCGGCAGGGGAGAAGCCCACGGATGTGGACGGCCTTGTAGCTCGCTACTTACCGGCCGACGCGAGGGCCGCTCGTTCGGCAATTAATCGTGCAGATGTGAAGGATCCGCTCCATAGCCAGTTGTTCCGCAACGTCGTCTTTGCCGCTGAAATGGCAGCGCGTGAGGGAATAGAGGATTGGCGCGTAGTGAACCTCGTGAGGATAACCCTGTGGGATGAGGAGAAGGGCAAGAAGCGGCCCGCAGGCTACTCGCTCGACGACCCGACCCCGGAGATTGAGCGGTATCTCCGCGCCGAGCACAGGCATAGATTCTCATTTCGGCACTGGGAAGGATTGCACGGTTCTGCCCTGAGAGATATCCCCACTATGGCACGCTACATGACATCGAAGAGCGCCCACTTCCGCCCTGCGTTCAACTTGAAGTGAATTGTCTTCGAAAGGGCGAGCGGTTCTGTCGAGCGACTCATTGTCCGAGTCCACCAAGTCCCTACCGACCTCTCGGCGCTTTCATTGCGCAAGCGGACTCTGCGGCAATATCCGCTCCCGCGGGCGCGCTTCTAAATTCGAAAACTCAACTGAGTCTTTCAGGTTGACATGGATACGAAGAGGACGCGCTGCCCGTGCAGCAGCAACAAGAACTACGCCGACTGCTGCGGCCGATACTTGAATGGAGGCGAAGTTGCCCCCAATGCTGAAGCCTTGATGCGCTCGCGTTACACCGCCTACACACTCGGGCGCGGAGATTATTTGCTGGCGACCTGGCATAACAGCACACGTCCTGCCTCACTTGAACTGGGAAGTGAGCCACGCAGCAAATGGCTGGGGCTGGAGGAAGCGACATGAACATTCAGATTCGGATCAAGCGGTGGTGGAATTCGTCGCGGGTTACAAGGTGGGTGGTCGAGCGCATCGTTTGCATGAAGTCAGCCGCTTCGTGCGGGAGGCGGGGCAGTGGTTCTATGTGGATGGGAACGTCGGCGAGAAATTGCGACCGTGAGGATGGGCAAGGGTAGGGCGCTCAGGGAAGGGTGGTGCCGAGGGCCGGAGTCGAATCGGCATGGCCACCAAAGATGATTTTCTCGAGGGTCACGGTGAAGGCGTACTGCCCAATAGCGTGCTGTCTTTTCACACGTAATTACCAGGGAGACGAGGCGCGCGCAGGTCCGTCGCCGCTAGAGCTGCGGGCGGCTGCGGCGGAGCCGCTAGAACACGTACGGCACAAAGCGGCGCACGCGCTTGGCGTAGTTGGCATACTCGGGAAATTTGGCCCCGAGTGAGCGCTCTTCCAGCATCGCCTTGACGTACAGCACCGCGAACAGCGCGGCCAGCGCAAGCCACAGCCACAACGCGGGGTGAAATAGCACCAGCCCCGCCGAACCAAGCAGCACCATGGAATACATTGGGTGCCGCAGGTAGCGATACGGGCCCGTCAGAATGAGCTTGGCCGAGGGCTTCACTTGCGGCCGGATATCGAAGTTGCCCGGGCGGTTGAACCACAGCGTCCATGCGCCGAGCATAGCTCCGGCGAACATCACCCCCGCCGCGGCCCAGGACCAGGTCCAGACGCCCCACGGCCAGGCGATGGCGGCGATTAAACCGATCTGAAGCGCAACCATCGAGAGGCCGAGCATTTGATATGCCGTTCTATTGGTTCCCTCGGTGTTCATGATTGCACAGCACCATTATCCCTTCTTGTTTCCCCGCCCCATAATTGCTTGAGGGAGGAAGGCTTGCGCCGGTCCGTCCTCGTTAAAGCTGCGGGCGGCTGCGGCGCACGCAATGATTACCTCGTGTTTTGCATGAGAACGGCGACGACCTACACGGCGTAGGCCCAAGCTCCAAGGTGACCGGATCCGCGTGGCCCCGCTACGCTGGGGCTAGTCTGCCATCACTGCGCAGTCCAGCGCAGGAAGTGGTTCTGGTGGATACATCTAACTATTTGAGGCGGCATGGTGTTAGCGGTACTTCGCTAACTTTGATTTAAGTGGCTCCCCGACCAGGGCTCGAGCCTGGGACCGACGGATTAAGAGGCGGAGCTAGAGCACGTAACCCGTTGCTTTTTGCTCGCCCCCACTCGCCAAAGCGTGCCAAGACTCGCCAATTACGTCACGCCTTCGCCACGTTCGAGACCTGGGGGTTATACAGGGAATCTCGACTATATGATCATCGCGTGTAGGCGCTGACGTTCATCGGGCACGCACTTCCACGGCCAGATGGTAACTCAACTCGTTTGCTACTGCTTCGGGCAGTGGAAGCCCTCCTTCAGAATCCGGCCTGATGAGCTGGGCGACTTCCTCCTGTCCCATTACGACGCGAAACCAACGTTCCCGATCTGCCATGACGCGGTATTGACGCTCGTCTGCTGCGCCAGCGAGGTAGGGGAGATATACGGCGATGGGTTGGCGACCCTCTGCTTTGCAGCCTAGTCTATCGATTCGACCCGTTCGCTGTTCGATCGTGCTGGGATTCCACGCGAGATCGTGATGAATGACATGGCGGCAGAATCGCTGAAGATCCACGCCTTCGCCCATCACTTCGCTGCACACCAGTATGTCGGGGAAGAACGGCGTATTGAATGCCCGCATGAGTCTTGACCGCGCATCGCGCTTGGTCCTGCCCGTCGCAACCTGCACGTTGGCGAGCGTGGTTGTTTTCGGGCCTTCCTCGCTATCGAGGTCCTGGTCTTCATTGTCGTCCACGCGGATGCCTCGCGTTTGGGTGCGCTCTGCGGCTTCCGTGAAGAGCCTACGCTCGTCGGTCGAGCACCGCTCAGTCAGAAATTCTACGAAGTCATCAAACTTGCGTCTCCACGTAACGCCTGAGGCGTCCGCACGGTCTAGCATTCGCGCAACCGCTTCGGCGGGGCCAAGGCGATCCGCTTCCTCCAGCGGAAAACAGCGCACCAGCGTTGTCGCCACGCGCAGGAACCGGCGCATAACATCGAGCAGCTCTTCCAGTTCAACATCGGTTATCCGAGCCTTGGCGAATGCCGCCGAGCGGGCCTCTAGTATTTCCTTGAGTGCCGTGTCGACGGCACGGCGTCCGGGTGACTTAGTGTCGTCGAAGTACCTTCGCTGAACCCTATTGATCAGCCGGTCAACGTCGACCTGGTTCATCTGCCGGCCGGCGGCCTGGATCCGCTTCTGCGCGGCGGACGTAAGGCGCCGTTCAATTTCTCTGCTGATGTGAACGCGCAAAGCCTGGCACGTCCGGCGATAGAACGCGAAAACGAGCACCTTCTCCCCGGCCTCCCACAGGTCAACGGCGCACTTCACGGTCGCCGACACCTTCGGGTGAGCGGATCCGCTCGCTTCCTCCATGGCACGGTCAAACTCGCTCAAGTACCACCCCGCGTGAGACAGATCGATCGCCTGCTGCCGTGGCTCGTCGTCCTCGTCCCGGCCCAAGTCGCGATTCTTGCGCGTGTATCGGAAGGCCTCGTACGATGAGCTAAGCGCTTCGCCAAGCAGGTCTTGAACGCTCCCTGTGGCGCTCCGCGCGGCAAGAAAGAATGGCAGCAGCTGAACGGGTGGAATCGGCAATCCGCCGGAGACCGCGTGTCCGCGTATCAACGTGCCGTCGATCCGCTGGCGACGCGCGATCGTGGTATCGGCCCAGCAGGCACCTTTGTTATGCCGCAGCACCCAAGGCGCAAGAGCCGCAGCCGCCGCATCCCGGGATCGTTTTGCCCCGTCGAAGGCATCAACCATTGCGCGCACTCGATAGGGCATCGAATCCCGGTCCGCCTGGCGCACACGCTCCCACCAAGCATCCATCTGCCCTTCAATGTCCTCCTCGCGGAGTCGGCGCCAGCTTCGTTGAAACGCGATGGCCGTACGTTGGCTGCTGTCGAGGAGCGCGCCGAGATTTTCCATCCGTTGCTTGGTTGCCGTGAGCGTTCCCAGCTCGTCTTCCTCCCAGCGTACGTCGCCGAACCGTTCGAGGACGCGAACCAATTCATGATGTCCCAGCTGAAAGGGCGTCGCTGTTAGAAAGAGCATGCGGTCGAACGCATGCGCCATGGCCCCGTCGCCAGTGCGCAGGTCCCGGGTGAGATCTGGGGACTGAAGCTGCCTCGCGAGCGCAGTGGCCGGATTTTTCAGGTGATGCGCTTCGTCCATGACGAGTAGCGGCGATCGCCACCGGGCCTGGGCGAGAAGCTGGTTCCACAGGCGGCCCTCTACCTTGCGCAATGCATCGCGGGCCTGCCCCAGACGCTCGCTGAGCCGCTCATCGCCGCCGCGCGCGCGAACGGGCATCTCTTTCAGAGCGTCAGCAAGCTCCCTGAGTTCGACGCGCTCGAGACTACGCGCGACGGACTTCGGCACGGGTTCATCGGTCAGTCGCCGTGTCTCGTCCTGCACCGCCCGGTTGTAGATGTCCTTCCATGCGCGGGGATCCGTCCTGAGCAAGTGTTGCCACAGCTCATCGCCCCAGTCGTGAGCCTTTTCCTCGCCGATGGCCCAGAGAAGTTCGCCAAGGAAGCGGTGGATCTGCTCCTTCACCTTAATGAGCCGGCTGGCATTTCCCCGACCGTGCCGCCGTAGCGCCTCTCCGATCAGGGCGAGCCGCACCCACTTGTCGCTTTGGCGACGCCCCATCGCACCATGCGCCAGGAAAATTAGGTGGCAGCGTTTCTTCGGCGCATCGTCCAGCAGCTTCATGAGATCAATGCTGTGGCGTGCGATGCCGAATCGCACAACGGCAGGGTCGCGGAACTCCTCAGGCGTTGCCTCCTCGCGCCGCACCGGACGGCGATTCGCAAGGTACAGATCGCAGAACGTCTTGAGATCCTGTTCCCACTTGTCGACCAGATTGGCAGGGACCATCACGATGACCGGCCCGCGCGGGCTGCGCATCGCCACGCTGTACGCAATGGCGAGCGCGACGAAGGTCTTGCCCATGCCGACCTCATCGGCAAGGATCACGCCGGGCTGACGCCGCAGCCTCGCCAGCAGCGTCTCTACTTCGCGGCGCTGGCGTTTCTGATCGGCCACGGGCACACGTTCGTTGAGCCGCGTCCCCAGGAACAACTCGGGCGGCGGAACGTAGAGATCGTTCAACTGACGCATCGCTCGACCACTCTGTCCCAGAACCGGCTCATGTCCGCGGATACCAGAGCTCGCCGCGTCTCCACCTGCTCTCGCAGTTTCACCGCAAGCTCGCTCAGAAATGCCTGGTAGGTCTTCCCGAACTCCGTCTTGGGCAGCATGCCCTCCGCCGACTGATACTCCACCTCCTGGAGCATGATCAGGAAGTCGGCGAGCGTAAGCAGCGCTTCGTCTGCCCGCGGGCCAGCGCCCAGGAAGTCACGCACGTAAAGCTCCGCCAGCGGCTCGATCCCGACCAGGCCGCGCAACC
>ORMF012166894.1_pt1 | contig 38286 bp, 41 predicted proteins | sample 1779871 | NCBI WGS metagenome assembly ORMF01 (sample SAMEA104232316, study PRJEB22302) | groundwater metagenome | biome: forest; feature: aquifer; material: groundwater | place: USA | collected 2011-08-07 | depth 5.4 m
CAGAATTGCATTCATTCTTACCGATGAAGTAATCATTTTCGTCAACCTTGGCTCACACGACGAAGTGTATTAGTTCCCCGCCCCGCCTGCAGGCGGGGCGGGGCGGGGGGATTCGCGCGAGGCGGTTTTCTTTTTATCTATTCTAGTATTTTGCAAAACACTAGAATAGATTCACTTTGAACGGCTCAAGCGCCCTAAAGCGAACGAGGCGCTTGGGTAAAAGCGGTTGAGCCGTTTTGCCTGCCTGCGCAGGCAGGAATTTTATTTTTAATCGTGACTGTCCCCATTTTTCTTTTCTTTCCTCTCTCGTCCATATATGACATAGACAATACCAAAGTAGTATATAAATCTCGCGAGTGCATAGATTAGATAAGATAAAATTACAGTGACCAAAGCTAAAAGAAGGTAAAACGATACGTTGGGGTGATACTTAACGATATTTAAACTTGAACACTTGAGATCTTGAGGTAAGAAACAGACCCTTTTTTCTCCATTTTCATCAACAAGCCGAGTTCTCTCAGACCAATCCTTGAGGAAATCTTCTCTTGCTCGATCTCGACCAATGCTAGGAAACAACGCAACGGTGTGGTCTATAAATGCTTCCATACTGCCTTCCAAGTTCGCACTACAAAAAGCACCGTCCTTAAGAAGATCCTTGCTCAAAAAACCGCTTGTTTTAGATAGGACATTATTGGAATCGTAGGTACTTAAATATTCAATACTCGAGTCTTCAACACACCCAAGCGCTCCTCGTAAAACCACAAAGCCCACTACGCTATTTTCAAGCTCTGGGTGTAGGCGCGTATATTGAGACAAGGAAACATGTTTGTAAAAGATAGTGGATTTTGGTAGCTCCATGAATCCAGTAATAGTGCCGATAAGAACAAAAAGAATGACTAGAATGAAAACTGGAATCCATAATACCTGCACCATTCGATGCCACCATTTACCTCGAAGGTAGTCCAACCGTTTCGAAAAAGGAAATAATATTTTTTTGATTTTGTTTTTCATAAATTGACGGTGGCTGTCCCTATTTTCCTACTAGAGTTTTCCCTTTGGATCAGTGTAGTCTTTCCCAAGTAATGTCGCAAACCTTTTTTCTATCTCATCTTGCTTCGTTCTATTCAATTCAAAGCGCTTGTGTTCAGAATCCGCATCTTCGTTCGAGGATGCAACATCCAAAAGCTCTCGGGCTGAAATCATCTCTCTCATTGATTCAAGATACATTCCCCAATCCACCACTACTTGACGCAACTCCTTTTCTTTATGCCTCAATCGCTCAAACAGTCGAGTAATATTGCTATGAGCTGTCACCAAGAAATGCCGTTCGAGATCAAGATACTTACTAAGATGGCTTTTATCAATTCTCTGTAATGTAAAGTTGTAGTGGAGCTCAATCTGTTCAACTAAAAAGGGTATCGAGGTAAGCTTTTTTCTCTTACGATAAAACCATACACCACCCACAAATAAAATTAAAAGTATCACCAATTCCATGATTTTGTTTTAAAAGATTTAATGGTGGCTGTTCCCGTTTTCAAGTATTATACAAACCAGATGAATGACAATACTACCAACAGAACACCTACCGCAAACCCGTATGAAATGAGGGGGTTAAAATATTTATTTATTAATAGACGAGTTTTTGTAAACTTACCTCCGATGACATGTCTCTTCACAATTTCTTGCTCTTGAAAATAAGCGGCACTTTTTGTTCTTTCAAAAATTTCTTTAAGATACGCCTCATCCTTACCATCTCTTTTAGCCGTGTTGAGAATATTTTGCTGCATTGAAAAAGTCGCCTCATGGAATTCCTTTTGATCAAATAGTAAAGACCTTTCTCTAGATAGAACATTCTGAAAATAAAGTACTATCAACACACAGACAAGTATTATCAACAGTAGTCCTAATTTAGCTAAAGTGAATGACTTTACCAGTGAAGAATTTTCACTTATTAAAGGTAAAACCCCGAGAACAATTGCACTGGATAAAATAACCATGTGCAACCAATAAGCTCGAAAATGGTCGATATTTCTCCAACGCAGATCAATATCACTTTTTTCTACATACCGTCTTCTTTCACCAAGTTCTTTAAAAATTTTTTGACTCATGAATTTATGTCCAATCACCCGGTAGTTGTAGAAATAGCAACTTGGAATTTAATCCTGGATAGATGACTTTCTGCTGATGTTCCTTCTGCTTCTCCTCCAAAACTCGCAACGTGAATTTCTATTTTTCCACCACCAGTTGTTTTGTTACCTTTCGTCACCGAGACTGCAATATCAAAAGAAATAAACCCATCACCCTTATTTTTCCCGTCAGCCCAAGAAGCGGCATGTAGCAAGTATGGGGATTGATCTACGCCATACTTTTCAACAAGAAGTTCTCTATTTACTTCCTTAACCCCCACATAAATACTTGTGAGACTCTTTTTTATAAACTCTTCAAGTTCCATATTTTACAAACATACTAGCGTTGCAATGCTGTCGCCTTCGTAGAGCTTCATGACGCGGACGCCTTGGGTCGCCGCGGGAAAGCGAGGAGATTTCATGAAATCCAAACATTTTTAGGTATTCCAGATTGTAAAATAATACCCTTTAGGGTTCTCGGCTTTATCACGCGCGAACCGTGATACGGTACACAGACATTCCTTAATGTACCGCCAAAGTGGCCAGTGTAGTAGTAATGACTTCCGTTCGTATAGTTCAATCTAAAACCGCGTTCTTTTAGAAATTCTGTGACATCATTGAAGGTCCAATTAAAATAACCCTTTGGCATTAGACAGTGGAAACTCCAAACATGTCCACTTGATAGGGAGATTTGACGGGCTTACGCGAGTGTAAGACTGCCCAAAGTTTTTCATATTCAGAATCTGTTTTTTGATTCAATGCATCAAATCGAGCTCCTTTGATTTTGCCCATAGAGCGCACATACCCGCTAACGGCTTGCAGTAGACTCATAAATGCAAGTTTTGGGTCATCACTTGATTCAACAATGTTAAACTCAAGCGCCACCGCATACCATGTGTCGCCGTCACGAAAAACGATGTGTCTAAATTTACCGTTTCTTGGCGTATTCATAGCCATGAATCTAGCATGAAATACCAAGTATTACAATAAAGATTGAAGCCAGGATTCTACAATTACAAACATTTTCTGTATCGAGGCGACGCCTCTATACAGAAGACAATCTACCGACATAAGGCACGATTTTAGTTGGAACACGCATAACAATGGGGTCAGCGTACCCTCTCTTGCGCGCGGTTTCGAGCGCCTTATGCAAGGTCTTGCCCTGCCCTACCACTGTTTTTTGGTCATCAAGAAGGGCAACCCAAAGGCCCTTGTACTTCTTGTAGATTTTTGTCCAATCTATTGCCGCCATGTTTTTAGCATACTACTAACAACTTTTAAGAACAACTAGAGGCACACTAAGGTTGCGATGCTGTCGCCTTCGTAGAGCTTCATGACGCGGACGCCCTGCGTGGCGCGGCTAAGCGAAGAGATTTCATTGAGGCCGACGCGGATGACTTGGCCTTTCTTGCTCATGACGACCACTTCGCCTTCGTCGCCCTCGCTGCCTTCCACCACGCGCGCGGCGATGAGTTCGCCGGTCTTCGCGGTGACATTCATTGTTTTAATACCGGAGCCGCCGCGCTTTTGCACTTTATATTCTGAAAGTTTTGTTCGTTTGCCGTAGCCCATTTTGGAAATCACGAGAAGTTGTAACTGCGCGGCGGCAGCTTTCCGCACCACATCAGCGGAGACTATGGTGTCGCCTTTTCTTAGCCGCATGACGCGCACACCGGCAGCGGTTCGTCCCATTGGGCGGATGTCTGATTCTTTAAATCGGATTGATTGGCCTTTGGAAGTTACCACCACGGCTTCGTCGCCTTTCTCAACAAATGAGGCGGAAATAAATTCGTCTCCTGCTTTTAGTTTGATGGCAATTAAGCCGCTCCGGCGCACCTCATGGAAACTTTCCGCCGCTACTTTCTTTGCCACGCCCTGCTTCGTGACCATTAAGAGCGAGAGCGCTGCCGTCTTTTTTGACTCCTTCGGCATCGCAAGCACGGAGGTTACCTTCTCGCCCGCGCCGAGCGAAAGATAATTGACGATTGATTTTCCTTTTGTCGCGCGCTTGCCTTCCGGCAGGTCATACATCTTTATCTGATACGCCTTTCCTTTGTCGGTGAAGAAAAGAATATCGCTGTGTGTTGAGGTCGTGAGAAAGTTCGTGACAAAATCTTCTTCTTTGGTATTTAGGTCAACCACACCCACCCCGCCGCGCTTTTGTTTGCGGAATTCGGAGGGGTCGGTGCGCTTTACATAGCCGCCGGAAGTTAAGACAAGCACGCTTTCCGTATCGGCGATGACATCTTCCATTGAAAGCGCCGTGATGCCCCCCTTAACGACTCTCGTGCGCCGCTCATCGGCGTATTTTTTGCCGACCTCTTCAAGCTCCGTTTTTACCTGCTTCAAAATGTTTTTTGCGCTTCCCAAAAGCTCTTTGAGCGATTTAATGAGTGCTTGGGTCGCTTTCAAATCGTCTTCAATTTTCTTGCGTTCAAGCCCCGCGAGCTTCTGAAGCCGCATTTCAAGAATTGCCGTCGCTTGCAGGTCGGAAAATTTAAATTCGCTTCTAAGGGCTGCATGCGCGCTCACGACATCCTTCGCTGCTTTGATGGTCTTGATAATCTTATCAATGTGGTCGAGCGCTTTGGAGAGACCGAGTAAAATATGCTCGTGTGCCTCGGCTTTCCGCAAGTCAAATTCCGCGCGCTTTTTCACAATCACCTGCCGGTGCGCGATAAATTCCTCAAGCATGCCTTTAAGCGAGAGGGTCTGCGGCACACCATCCACAAGCGCCACCATATTGAAATGGAATGTGTCTTCAAGCTGGCTGTGCTTGTAGAGATAATTTAAAACTTGCTTCGGCTGGGCGTTGTTTTTAAGGTCAACGACAATGCGCGTGTCTTTTGCCGACTCGTCGCGCAAGTCTCTAATACCCTCCAGTTTTTTCTCACGCACTAAATCCGCTATGTGCGTAATGAGATCCGCCTTGTTCACGCGAAAAGGAATCGAGGTAATGACAATCTGATATGCTCCCTTTTTGTCTTCCATGATTTCCGCCTCGCCGCGCACCACGACACCACCACGCCCCGTGGCGTAGGCATGCTGGATGTCTTTTTGATTGAACGCGATACCGCCGGTCGGAAAATCAGGACCTTTGACGAATTGCATGAGGTCCTCCGTTGTTGCTTCGTCGTTTTCAATAAGATGCACCGTAGCGCCAACCACTTCGCCCAAGTTATGCGGCGGAATATTGGTCGCCATACCAACCGCAATACCCAGCGTGCCGTTAAGAAGCAGGTTCGGTACTGCCGCCGGCATCACCGCCGGTTCTTTTTTCGTTCCGTCATAGTTCGGGCGCCACGGAACCGTTTCTTTCTCCAAGTCGCGCAAAAGTTCTGACGAAATCGGCGACATTTTTGCCTCCGTGTAACGCATGGCCGCCGCATTATCCCCATCGATACTGCCAAAATTTCCTTGGCCCATGACAAGCGGATAGCGATAGGTAAAATCCTGCGCCATTTTGACCAGGGCGTCGTAAATAGAGGCGTCGCCGTGCGGATGGTACTTTCCCATCACGTCGCCGACGACTGCCGCCGACTTGCGGAATTTTGCCGAGCTCGTGAGCCCCATTTGGTGCATCGTGTAGAGGATGCGGCGGTGCACCGGCTTAAGGCCGTCGCGCACATCGGGAAGCGCACGGGCCGTGATAACTGACATGGCATAGTCGAGGTAGGACTCGCGCATTTCGGTTGAAATATTGCGCGAGACAACACCGCCCTGCCGAGCTGTTTTTTGCTCGTTCGTGGCCATAAAGATGCATTAAGTATAGCACAAACCAGGCCGTTTTTCAAGCGAAAAACGGCCTGGTTCCGTCAGATTTTCTCTATTGTTGCGGCGCGCCCGATTGATTCAGACCTTGCGTTTCTTCTTGCAAGTCCGTCGGGGATGCCTGAAAAATACTCACGAGCGTTTCGCGAAGCGAAGCAAGCGGCGAGAGTGGTTGCGCGCTTAAAGCGGTGGCTTGCTGCGAAACGGTCGCCGTGCCCTCAAGGCTGCCGCTTCCCGATGAGAGCCAGAGAACACCAATAAACAAGGTTACTACCGCTGAAGTACCAAGCGCAAGAACCCGGCGTTCTTCCTCTGAGCGATTTTTTAGTTTTTCAATGAAATTAAACATAAGATGGCTTTGTTAGTGACTAGCTATTAGCTTCGTTAGAAATACTACCATGAACTCAACTCGCTAATGAAGCCCCGACGGAAAGTCGGGACACCAACCAGAGCGTCGGTGCTAAAAGCTATCAGCTAGTAGCTAGTACGACCACCTCGCCTTCTTTCCCCTCAAGGTCTTTTTTCTTAAGCGTTAACTTCTCAAGAGGCTTAGTCCCCTCTGCGCCCTCTTCTTTGAGAAATGATTTGAGTGCCCCCGGCTTCCCTACCCCGTCATAATGCGTCGGGATAATGAGTCGTGGCTCAAGGTCAACCGCGAGCTCATGCGCATCCGATGCTGAGAGCACCCCCTCTCCCCCGATGGGAACAAAAAGCACATCAATGTCCTCAAGCAGTTCCTTCGCTTCGGCAGAAATCTTGCGTGACGAAAGCGCTCCCAAAAATGCCAAGTGCATCCCCTCCATTTCAACCACATACACGGTGTTCCCGTGCGCGTCGCCGTAGGACGACGCTTCGCTGACGCCGCGAATAAAAATCTTTTTCACTTCATACTCACCGGGCCCATACGCGACGAAAGGTTGCTTCTCGCCATAGGTCACATTTTCTACGCCGTCAAAATCGGGGTTAAGAAGCGAGACCAGCACAATATCGGCGCCGAAGCGCGACTGCGGAAGCTTCGAGGATTTTGAAATCGGATTAACCGCGAGCGTTGTTTCGCCGAACACTACTTTAAAAAATTGCCCGCCGTGGTAGCTGATAACCATGTGAGTAGCTTATAGCTTTTAGCTTCATTAGCCAAGCACCCAGTAAAATTACCCTGAAAATAAAGCCCTTTTTGAGCCCCCAATTGACAGCATAGTTGAATCTATTGCGGAGTATTGACAATTTTTGCATGGTATGCTAGGATTAACCTTGGTTCTAAGGAGAGCTGACTTTGGAGTGGTGAAATATCTATGGAGCTTTAAAAAAGGCTTACTTGGATACCACTCTCTCCAAAGTCTCGTTCATTGGCAATCAGGAGGGCAACCATGCCCAGAAACCGACACGGTCCGGTGGCGAAGGCCACCATTTTGAAGGAATACAGCGACATCGGCCCCTCGACGATCGACATCGGCGCGCCGGGCTCGGACCAGCCCGCGGGCGGCGGCGGACGCGGCGGCATCGGCGGCGGCCCCTCGGGCGGCTAACGGCGCCGTGCGACTCGAATTCGGGCCACGCGGCCCGAAGCTCAACCCTAACCGGAAGGGCCTTCGGGCCCTTCCCCATATTCCTCTAGGCATGGTGCAAAAAAGGAGGGCCGAGCGGCCACCCGTCCGTGCCGGGGGCCAATGGTGGCTCCACGGCGCTCGGAGGCGTCTCCCTGGGAAGCTCCCAACGCCTCTTGCATCATGCCCGCGCGCCGGTCGGTTGACTTGGCTGCGCTCGGTGGAGTGGGGGATTCCTGGCAGCGCCACCTGACGCTGCCACACCTCCACCCCACCTGAGTTTCGGCGTCCCGTCGCAACCGGGATTCCGACGCAGGGGCGCGGGGTCGACCGATAGTCGACCCCGCGAACCCCGAAAGTTCTTTCAGCTCTTTCGTTACGCTTGTTCTTTCAAATCCTGCCAAATGGCGCAGGTCCCGTCTCATTGAGACGGGTTTTTTAATTATCCCCACTCCATGCTCGTAAAGCTTTTTTAAAATTGATATTCTAAAAGAGGCAGGGTCTAAGAGTCTGCTATTTCTCTCCCGCCAGCTGAAGGAGACGAACGATGACGCGCATGGCAGTGTGGACGAAGGCGAACGGGCTCGACCCGGGGGCTGCGGCGACGGCGAGGAAGCGCGCGAAGAAGCGCTGAATCGTTTGCGCCCGGTGAGCAATTTGTGGCAGCGCTAGCCACACAGAACCTACTCCAGGCGCGTCAGCGGTAGCGATACTTGCGGGCGCGTCTGGGCTGGTCTTTCGACCCTTTTTGTTCTTCTTGGTTCATTATTTAATACCTCTTATAATAACCATAATGTTCCAACGACTTACGGCGCCTCCGGGCGCCGTTTTGTTTTCAGAATAGTATCCACTGAAAGTGCTTTAATTTACTCTTTTGTTTTGTTACTATTCTAAGCGAGGACCCAGACCATGGGGCCTCCCTGGAGCGCCTCTGCGGCGCTTCCAACTGCGGCGCCTTCGGGCGCCGCTTTTTTTACTTTCTGGCGCCAGTTGTGTATACTCCTTGGAACCTCATTAATAGCGTCCGCGAGCAAGAATGCCCGCGGCGATGCTTGGGCTAACCCCTTTCCGCGAAACGACAGACCCGAGAGAAAGGAAACCCAAGCATCCAAAAATCAAATGGAAGAAATAAAAGATATGGCTGTGGCGAGTATTATCGCCCAAGATGAAGTAAGTGAGCTAGACGAAAAGAAAAAGCGAAAAAAGAAAGAGGGAGCCATGGCGGCGTTCCTCCTCGAGAGCCCCACCCCACCCACCTTGGGAGACCTCGTTGAGGGTCCCATCATCAAGGTGGAGAAGTCGCGCGTGTATGTAGACTTGAAGCCTTTTGGTACGGGCGTTATCTACGGTCGTGAGTATCTGAACGCTCGCGATGTCCTCAAGAAGGTCAATATCGGCGACACCATCTCTGCAAAGGTCGTCGATACCGAAAACAAAAACGGCTATTTCGAACTCTCGCTTAAAGAAGCTCGCCAAGCGCTTATCTGGAGCGAGGCGGAGCAGGCCATTAACAACAAAACGGTATTCGAAGTTTTGGTAAAAGACGCCAACAAAGGCGGACTTATTTTAGAATGGCAAGGCATTGCCGGATTCCTACCGGCTTCTCAACTTAAAACCGAGCACTATCCGCGCGTTGAAGACGGCGACAAAGATCGCATTCTCGAAGAGCTCCGCAAGCTCGTGGGCGTGAAGCTCGCTGTTTCCATCATTACGGCAGACGCCAAAGAAGGAAAGCTTATCTTTTCCGAAAAAGACCCGGAACGAAAAGAGAAAGAAAAAATCATCGACCGATACACGGTGGGCGACGAAATTGAGGGTACGGTTACCGGCATGGTTGACTTCGGCGCCTTTGTCAAAATCGAGGAAGGCCTCGAGGGGCTCGTGCACATCTCTGAAGTTGACTGGGGGCTCGTTGAGAATCTTCGCGCGCTCTTCAAGGTGGGCGACCATGTGCGCGTCAAAATCATCGAGATCAAAGACGGCAAGATTTCCCTCTCCATCAAGGCCCTTAAAGAAAACCCGTGGAGAGCCGCCGCCGAAAAATACCATAAGGGCGATCTTGTGAAAGGCATCATCATTAAGCACAACAAGCACGGCGCCCTTGCCTCCATTGAAGAAGGTGTCGCGGGCCTCGTGCATATTTCAGAATTTCCAAGCGAAGAAAAACTGCGCGAAACACTCGAGCTCGGTAAAACCTATTCCTTCAAGATTTCCCTCTTTGAGCCAACCGAGCAACGCATGACCCTCTCCTACGCGCAGGAGAACTGACAACATACCACCAAATACCACCAACGATTCATAACCGGGCCACATACGCCGCCCTTCGGGCGACGGATGTTTTAAACACTGTTAAACACCGAGTGTTGCACCGTGCGGCAGACAACGAGAAACACCTCGCGCAGAAGTTGCTTGTTGCCACTGTTAGAGCGAGTCTATACTTTTGTGGTGCTTTTGGGACCCTCACCTCAAAAGTATGGGCGAGCGGCTTTTCAGTTAAATTTCCCCATTGCCCGTTCTTTGCCTTCGGCGACGAGCATATGAAGCGCGCTCGTGGTGCGTCTAAGGACCTTCTTAAATTCTTGTGAGTCGTTGGGAGAAAACTTGCCCATTAAAAATTTTAATACCTCCTTCTCCCCTTTTGGCTTCTTCAATTTGCCCGTGCCGGTTGATGGAGAGACGCCAACGCGGATGCGAATAAACTTCTTCGTCTTTAACGCACGCATGACGGACTCAACGCCGCGGTGCCCTCCGGAATTTTTTCCAAAAGAAATTTTGGTCGCTCCAAGCGGCAAATCAAGCTCGTCGTGTACCACAATGAGCTTCTCTGCCGCCTTTTTGCTTTTCACCGCCGCGGAGGCCGCCGTGCCCGACTTATTCATAAAAGTCTCGGGCAACATAAGAAGCACTTTTTCTTTTCCAATGGTACCGTCTGCAATACAACCTTTATATTTTTTATTTTCCTCAAATTCCTCAAAACTCTCAAGAACGCGAAACGCCTCAACGGCCATCCTTCCCGCGTTATGCCGCGTATTTTCGTATTCTTTTCCGGGGTTTCCAAGCCCCATGATCACATAGGCCATGTCATTAGCTTCTAGTTTTTAGCTTCATTAGCTTAGTATACCAGAAAATTAAGAAGCAGAAAACATGAATCAGGACTGAGAGACAGCGCTTGTTGCCATCGTCTAAGTGAGCGTATTTATTTTCAGAAACCTTACACCGCGAATGGAGAACGCTTGTTGCCAACCACGAGAGCGAGATATGCGCAATGAAAAACCTTGCACAGCGATGCGCAGCATGGTGCCCGTCTCTTTTTTGCCCGAACACGGGCGGAGACGGGACCGCATCGCGAGCAGAGCGCAATTCGCCGCTGGCGAATTGACGCGTGTTTTTCATTGCGCATATCGAGCGTCTATTGTGTCAAATGAGGGGAGGTACTACAATGACTCCGTAATAATTCTTCTTTTCGGGTATTCGACCATCATCAACTCCTCGTGAGTATGAATCCAAACGAAACGAATCTCGAACCTCAATCACCTCCTATCCAACATCGGGAAAATTTTTTTCGTGAGATTGTAAAATTCTCTGCAATCGCGCTTTTGATTGTTTTGCCGATCCGTTTTTTTGTCGCTCAGCCCTTCATCGTAAGCGGTGCTTCGATGCAACCGACCTTCCAAAACGGCGAGTACCTTATTATTGACGAACTCTCCTACCATTTTGACCAGCCCAGGCGGGGCGAAGTGGTCATTTTCCGTTACCCGAAAGACCCTTCAAAATTCTATATCAAACGGATCATTGGCCTTCCCGGAGACAGTGTTGAAATGCGCGGCACCAAGATAATCGTTCGCAACAAAGAACTGCCAAGCGGTTTTATTCTCAATGAGCCCTACCTCACTCCCGCCTTGGGCCGCGAAGACTTCCTTACCATAGAGCTCGGTGATGGTGAATATTTTGTGCTCGGCGACAACCGCGGTCAAAGTTCTGATTCTCGCATTTGGGGCACCCTTCCAGAAAAAGATATCACGGGCCGCGCGCTTATCCGACTGCTTCCGCTCAACAAGATTGAGCTTCTACCGGGTAACGCGTCCTCGCTCTCTCCGCTATGAGCCAAACCACCCTTCATATAAAGGGTACTAAACCCTTTGATTCAACATCGACTCGGACGCTGTATGAGTAAGCACATTCATACGCGCTCCTCGCTCGTTGAAATAAAGACGCGGGTACGCCAAACAGGAGCAGACCACTTCGAGCGAGCGGCCCGCATCGCATCCTACTATGGTTTTCTTTCGGCGGGAGCTCTTGCACAGCCGCGGCGCGATGTCCCTATTGACACAATTATGCGCGAAGCGCTCGGCCATACGGCTGCCTCGGCTCTTACCGGACATTTTGCCGCGCGCGCTAGCGAGCCAGTGATGTTTTATCACGCCTCCTCCACAAGCGCGGGACGCGAGTGTCTCTTTTATCTTGAGGTCATCGGGGTACCCAAAAGCATTGCGGAAGCGTTCGTTATCAAAACGGCGCTTGCCATTCTTCATGATATTGGAAAAACCGACGCGCGTGTGTATGTAAACAGTATTGGAGATAAAGATTCATTTGCGCGCTTTTCGCGCGAATTGCAGATGTACCTTCGCAAGCATATCAACGACTTACCGCCACGGCCCCGGGAGCTTATGAAGCGCGATATCATGTCTGCCTTTTTATTCCTCGCCCGCCACAAGCACGCCCTCGCCGCGGCGGCTCCGAAGCCCATGGAGTTTCTCTCAGAGGCAAGCCGCCGACACCTGCACAAGGTGCTTGAGTATCTCGAAACCATTGGCGTCCCCTATGAAGTAGATGACGATTTGGTATCCGAAGGAGGATGGTATTCTCAGACGCTTTTTGAAATACGGCAGGCTAAAGAACACGCCAATCAGGAAGAAGGCACCGACGAAGCAGTGCACACCATTACCATCGCGAAGGGCGGTCGCTATGACGACCTGCTGAGACGGTCATTCCGCGTTCCACTTTCAGCGGTGCGTGCGTCACTTATGTTTGAAAGTAACACGCCCATTCCAAAACAGGGAGCGGCGCTTCGATCCGCGCGCAAACCAAAAATTTATTTTATTCAGCTTGGCTTTGATGCAAAACTGCGCGCGCTCATGCTCATCGAGACCTTGCGCGAGGCGCGCGTGCCGCTGATGCAATCGCTCGGGGCAGAAACGCTCACGAGCCAGCTCGCTCTTGCTGAAAAAATGGGCGCTCCCTACGCCATGATCATGGGACAAAAAGAAGTGCACGAAAATACCATCATCGTTCGTAATCTTAAAACACGCGTGCAGGAAACTATTGCCGTAGCAATTCTTCCGGACTATTTGCGCCGCGTGGTGCTCTAAAGGCCGCTCGCCAGTGCGTTTGCAGAGCACGGATATTTTTCTGCTAAAAAATTCCTCGAGCTCGCGCCGTCGCGCTCCCTAGTCTCTGCGCGCGCACTGGCTCGCTCTAACAGGTCGCCTTGTTTTTCTTAAACTCGCGTGCTACACTGCCGCGCATGAAAGTGAATGTAGAAGTTAAGAAACAAGGCGCGGAAAGCACTACAAGTCTTATTCGCCGTTTTACGAAACGGGTGCAGGGCTCGGGCATTTTGCAACGGTCGCGAAAAAACCGCTACCACGCCCGTCCTTCTTCAAAATTCACTAAGAAAAAACGAGCTCTCAAACTAATTGGCCGCCGCGTAGCATACGAAGAGCTTGCTAAACTCGGTAAGCTTCCAGAGAAAAAAAAGAAGTGGCGCTAGTGCATGCCAAACTTCGCTCTTCTCAATACAACCAGAACGCGTCTTCCCTCGCTTCCCCTAAAGAAAATTAAAAGCGCGATTCTCGGCCCCACCTATGAGCTCAGTGTGGTCATTGTCGGCGATGCCCGCTCGCAGGCCCTCAGTCGCCGCTACCACCATAAAGACGCGCCGGCAAATGTTTTGTCGTTTCCTCTCAGCAACCATGAGGGCGAACTTTTCTTAAACCCGCGCGCGGCACGCCGTGAATGCGCGCGCTTCGGAACTTCCTATGAGCGCCATCTCATGTACCTTGTTATCCACGGCCTGCTTCATTTGAAGGGACTGCGGCACGGGAGTACAATGAGCCAAGCGGAGCGGAAATTCCTCCGGCGATTTTTAGTGAATCAACGAGCGAAGCGACTATGATTTTCTTAACCCCAGCCGTACTTTTGCAGAACACCGATTCTGCGAAGCGCGAGTGGCGAATAGCCACCTACCTTTCGGGGCGCAGCGCTTCGCCCAAGGCGGGAAACACCTATTCGGTGCACACACTGCGCGAGATTGTGCCAAACGCAAAAATGGTGCGGGGTGTAAGATTTTCTAGCTTCACTTCATTCAGCAACAAAATCTAACATGGCAAAACGAACAGCGGTTGGCATTGACATCGGCAGTCATCAAGTAAAAGTGGTGGTGGCCGAAGACACGCGGGGTGCGTACCGTGGCCTACCGGTTGTACTCGGCACCGGACTTGCCGAATCAAGGGGCCTCCATCACGGTTATATCGTGAATCGCGCTGATGTGGTGCGCAGCGTCAAGGTTGCTATTGCCGAAGCGCAAAAATCATCCGGTATTCATATTCGTCGCGCGTTTGTCTCGGTAGGTGGCATCACCCTTGAGGGACTTCGCTCTCGCGGAGAGGCGATAGTTTCGCGCGCCGATCTCGCCGTGACCGATCTCGACATCACACAAGCGACGAAAGACGCCGAGCAAAAACTTGCGTCAAAACTCCTCAATCGAAAAATAGTGCACGCGATACCTATTGCCTACCGCATTGACGGGGAGATAGTGCTTGGAAGCAAGCCGACCGACATGCGCGGAAGCAAAATCGGCGTTGAAATGCTTTTTATCGTCTGCCTTGAGCAACATGTGAGCGACCTCATCGAGGCTGTTGAGGAGGCGGGTATTATTGTCGATGATGTTATGGCCTCGCCACTTGCCGCCAGTTTTATCACTCTTGAGAAAAAACAAAAGATGGTTGGTTGTGTTCTTGCCAACATCGGCGCGGAGACCGTGAGCATTGTGGTATACGAAAACAGCCTTCCTATTTCGCTCGTCGTTTTTCCTATCGGCTCAACTGATATTACCAACGACATCGCGCTTGGTCTTAAAATCTCGCTTGAGGAGGCCGAGCGGATCAAACTTGGCGCCATTACCGCCACCGCCTACCCGCGCAAAAAACTTGAGGAAATCGTAAGCGCGCGCCTCTCCGATATTTTTGAACTGGTCGAGGCGCATCTTAAAAAAATCGGCAAAGACGGACTCTTACCCGCTGGCATTATCCTCACCGGCGGTGGTTCAAGTATTACGAGTGTCTCCGAGCTTGCCCGCGCAGCGCTCAAACTGCCCGCGCGCACGGCGCCCATTTATTTTAATACCGACTCAAAAGGACAGCTTAAAGATTCCTCCTGGGTTGTTGCCTATGGCTTGGCGGTTTTTGGCCTAAGCGCGGACGATGAAGAGAGCGGCATGCCGCTGCGGCACGCCGGGAGCTCTCTTTCGGCCTGGTTTCGACAGTTTTTGCCGTAATAATTCCGGACAACTTGGAAACAAAAAGGGTATAAAGTCCAGTTGTTGCTTTTTTACCATGCGCGACTATGATGAGGTGGTATTTTAACCGCGGTAATACCCTACTCCCCCATGCAACAGGTCAAACCAGAAGTCGAGGCATTTGCGCGCATTCGTCTCGTTGGTGTCGGTGGTTCCGGCAGAAATGCGGTGAACCACATGATTAATTCAAAAGTGAAGGGCGTTGATTTTATTGTAGTCAATACGGACGCCCAAGATCTACACAATTCTCTCGCCAAGAAAAAAATTCATATCGGCAAGAATCTTACGAAAGGTCTCGGCACAGGCATGAATCCCGATCTCGGAAAGCGCGCGGCTGAGGAAACCAAGGAAGAACTGCAGGAATCACTCAAGGGCTCGGACATGGTATTCATCGCCGGCGGCATGGGTGGTGGCACCTGCACGGGCGCGAGCTCCGTCATTGCAAAAACCGCGCGCGAGATGGGAGCACTCACCGTTGCGGTGGTTACTAAGCCGTTCTCTTTTGAAGGACTCCAGCGCATGCGCATTGCCGACCTTGGCCTCGAAGACCTTAAAAAAGAAGTCGACGCGCTTATTGTCATCCCCAACGACCGCCTCCTTTCAGTCGTAAACCGCGAAACGAGCATTACGAACGCCTTTGCGATGTGCGACGACATTTTGAAACAGGCGGTTGAAGGCATCTCAGATATCATCACCACGCCCGGCATCATCAATGTTGATTTCAACGATATCCGTTCCGTCATGGACAATGCCGGTTCCGCTCTTATGGGCGTAGGCACCGCCTCCGGCGAAAAGCGCGCCGAAGAAGCCGCTAAGGCCGCTATTAACTCGCCGCTCCTCGACATCTCTATCAATGGGGCCAAAGGAGTGCTCTTCTCCGTGGCTGGCAATGAAGACCTCGGACTTCTTGAAATCCAGGATGCGGCAAAAATTATTACGGAATCTATTGACCCAAATGCCAAGGTTATCTTTGGAACCAGCCGCGATCTCAAATTGAAGAAAGGAGAAATCCGCATTACCGTTATCGCCTCAGGCTTTCCTGAAAGTGGTGCCTCTCGCTCAGCAGGCTCCTCCTCACTATTCCAGTTCGGCGGACCAAAAGGAAAAGGCCACGAAGAAGAAAAGACTAAATCGGCCTCAGTTGCGGCGGCCGCGACCGAAGCTCGAAGAGACACCGTAGCTGAAGAGAAAAAATTTGACGCAGTCACCGAAGATGATTGGGGCGCGGTACCGGCCTTCCTGCGCCGTTCAAAGCTGAAGTAGCCTTTAGCTGCATTAGCTCTTAGCTTCGTTAGCTTTTATTGTAATTGCGGAGAATACCCCGACCGCTCTGCGGCGGGGATGAATCCGCAAGAACCTAACGCGTCGGCGGAGCCGACTCACCTACAACAAAGTTTGCCCCGATGCCTCGCCTAATACCCCGCCGAGGTACTCCGAGGGGACAGCTTGGCTCTCGGGGATAGGACGAGGCCAAACTTTATAGAAAGAAGCTGTGTTAGAATTTGCTAATGAGGCTAATAGCTAACTGCTAACGAAGCTATGTATGATTTAGCAATCATCGGCGGCGGACCAGGGGGTGTCGCGGCGGGCGTCTATGCTTCCCGCAAACATCTCAAAACCGTATTCATTACGGAGGATTTTGGCGGACAAAGCACCGTATCACCCGAAATTCAAAACTGGATTGGTGAAATCTCAATTTCAGGGCCCGCTCTCGCAAAAAAACTTAAAGACCACTTACTCGCCTACGCCGATGGATTTGTCATGGTTGCCGAGGCCGAGCGAGTCACCCACATAGAGCCTATCGCGGGCGGTTTTTTAATTACAACTAAGAAAAAGACCTACGAAGCAAAGACGGTTTTGGTGACGGTGGGGGCAACCCGAAAAAGACTTATGGTCCCCGGAGCTGAGGAATTTGACCAAAAAGGTCTCACCTATTGCGCCTCGTGCGATGGGCCGCTCTTTGCCGGTACCGATGTAGCCGTCGTTGGCGGCGGTAACGCCGCGTTTGAGACGGCGGCACAGTTGCTCGCCTATGCAAAAAGTGTCACCTTGCTCCACCATGGGCCCGAGTTCAAGGCTGACCCCGTAACGGTTAAAAGGGTGCTTTCAAATCCCAAAATGAAGGCATTACTCAACGCCGAGACACTTGAAATAAAGGGAGATAAATTTGTAAACGGACTTATATACGAAGACAAAGATACTAAAGAGAAGCATGAGCTTCCGGTAGGCGGCGTATTTGTTGAAATCGGGCTTATACCTAACACCGACTTTGTAAAAAACATCGTCAAGCTTGATGCGTACGGCCGCATCGTCACCGATCCCTATACCCAGATGACATCCACTCCCGGTATCTGGGCGGCGGGCGATGTTACCGACGGCAAGTATCACCAAAACAACATCTCAGCGGGAGACGCCGTAAAAGCTCTTGAAGACATTTACGGCTACCTCCACATGCGCTAACGATACGCTTTGCATAAAAAAGTTTACCGGTGCCGCCCCTTGTGGGCGGCACCGGTTTTTTTGTTGCTGGATAGAAATCGCTAGCGCCGCGGCAGCAGACCGGGCACTCTCTCCCATCCCCGCTCGGTGCACAACAGGTAGAACGCGCTGATGATGCCGAAGAACGAAACGGCAAGAGCGGCATTTGCCGATGACAGCATGGGCGGATTGTTTAACATGGCGATGCCGGCGGCCAGCAGGTATATATATCGCGCCATCCTCTTCTGTCGTATCTTCGCGATGGAAGCGAGTACCCCCTTTCGCTTCGCGGGTGTATTAAAGTGCCACCAATAGGTTAGTGTGCCAAACAACACCAAGGCAGGGAAGCCCACCAACACGAGCCCGGAAGGAAAGACCCCGAACTTGTACGGTGTCTCTGCCATGAAGTAGGCTCCCGCCCCGCCAAGCACCGCGAGGACGCCAGCGTCTACGGCGAGCCGCGGTCCACTTGTGTTTGAGCGCAGTTTCGCCTTCCGCGCAAACCGGTCAGCGTGTGTCATGAGCCAGCCATCGATATTAAGCGTCGCGTTCCCTTTTTGAACTGATTTTCCCTCACCAGATATACCAAAAGAAAACACTGATGTCCAATTGGCACAGCTAAAAAGTGAGGAGGTGAAAATGGTTGATATAACAAGTGTTATATTTTCAAATGGGTTTCAAGAATACCTAGTCCCTCGTCCAAAAGCTCCTGAGATGTGGTTAGTGGTGGCATAATCTGCATATTGTTTTGGCCCCCAACAATAACATGGAGACCATCTGCAAAACAGACTTTTTGCACTCGCTCGCAAGTTGCAGCATCTTTGAACTGAAGTCCGATTTCCATACCTTGCCCGCGTACGCCCGTAACAACATCTCCAATATGAGCTTTAAGCTTTTCCATTATGTAATTGCCTTTTTGTTTAGCTATTTCCCATGTCTTATCTCGTTGATGTATCTGAAGGGTCTTGAGAGCCACTGCACATGCGACTGGTGTCCAGCCGAAGGTGGAAATGAGGACCGCATCGGTAAATGCAGACTCAAAAATTCCAGATCGTCCTACCGCCGTTCCTATAGCCGCTGCACCATTTGAAATACCCTTTGCCAAAGCAACGATGTCTGGAATTACATTTTCATGCTCAATACCGAAAAGTTTCCCTGTTCGGGAAAAACCAGAACCAACCTCGTCAACAATGAGCAACGTGCCGTATTTTTCGGTAAGCTCGCGTACTTTTGTAAGAAACCCAGGGTATGCAATCAGTGTTGAGCCCCAACCAGTGATTATTCCCGGCTTGGTAACCACTGCGGCCACATCTTTGTTTGAAAGCAGATTCTCGAATTCAGATAGAAACTTCTCAAAACCTTCTTGTCCAATTCCTTCATGCGGAAACTCAATTGGTGTTATTTCAGGAACAAGCGGAGTGAGTTTCTGGCGCGACTCACCCGGAGCACCAAGTGCAAGTGAAGCAAAGAGCTGGCCGTGATAAAGCCCATTAAAACCTATAATCTTTTTTCTATTTGTGTACGCTCGGGCTATTTTTATAGAAACTTCTATAGCTTCCGTACCACTCGTTGCTTTTACACATGCATCCAGTCCTTTCGGCAAGGATGCTATCAATGCGGCTGCATACTCTTCTTGAATAGGATCAGAGCCCCACAGGAGGCCTTGCACATTCTTTTTAGCTTGCGTTATCAGTGCTTCGGTAATTTCCGGTTGATTCCAACCCAAGTTGGTGACATTCCAGCCTGAAGTAAAATCTATGTATCGTTTCCCGTCTCTGTCCCAGATCAAAGAGCCTTCAGCCCGTGAGAGGGGTAGATATTCATATTTACCTTTGAAATTTCTATATACGATGCTGTTTTCAATCATAATGCGAATTGTAGTCCATAAACCCCCACCTTACTTTGGTTCAAAGTTGCCAATCTGGCGGAAGGGGTGGGACTCGAACCCACACGCCCTTGCGGGCGCCGCTTTTCGAGAGCGGTCCGTTACCAATTCCGGGCACCCTTCCAAAATCTATTTTAGATAAGAGTTACTCTAGCATTTTTGGTAAAAAATGCTAGAATTTTTCTTGTGATTTCCGGCCCCATCGTCTAACGGTTAGGACATCGGCTTTTCAAGCCGGTAATCCGGGTTCGATTCCCGGTGGGGTCAAAAGTGTCGGAAAAGCGAACCGCTTCGCTTTTCCAAACATTTTGACAGCCGCAGTCATGTTGCATCAGCAGATGCAACAGACGAGGCGGGGTCGAGGAAATTTGCTTGCGACGGCAAGCGAATTATCCGTGACCATTTAAAATTAGTATGCAAAGCATTCCTTACAATCGCCAGCGGCCAAATATCTGGGAGACCCCTCGCTGGAAATCCAAAGGGTTTTTGATACTATGCCAATATCGCGCGGTTAGCTCAGCCCCGACGGAGTACATCGGGGAGCCGACCGAAGCGTCGGCTTTGGTAGAGTAGTACGATGCGCGGTTAGCTCAGTTGGTAGAGCATCCCCTTGACGTGGGGAGGGTCGCAGGTTCAAGTCCTGCACCGCGCACTATGAAAAAAGTAAGTGCTGGGCTCCTCATGTATCGGATACGCAATGGCGCGCCAGAGTTTTTGCTAGGGCATCCGGGCGGTCCGTTATACGGTAAAAAAGATGACGGCAATTGGGGTATTCCAAAAGGCCAGACGGATGACCATGAGAGTGATTTATTGAAGGTTGCCGAACGAGAATTTGAGGAAGAAACAAGCATGAAACCGCATGGGCCCTACATGACGCTTGGCTCCGTTGAACAAAAAAATAATAAGACCGTGTATATATGGGCATTCGAAGGAGACGCTGATCCCACAAAACTTTCAAGCAATTTGTTCGATATGGAATGGCCGCCAAAATCAGGCAGAATACAGCAGTTTCCCGAATTAGATCGGTTGGCGTTTTTCGACAGAAAAGAAGCAGAAAAGAAAATTCGGCAGGAGCACACTCCCTTTCTCAACAGGCTTGAAGAGATGTTACGAAAATGAAAATTCTTGCTATTGAAACTTCGTGTGATGAAACGGCCGTGAGCATCGTCGAAGCTCATGGTGGTTTTGATAATCCGCAATTTAGGATTTTGGGGGACGTGTTGTATTCACAGGCACACCTCCATCAGGAGTTTGGGGGCGTGTATCCGAATCTTGCCAAACGCGAGCATTCAAAAAATCTCGTACCCATTCTTGAAAAAGCCCTGACCGAAGCCGGAATGCATTTTGCCGACGGGCGACCGTTTTCTAAAGCTCAAGAGATAACCCTTCGTGAAGTATTCACGCACGAACCGGAACTCCTGAAGCAATTCAGCGCGCAAATGCCGAAACTTGCGGTGCCGGGTATTGACGCAATTGCCGTCACCTACGGACCGGGACTTGAACCCGCACTCTGGGTCGGCATTAATTTCGCAAACGCGCTTGGCCTTATCTGGCAAAAACCAGTGATTCCCATAAATCATATGGAGGGACATATCATGTCTTCACTCCTTGAGCCCCATCAAAAACATTCCAACATTCTCAAGAATGTTGGAATGTTCACCATGAGGAATCACGAGATGCCTTTGCTCGCATTGCTCATCTCCGGTGGACACACCGAGCTCGTACTTATGAAAGACTGGTTCTCATATGAAATCATGGGTGAGACATTGGATGATGCCGTGGGCGAAGCATTTGACAAAGTCGCGCGCATGCTCGCGCTTCCCTATCCAGGTGGCCCCGAGATTTCAAAACTCGCCGAGCATTCGCGCACGGCCGGTGTTTCCCCTGCCTACAAACTGCCGCGCCCGATGATTCACACCGACACCTGCGATTTTTCATTTGCCGGTCTTAAAACAGCCGTGCTTTACACTCTTAAAAAAATTCCAAACCTCACCGAATCAGTCAAAGAACACATCGCCCACGAGTTTGAGAATGCCGCTACCGATGTGCTTGTGGCAAAAACAAAAAAAGCGCTCACAAAAACCGGCGCAAACACACTCGTTCTCGGCGGCGGTGTATCCGCCAACACGCACATTCGTCGGAGCTTCTCCGCGCTTATCGCCGAAGAATTTCCAGCCGTTCGCCTCCTCATTCCCGAACAAAAACTCACAACAGACAACGCCGTCATGATCGCCGTCGCCGCCTATTTTCGCCTGCTTAAAGATACGAAAAAAAAAGAGTCAATACGAGCCATAGGTACACTCCGACTCGCTTCATAATATGGTAAAATAACGGCTCATGGACCCCGTTAGAAGCGCCGCGCGCAGGCTCTTTTTCGGGTTTTGTGTTTTAAGATTTTATGGCAAAGGACAAACACATGGGAGCTTCTAACGGGGTGGACGGCAAATTCCTGAAGCCCTACAGCCCGGCTGAAACGGAAGACAAAATCTACAAACGCTGGGAAGAGAGCGGTTTTTTTAATCCCGACAACCTTCCGGGAAACCGAACCGAGCCGTATTCGATCGTCCTACCACCGCCGAATGTCACGGGCACTCTCCACATCGGCCATGCTGAGATGCTTGCCATTGAGGACATTCTTATCCGCTTTAATCGAATGCGGGGTAAAAAGACCCTCTGGCTTCCCGGGACCGATCACGCCGCTATTGCGACTCAATCAAAAGTGGAGGGCGATATATATAAAAAAGAGAAGAAAAACCGTCATGATCTCGGCAGGGATGAATTTTTAAAACGAGTAGAGCAATTCGCAAAAGAGAGCCAAGACACCATCGTACACCAGCTCCGTAAAATGGGCTCTTCACTTGATTGGAGCCGGCAGGCTTTTACCCTTGATGAAAAGCGAAGCCGCGCGGTGCGAGAGGCATTTAAGCGTATGTATGACGCCGGTCTTATCTACCGCGGCACCCGCATCATAAACTGGGATCCTAAAGGGCAAACGACGGTCTCTGACGATGAGGTGGTCTACGAAGAGCGTCCAGCCAAACTGGTCACCTTTAAGTACGCAGATGATTTCCCTATCCCCATCGCCACCACACGACTCGAGACAAAACTTGGCGACACTGCGGTTGCTATTCATCCAAGCGATACACGCTACATGCAGTATGTCGGCAAGGAATATGATGTTGTTTTTTGTGAAGTGCCGCTCCATATCAAAATTATTGCCGATGAATCCGTTGACCCATCGTTCGGCACCGGCGCGCTTGGTGTGACTCCCGCTCACAGCCATATGGACGCCGAGATTGCCAAGCGCCACGGCCTGCCAACAATACAAGTTGTGGATGAATATGCTCGCGTGATGGTTGACTCAAAAATGCTCAAGGGAAAGAAGGTCGCAGAAGCACGAGAAATTATACAGAGGCATCTCAAGGAAAACGGCCTTCTGATTGCAGAAGACGACATCAAACAAAATGTCGCTACCGCTGAGCGCTCCGGCGGAATCATCGAACCACTGCCGAAGCTCCAATGGTTTGTGGATGTAAACAAACCTATCGCTAACCGAGACAACAAAACGCTAAAAGAGCTTATGCGTGAACCGGTTGAGAAAGGCGACATTACCATTATTCCCGACCATTTCACAAAAATTTATTTTCACTGGATTAATAATCTACGCGATTGGTGCATTAGCCGCCAGATCTGGTATGGGCACCGTATCCCCGTGTGGTATCGAGGTGGCGAAATCTATGTTGGGGTTGAGGCGCCAGGGGGTGACGGATGGGAGCAGGATCCCGACACGCTCGATACCTGGTTCTCTTCAGGGCTCTGGACCTTCTCAACGCTCGGCTGGCCGGAGGATTCAGAGGATCTGCGGATGTATCATCCAACCAATGTACTTGAGACAGGGTATGACATCCTTTTCTTTTGGGTGGCACGCATGATTCTCATGACCGGATTTCTTCTCGGCGATATCCCCTTTCGTACAGTATATCTTCATGGCCTCATACGCGACGCAAAAGGACAGAAAATGAGCAAGTCGCTCGGCAATAGCATTGACCCCTTGGATATGGTCGAGAAATATGGTGCCGACGCAACACGAATATCCCTTATCGTGGGCACAACACCCGGCACCGACATGAAGCTATCGGAAGACCGAGTCCGCGGCTACAAACATTTCACCAATAAGATCTGGAACATCGCGCGGTTTGTCCTTTCAAACACCGAAGATTTTGATATATCAAAATCTGCGGAATACACGAACAGTGATTTAAAATTACAGGCTGATTTGCATGTGCTTGTTGCGGAGGTAACCAAAGATATCGAGGAGTACCGCTTATACATGGCCGCTGAAAAACTGTATCACTATACATGGCATGCCTTTGCAGATGTTATCATTGAAGAAAGCAAGCCTATTCTTGCGGGCTCCGACCTTGCGGCGGCCGCCTCAAGGCGGCGGCTTCTCTTGGAAATTTTCCAAGTTCTTTTAAAGACACTGCATCCTTTTATGCCCTTTGTAACGGAAGAGATCTGGTCTCATTTGGATAAAAAGGACCTTCTTATGGTTTCTCCCTGGCCACAATGATCGCGGGTACTGAAACACTCTTCCTTGCCCTTCTCGGAGGGATTCTCCCCGCCGTAGCCTGGCTTGGTTTTTGGCTGCGAGAAGATGCTCGTCCCGAACCGCGCCGGCTTATCATGCGTGCCTTTGTCGCGGGAATGTTCGCGGTTCCGATAGTACTTTTCCTCGAAGAAGGCGTCGCCCGCTACAGCGGTGGCACTGCGCAGATATGGCTATGGGCCGCCATTGAAGAAATCGTGAAATTCGCGGTGGCATATGTTGTGGTGCTACGACGGCGCGAGAATGATGAACCGATTGATCCAATCATTTACATGATAACCGCCGCCCTCGGGTTTGCCGCCATTGAAAACAGCCTCTTTCTCATCACACCGCTGGAGCAGGGGCATGCGCTTGCTGGCATAGTAACGGGAAACTTGCGCTTCTTTGGAGCCACCCTTCTGCATACCCTTTCTTCGGCGGTCATCGGACTTGCCATGGCACTTCCCTTTTACCGTCGCAGAATCCTTCGACGCGAAGTGCTTCTGTGTGGCATTGTCCTCGCCATTATGTTGCATGCGCTGTTTAACTTGCTTATACTGGGAAGCAGTGGACGACAACTATTCTTTGTCTTTTCCGGTGTCTGGGTTGGTCTTATCGCCGTCATAATTGTTTTTGAAAAAGTAAAACGAGTGAAGCGTCCACAATTTGTGTATTTACGAAAAAAATAAATGGCAAAAGAGCGAAAATCATTTTTTGAACGGCTAACCGGCGCAGTTGATATCGACGAGGAAACAGACATAACTCCCCTCGTACGACAAACACCCGCTACCGGCACCCCTTCTCTTATCGAAGAGGTGGGTGAAGAAGCTGAGCTCACCGTTGATGTGTACCAAACGCCGGATAAAATCATCATCAAAACACTGGTGGCCGGAGTAAAGCCCGAAGATTTAGATGTGACCATAACCCGCGACCTAGTGACCATCCGCGGCAAACGCGAGGGGCACCGCGAAGTCCGCGAAGACGACTATTTCCATAAAGAACTCTACTGGGGCTCATTCTCGCGCACCGTCATGCTCCCGCAGGAAGTTGAGCCGGAAGAAGCGGAAGCGGTAGAGCGCCACGGACTCCTCATCATTACCCTGCCGAAAATCGACAAAGGCCGCCAGACCAAACTCAAGGTCCGCTCAAATAATTAAAACAACCTCGTAATTGCGAGGTTGTTTTTTGTCATGTCTCAACCATTTCTGTCCGAGATCAGTTACTCTATATTGAAGATAGAAAAAAGAAGAGTCCTTGCCAAAGGAAATCTGTTCTTTCAAAAACAACAAAGCCGCTTGATTAGAGCGGCCTGCCGACAATTTGTATTCCGCGGCGATGCCTCGCGGTGATAGTTTTGTCCGGGTTCGTTTGCACGAATGCCGAACTTCTGTTGCCAAGCGGGATATCAGCCCGCTCCGATCTCAGCCCGTTCAAGGGGATCGGCAAGCGCGGAGCATGTCTTCCGACATGACCATACGCTGACCGTGACGCTTATGCAGGACTTTCACGCCCCGCTCAGCGCACTCCCTCCTCGAAACGTAGTTCCGGCCCTCGACTAGGAGAACCTGCGCTACGCTGGGCGTCTCCGCGAGGGAAAACGCGTGGTCGAGACATGAGCTACAACAGCCCACGAACACGACCTCCGCCTCCACCCAGGAGCCTACCTCGGTGCAGCCAAGGGACTTGAGCCCCTCGATCTGCTCCTCCCCGAGCTGGCACACCGTCGTCTCGTGGACGTTGCGGTTGCGGGGCGTGAAGAACTTGATCATGGGGTTTCCTCCCAAAGCTAGCGGGCTTCCGAGGAAATCTCGGTTTGCCATAGCGGAGAATGGCCCAAAAAATTGAGCCGCTTTCAGCTATGGCAAATGCAACAGAATTACAAACATCATTTCAAAGATCATTCTCTCGGAGATCTCGATTTATTCAAGATCTCGGTTGAGAGGAGAAGGGTTAGCAGTCCTTCTCCCGATTGATGAGCCGTTTTGTCAGGTGCGGCTCGGAACCTTTCTCTGCGGGAATTGTTGTTTTCCCTTGAATCTCCTTAGAGAGGACTTCCCTAAAGAGGGAGAGCAGGTCCTTGAGTGGCATGCTTGCCAGCTCGTCTTTCGAATCATTCAATTTTTCCTCCATTTCCCCAGAACCCCGAGGAGCAGGGCGGGCATGAGTGCCCCGATGCGAATTTACCTAAGGGCCATTGTAGCATATATGAGTTATATTGTCAAGCAATTTTGGGGCATCAAAAAACCCTTGTTTTGCAAGGTATTTTCTCCTTCCTTTATACCTAACATTTTCGAATCGTGGTTTACACTGAGCGAGCAAAGCGAGTCGAAGTGTGCTTGGGGCCGGGCTCGAACCGGCGACCCCCGCCTCTTCAGGGCGATGCTCTACCAACTGAGCTACCCAAGCAATTGAAAATCCCACATGGGATTATGGTACATTCTTACAGATTTATAGGGTGAGAGCAAATCAGATACCGAGATTTTTGAGAATATCGCCGATGCCTGAATTCTTAAGCTGTTCCACAGCGCCCTGGGCCTGCTCGGCGCCTCCTTGAATATTTTTATAGTACTGAAGCGTCTGTTCAACATACGGCTGGAGAAAATAGAAGTATAAAACTACCGGCAGACCCAGGATGAGCGCCCAATACACAAGCTGCATAATATTGCTTATGGCCGCCGAGCGGCGAACCTTGTGGAGCAAATGATTATTTTCCTGCGACAAGCGCAGGGTTTCCTGAAGCATCTGCCGTTCTTCCGGGTTCATGGGAAAATTATACCGCGTATGGATACTTTAAAAAAGACAAACCTGTGCAAAATCTATTCTAATGTTCTTAAGAACATTAGAATAGAACTGTACGATATATCGTACAGTTTTGAGTTTTATAGATAAAACTTTTTCATGAGAGGGTTAAGGCGCGTAAGGATTTCATAACTGGTGGTTCCGCTCTTTTTCGCAAGTTCATCGGCATGAATGCCGACCCCTCCCTTATACCCTATAAGCATTACCTCTTGCCCTACCGAAGCAGATGGCACACGGGTTATATCAATAACAATCATGTCCATGGAAACCCGCCCGAGAATCGGCACGAGCTTGCCTTGAATAATTGCCGTACCGATATTTGAAAGTGCTCGTGGATACCCGTGCCAGTAGCCGATCGGGCAGATGGCCACACGAGCCTCCCGTTTCAAGCGGTGGGTAAAGTCGTAGCCAATCGCCTCGCCTTTTGAAATTTTTTTAATTTCGCTTATGCGCGTTTTCCAGGAAAGCGCGGGCTTTAATTTATTTCCGAATCGCCGCTCTGCCCGCAATGGTGCGCTCGGCCATAGGCCGTAGAGACCGATGCCGATACGAACCATATCAAAGTGAGATTCCGGAAAGAATAGCGCGCCCCCTGTTGCGGCCGTGTGTTTCATCGGCACATACCCCGCTTTCTCAAAAAGGGTGGCAATGCGCTTGAACTGCGCGATTTGAGTGCGGGTGGCACGCAGAAACTTTCTGTTGGCAGGGGCGGCAAGATGCGTAAAAAGTCCCTCAAACTGCGACTTTTTTATATGGTGCTTTTTTAGAGCTGAAAGTACCCGTGGTATATCTGATTCTTGAAAACCTTGCCGATGCATACCGGTATCTACTTTTAAATGAAAGACGGCACCGGTACGGCCCGCTGCAGCTATTCCCTCGAAAGTCGAAACCGATAGCCGAATATTGTGAGCGACCGCTCGGCGGTAATTTTCGGGTAGCGTGTAGCCAAGTACCAGTAGGGGCTTTTTTATGCCTCTGCGGCGCAGCGTGAGCGCCTCAACGATGGAATCAACTCCAAGCCAATCAACACCGAATTTTTGCATTTCTCTTGAAAAATCAACGAGCCCATGTCCGTAGGCATTTGATTTTACCACCGCCATGAGCCTGCACTTCTTCCCGATGAGCTTTCTAAAAAATGCGTAATTGTTCCGCAGATTGGCCCGATTCACCTCAATCCAAGTCCGAAGTCCTTTGGTATGCATACTCATTAATCATAGTATGTTACAGCAAAAATCCAGTGTACTCAAAGTACACTGGATTTTTGCTGTAACGGCAGACGCCACCTTGTAGATTAGGAGAGATGCTTTGAAACGAGCTTTGTCATTTCAAACATATCCACGACTGCCTTTCCGCCGAATACTTTCTTCAAATTTTCATCGGCATTAATATTGCGCTTGTTTGTCGGCTCCTGAAGGTTGTTTTTCTTGATATACACCCAGAGAGCCTTCACCACTTCTGACCTTGGCATTGGACCTGTACCTACGATAACCGCCAGTTCAGAACTTACGGTCATCGGCTTCATAAATGCAGAATTCGCCATGGATATTACATTAATATATAAACAGGGCAAGTATACCATGGAAAGGGCACTTTAGCACCTTCTACTTTGGTCACAAGTTTTTGCCTGCTGGCAAAACTCGCGACCCCGGCTCGGCACCGTCGTGCCTGCGCCCGGCAAAAGTACCCCGTACTTTTGCCCCCGCCAGGAGTCGAACCTGGATTATCGCGTTAGGAGTGCGATGTTCTATCCCTTGAACTACAGGGGCTATATGCCCAAATCTAGCAGGTTTTAAGCCAAAAAGGGAGATTTTGGGCACATTATGCGGAAACACCGACAAGTTTGGCAAGCTCGTCGCGATCAAAGCCAACCATAATTTCGCCGTCCACCGCGATTACCGGTACGCCCATTTGACCGGTCTTTTCAATCATTTCCTTTCGCTTTTCAAGGTCTTCGGCAACATTGTGGTCAATGTAGGGAATATCGTGTTCCTTCAGAAACTCCTTCGTCATCTGACAAAAGTGACAGGTGGGCGTGCTGTAAATTTCTACTTTCTTCGGCATGAGAACGAAATTTTAAGGTGATAACCACACCAATATACCAGAAAAACCGTGATTTCAAAATTGGTAGAAAAGCTTGACTAATGTAGGCAAGTCCTCCTTGGCGCCGTCGCCGTCTTTAATCCTTTGCAAAAGCGCGGCTGGGGTTAACCAGAAATGCTCTATAAAATCTGCCTTGTTGTAATCTGCTACTTTCTCTAGGTGTATCTCATATACTTCCATATATGCTGATACCCCATCCTTCTGCGGTGTCAGATGACCCAAAAAACGGTAAGAAATTTTGTCGAGATTAACACGGATCTCTTCTTGTGTCTCTCGCCTTAACGCATCTTCGTATGTTTCCCCGCTCTCAACATGACCACCCACACTCATGTCTAAACAAAGTGGAAAAATTCTTTTTGTGGCAGCGCGCCTGGGAATCCAAATTTCTTTTTTTGAGTTCAGAACAAAAGCGTTGACCACTCGAAAGTTGGAGATGTGCTCGGCATACACTTCGGAGCGTCTCTTCTTGCCAACAACCTTGTCGTTTTCGTCAACAAGGTCTAGATATTCATCAGGAATATGAGTGTCCATTTTGATATTACTTGTCCCGTTAGAAAATGCGGGTAGGGAGAATCGAACTCCCGTCTGTTGCTTGGGAAGCAACCATTCTACCACTAAACCATACCCGCTTATTTTTAGATTCTAAACTAATTGAAAATGCTTTTTATCCAACTCCATACGCCCTGGGAGACATTCGATGTTGTGGTGGCACTTCCCGGCGGCTCGACGAGAACAATAAGCCCCTCTCCCGGTTTTGCGACATTATATTTGCCTCGTAATTCTTCTTCTACGCCGCGCTTCGTCTCCAGACGACCAAGCTCGGCCGCAAGCGAAGCTTGTCGGTTTAAAAGATCGAGCAGCTCCGCCCGCCGAGCGTCCGCTTTTATACTCGTTTCCCGCTCCTTGCTGTATACATTAAAAACGCCATGCACCAGAAGGGTTACAACAAGAGCCATGGCAACAAGCACTCCGTTTGAGTAGAAAAACCGTCGTAGTCGGCGTCGCTCGTAGAGGTCAAACATTTGTGCTATTATACCCTAACAAAACGGCCATGTTCGGCAAGCGAAGCAAAAAAACAATAAAAATGGTGTGGGCGGGGCTCTGCGTTCTCATTATTGTGAGCATGCTTCTTCTATATTTTCCGGTCCTTTTTAGCTAACCTTGCCCCGATCGAAGCATTTTAAGAAAAACCTCGTGTGGAATGGTCACCCGTCCCGCGGCCTCCATGCGCTTTTTGCCCTTTTTCTGTTTCTCCCATAATTTCCGTTTACGGGTAATGTCCCCGCCGTACAAATACCCCGTAACATCCTTTTTAAGCGCGGGAAGTCGTCGTGAGGCAATGATGCGGCCGAGAGCTCGTGCCTGAATTTTCGTGGCAAAAAGCTGTCTGGGTAGAATTCTTTCCAATCGCTCAACTGTTTGTTCCGCCTCCTCTTCAATCCGATGTTTCCCAATTATCCGTGAAAACGCGGGCACGAGTTCATCGGCGACCAACACATCGAGACGCACCACATCTGCGTCGCGTACTTCTCCCGGCTCATAGGAAAGCGACGCGTACCCGGAAGAAACACTCTTAAGCCGGTCAAAAAAATTACGCATGAGTTCCCGCAACGGAAGCGCCAAGGAAACTTTTGTGCGGCCATCGCCAAATGTTTCTGACTCTCCTACTTCAGCTTCATGTTCATGGAGAAGCGGCAGAAGTGCCCCAAGATAGCTCCCTGGCACAATAATAGTCGCCATTACCCACGGCTCCCTCACTTTTGCTATTTCGCCATGCTCAGGAAACCGTATAGCTGAATAGACAATTTCTGTGCGGCCTTTTTTGTTCGTAACCTCGTAGGTAATACTCGGTGTTGTCACGATAAAATCAAGTTTAAATTCGCGCCGCAGGCGCTCGGTTATAATTTCGACATGCAACATCCCGAGAAACCCGCACCTAAACCCTCGCCCGAGCGCCCCTGAAGACTCCTCTTCAAACGAAAAAGCCGCGTCGGTAAGCTGGAGACGAGAAAGAGCTTGCCGAAGTGGCAGAAAGTCATCTTGGCTTTCGGGGTACACAGAGGCCCACACGACCGGTTTGGGAGTTTGATAGCCCGGAAGCGCAGTGGCTCTAGATTTCTCCCGCGTCAGGGTATCTCCAACCGAGGCAATGCGGGGCTTTTTTATGCCCGTAACAACATAACCGATTTCTCCCGCTCCAAGTGTCTCGGTCTGCTTTTCTTCGGGGGTAAACACGCCAACCTCCAAAGCGGTAAATCGCTCCCCCGCGGCCTTGAGAATAAGCGCGTCTCCCTTTTGTACAAGACCATCTATTACCCGAACATAGATTACAATGCCGCGGTGATCTGAATATTTGAAATCGAACACGAGCGCGCGAAAGTCGGCTACGCTTTGCGGCGCGACCGGAGGCGGCGGGATGCGACGAACGATTTCAGAAAGGAGTGCCCCGACGCCCTCTCCTGTTTTCCCCGAGCACCTAACAACTTCCTCGGGGGCACAGCGGAGAAGCGCCACAAGCTCACCCACAACCTCCTCCGTTCGCGCAAGCGGCGCGTCAATCTTACTCACTACCGGAATAATGGTAAGTCCAAGTTCGCGTGCCATCGACAGCGTCGTCAGCGTTTGAGCCTGAACACCCTGCGTGGCATCAACCAACAGAAGTGTCCCCTCTACTGCCTGAAGCGCGCGCGAAACCTCGTAGGAAAAATCGATATGTCCCGGTGTGTCTATCAAATTCAGAATGTATTCTGAATTTGATAACCCACCACCAACCACCAACAACTCACGACTGCTCTCTTTTGTCGTTCTTGTCTGTTGTGGGTTGTTGGTCGTCAGTTGGTACCGCATTCGGACGGGCTGCATTTTAATCGTAATGCCCCGTTCCCGTTCAAGCTCCATTGAGTCGAGCACCTGCTCGCGCATTTTTCTTTTCTCGATAGTGCCCGTGTATTCAAGCAAACGATCGGCAAGGGTACTCTTGCCGTGGTCAATATGAGCGATAATACTGAAATTTCTAATGTTATTCATGGTCAATACCTGCCCCGTAGCTCCTCCTCCGGCTGGCGGAGGAGGATGGTACCGGGGTGGGCAATGATGGAAAAGTTTCGTATATGATCCATGGCCGTACCAAGAGAAAAATTCTATGAGGCGGATGTCGAGGGATCAGGGCTTTCAGGCACGATAGTTTTAGCGCGCCAAAAGCGGCGGTGTAGCGATTCGGAAACCTCACGGATCTCCGTATTACCAAGCAAGTGTAGGATGCCTGCCCCGGCGAGTACACCGAGGAGGCCGGCAATAGCGCCCTGGCCAAAGATACCCCAAAAGCGGTTGATATTAAAGAGATGGCCAAAGATCTCAAGAAATTCATAGGCCACAAAACCCATCAGCACGGCCCCCGAGAGACTCTGAAAAATCGCGCGCCACAGTGACCCTGAAAAACGCCCAAAGGTGCGCCCAAAGAGAATAAAAAATGCAGCGGCATTAAGAAGCGATGCAAGCGAATAGCTGAGCGGAAGCATAAGTATTGCCGTCCCCGGAAGATCTTCCACGCGAAGGAGTGCTTCAAAGAAAAACTGCCATCCTGGTACCTGTTGAAAAAGATGCGTAAACAAAAGAGCAAAAGCGATGATGAGGGCGGAACAAATGCCATTCACCAAAAGCGGCGTACGAGTATCGCCCGCAGCGTAATACCCGCGGACAAAAAGAAGAACGAGCGCTTGTGCCACAAGCGAGATAGAAAAAAGTGCAAGCGCCGCCGCGGTTATGCGCGTATCTGCCCAATCAAAATGGCCGGACCCCAAAATAACACGGACAATCTGAGCCCGTAAAACGATAAAAAGTACCGTCGCGGGTAATGACCAAAAAATGATATGCCGTGTCGCCGTCAGTATATGCGCCGAAAACATCTTCTTCTCGCCACTTGAAAATAACCGCGCAAGTGTAGGAAAAGCCGCCACCGAATAACTGAGCCCGATGATAGTAAGCGGTACTGCCTGCAGATTAAAAGAAAAATTAAATACCGCGATGGAACCAGCCGCCATAAGCGAGGCGAGTCCCGTAAGTAGGAGAAGCGCAATCTGGTTTGCGGAGAGGGTAAAAGCGCGCGGCAGAGAAAGCCGAAGAACCCGCCCTAGCTCCCGGCCAAAGAATACCCGAGGATAGGGCAAGAGTCCTTGGGCAGAGAGAAACGGCAGCTGAATTAACAAGTGAAGAAGGGCGCCTAGAACGACGCCAAACCCAAGGCCGACGATTCCAAAACGCGGATAGAGCCACAGGATGCCGACAATAATGCCCACATTGTAAAGAATGGGCGAAACCGCGTATAAGATAAAACGGCCGTAGGTTTGGGTAACGCTTGCGACAATATTAGAAATACCAAGTAACATCGGTTGCAGAAGCAGGATGCGCGTTAGAAGTACGAGGCTCTCCATGCCCTCAGTGTGCGCAAGCCCCGGCACAAGAAGGGGTAGAAGTTTTGGTACGGCCACGAACGCCAGAGCGCTTACCGCCACAATAACGAGTCCAAAAAAAGAGAAAATGCCGCTTAAAAACTCACGCCGCGCCTGGGAAGTCGCATAGGCCGATTCCGAAAGAAATGGAATAAGGACATACAGGGAGACAAGCGAAGCAACGGAAACAAAGATAAAATCGGGGATGCGAAAAGCGGCATAATAAATATCTAAAGTCGTTCCCGCGCCAAAATGATAAGCCAAAAGTCGATCTCGCAGGAGCGCAAGCAGTTGCGAACAAACCGAGAACGCACCCAGAAGATAGGCCGCCTCATGCAGACCGCGCGTTTCTTGGTGCAATAGAGAAAAAAATCGACGAACCATTGTTACTCATCAAGAGGCGGTTCGCGGCGTTTCTCTGGCGGTGTGGATATCCCGCTTAAAGGAGATTTGCCGGAATGCAAATTGTTTAAGATGGTTTGAACCTCAGTATTATCTGGGTTAAGTGCGCGGATGCGCTCGAATTGTACGATCGCATCAGCGGAGCGACCGACTCGGTAATAACTCAAGCCGAGAAAGTAGCGCGCATTAGAATAATTCTCATCGAGCGAGACCGCGCGCTCAAGCGCCGCCAGAGCGGTTTTGTTGTCGCTTACGCTGTAGGACAGAAAACCTAATTCAAAAAAGATAAGCGGATTGTTAGGCGAGGTTTGGGCAGCCGCCGAAAGCGAGGCGACGGCGCCCTTCGTGTCTCCACGAGCTATTTCAATTTGGGCGCGCAAAAGGATAGCGGCAGTGTAATCCGCCTTTATGCCAAGGGCCTCATCAATATATTTACTCGCCTTTTTGTACTCACCCGCGGTAGCCGAAAGTCGAGCCCTGGCAAGAGCAATAGCAGGGCTTTGCGGATTAAGCACTAGGGCTTGCTCATAGGCCGACAGAGCATTACCCGCAGCCCCCTCAATGTTAAGTCTCGCAAGCGCTTCATAAATCTGTCCCAGCGTAATCCAATTATAGTAATTATTCTTATCATAATCAGTGGCTGCTCTCGCGTGACCGATAGCTGCAACAATAAGTTGTCGAAGCGATTCCCTCTCTTCGGGTGAAGGATTTGCGTTCGACCCAAGCGCCGCATTTAAACGAGCCACGCCGACCTGTGCCGCGAGCTGTTCGTAGCGATCATTGCCCGCAATAGCAATGGCGCGAGTAATAGCGACATCCGCATCGTCAAGATTTTGTGCGCTAAGCGCCTTCACGCTTCGATCAAAGTAGGCGGCGGCGGCGAACTTCCGTCCGAGAGTATATACTCCCGCGACCGTACCAATGAGAAGCACTATAAGAAAAAGTGAAAATGCAAAACCGCCGCGCGGGTGCGCCGTCAGTGATATCGATTTGAATGTAAGCAATTCTGTCTGATACAGAAGTGCCAGAAACACGCCCGTAAACAAAGCGGCATACACAAGAAGCGTGACTCCAGGCACATAGAGTATTGAAAAAAGCCACAGGTAGCCGGCAAGAACATACGAGACAATCGTGAGATAGCGCGTAAGCGTGTCTCCGCGATTCGCAACAAACGCCCGAAAACCAAGCCACAGGAATGCCCCTATAAACAAAAGCCAGGCGACGGCCCCCAAAATACCCGTGGTAACAAATGAGGTCGGTATGAAACCAACGGCAAAGGAGAAGGGAGTATTCCAAAAAATAGTCTGGTTGATGCTTGCTGGCTTCTCCCGTAACCAGACCTGCCCGAAGGTGTTCGGGCCTGTGCCAACAAGAGCGCGCGGCGAGCGGTAGGTAGAGGTCACTAAGGTAGCGGTCGTTTGCCAGCTTGGTCGAGCTTCCAGTTGTACTAGGTTGAGGTTGGTCGTTATAAAATTGCCAATGATGGTATTTGGGCGCTTTAAAAAGGTGGTGCTATAAAAATCGAGAGTAAACAGAAGCGAGACGAGCATTACGATAAGCGCAACCCTGGAAATCCTTCTCTTTCCTTGTGTCTCGCCAAGGCGGCGCCACGCGGGCCAATTAAGGTAGCGGGGAAATGCCCTGTAGGCGACCGAGAGTGAAGCAAAAAAACCGAGAACCATCCACACCATAACGAAATTGACCGTAGCGAGAAGAACGAGAGAAAGCGCCAATAAACCCCACAGAGCGCCGGAAAAATAACGGCGAGGCATAAGGTGTTCAAGCGAGAGCCACGCGAAAAGTACCCCCAAACCAAAAAAAATACCGAGATCATTCCATGTACCCATGAGACTCGCAGTCCGAGCGGTAAGAAAACCAAACGAAAAAAAAGAGGGATCGATGAGTCGAATTGCCTGAATGATCCCGAGGAGTCCCGCAGTCGCAAATAACGCAACAAAAGTATAGGCGGTTCCTCCTTTGGTGCGACACGCAAGGGCCGTAAGCACGATTGTAAGCATAAGAAGCATAATAAAAAAAGCGGTGTCGGTCTCATAGCCTTGACCCATAAGCGAAAGGTGCGGCGCGGGGGCAACAATAGCCGTAAAAAGATACGCGAGCGCAAGAAGAAGAGCGGCTCCCGTTAGGAGGTTGATGGGAAGGGTTATATTCCCATCGCGTAAATCACGCACCAAGATAATGCCAAAGACTCCCAGCATGCCAAGACCGAAGAGAAGTGTCTTAGAGAATGAGAGCGTTGTCGCGGAAAAGGGAATAAAAAAGACCGGTAACAAAAAAATAAGAGCTGTTAATATAAAAAGAGGCAGACCCATCGTAGCCTGAACTTCTTGCCATACGCGCTTGAGCATTCCTACCATATTTTTTAGTATAACAGCCCCTCCCGTTGAGCAGCAACCCTCTTAAATGACAAAACCCGCTTCCGCGGGTTTTGTCATTTTTGTGGTGTGCATCTATAAGCCGAATTCTGTACCGATTTTGTCCACCGAAGGTGGCTCAAAATCGAGTACCCTGAGTTTATCGAAAGGTTGTCCCTCGACTTCGCTCGGGATGCTCAATTTTGTAATCACCTGCGGTGAACAAAATTGGCAATAGTCATTTATCTAGGATTGCTGTTACCAGCAACCTCAAGCGGCACCCCCGACGCGAAGCGTCAGACATTTAAATGTTTAAAGATTTAAACATCCGGTGCTTCGCACCGGGTACGGCCTTGCACCCAAGTAAGGATTTAGCCGTTTCACCTTCGGCGTTACCGCCGAGTTCATCCTGTGTTGCCACAGGAGCTCCTCTGCTTTCGCTTCGAAGCGTCACTGTTCGCACCTCGCGGATTGCTCCGGGTGGGCGTTACCTCCGACGCGTCTTACGGCGGTCGGAGCTCCGTACCCTTGCGGGCGTCGGAGCCACTACCTTGCTCCACTCACCAGTTTTGATTGAGAAAAAAATTCCAAACCAAAACTGGTGAGTGGGAGAGTTCGGACTTTCCTCCCAGCACTTTCTAGAACTCCAGAAAGCGCTGGGCGACTATCCGACGCGCACCAGTTAAGAGCTTACCACAAAAACATTGAAAAGTAAGCTATGGAGCAATAACCCCGGAACCCTCGGTAATTCCTCGGCGCGCAGCACTTCCAGCAGGCAGCTCAAGTACTGCGTCAACCGGCGCGGGAGGATAAAAGACCTCAGGAAAGCTTTCGGGGGTAACATTGACAAGCATCCCGATGACCTTGGCATCTCGGATCCATATAATATCAATATTGAAACGCATATCTTTCATCCAAAAACCGTACCTATCCGGGCGACCAAAAACAAAAAGCATACCGTGCCCCTCGGGCAACGCGCCGCGCCCACTTAAGCCCTGCGCCCGAAGCTTCGCCGTGTCTGCAACTTCAACAACGACATTAGTATCAGCAATGGTGAGCACCCGCTCGGGCGCGTGCGTCTTTGGCGCAGTGGTTGAGGAATATAAGGCACCTACAATACCAATAAGCACGAGCGTAATGCCGACGAGAAGAAAAGGTCGCATTTTTTTACATCCAGAGCGTAATAACAAGCGCTACCACAGCGAACGAAAGGAGATAATACCCGTTATTAATCGCGTAGAGCGCGGGCTTGCGGCCTTCCCACAGCAAAGAATTTAAGGTGACCGTTGCTGAAAAGCCAAGCCATGCCCAGATAGCTAACTTTACCGCCTCAACTGACCCTGTGTAGCCAAGCACCTTAATGAAATGTGCAATTACAAAAGCGAGCACGAGGTTCCCGAGAAAGGCGACGAGATACTGCTTCCACATATCTCTCTGGCGCATCGCCGCCATGGACTCGAGGGTCCCCCCCCATGAGACGCGCCCAGGGCTTCCCAAAAAGAACCGGCGAGTACCACAGAGCGCCAAGCCCAAAACTCACGACTGCGGCCACAAAAAGCGCGAGCCAGTTACTGTCGGTAAACAACATAGATAAAGATTACTGCTAATACTGCCAGTATACCCCAACACCAATTCTCTGTATTATGCTCCGTCGAGAAAATTTTATTGGCGTGCAATACCCCGAGAGCTTAGCTCTCGGGGGTGCACCCCAAACTTGTATCGGCGGTGGCCGATTCCTATTCCAAAATAAAAGCCCGGTTCCGCCCCGCGAATACCTCGCCCCTATGGGGCGAGGATCGACGGGGCGGACTTTTTTATTCTAGTGTTTTGCAAAAGACTAGAATAAGGTATTAGGAGGGTATAAGCCCGACAATGCAGAGAATTGGTGTTGGCATGCCCCGTATTGCTTTTCTAAAAAAACTGCGGTGGGTATATGTATGCCACAGATACCACAAACCCCGCCAATTGGCGGGGTTTGTGTGTAGGCTCCGTAGGTAAAAATACCTTTTTATTTCGACGAGCGAGGAGCGCGTGAACGAGTACTCTCGTACACAGCGTCCGAGTCGAAGTCGAATCAAAGGGTTTAATACCCCGCAGCTTGCTGCGGAGTCGCGCGAGCGGAGCGAGCTCATTACGAGGCCAGAGCTTGCTCTGGGGTTAATACCCTTTATTTCATGAGCTCATTAAGTTTTGCCCG
>ORMF010162153.1_pt1 | contig 38269 bp, 36 predicted proteins | sample 1779871 | NCBI WGS metagenome assembly ORMF01 (sample SAMEA104232316, study PRJEB22302) | groundwater metagenome | biome: forest; feature: aquifer; material: groundwater | place: USA | collected 2011-08-07 | depth 5.4 m
TCCCCTCTCCCCCATCGGGGGAGAGGGCGAGGGTGAGGGGGCGCCCACTCTGGCCACAGGCGCGAATGTTGGGGGCGGCAGCGATCGCCCCCTCACCCCAACCCTCTCCCCCGATGGGGGAGAGGGAGCACGTTCCTCCCCGATCGCCCGCGGGCGCGGGATCGGCTGCAGTATGAAGGCGGTGATCACGCCGTCGGTATCCGCCGCGACGCTGCTCATGCACCCGGATGGCAGCGTATCGATCCTCTCGAGCGCGGTGGAGATGGGCCAGGGCTCGGACACGCTCCTGGCGCAGGTGGCCGCCGAGGAGCTTGGAGTGCAGCTCGACAACGTCTCGGTTGTGCATCCGGATACGGACGTTACCCCTTACGATCTCATTACCGCGGGAAGTCGCACCACTTTCCACATGGGAAACGCCGTCCGACTCGCGGCGATCGACCTCCGCGATCAGCTCTGGCAGACGGCAGCCGAATCGTTCGACGCCGCGCCTGAGGAGCTGGTCGCGGGCGATGGCAGAGTCTGGGCGAAGAACAACCCCGCGCAAGCGTTGACGCATGCGCAGCTCATGTTCCGGCGTTTCGGTGCGCGCGCCGGCACGCTGGCGGGGCATGGCCTCTTCGAGACCTTCCACGCCGAGACGGACTTGCAGACCGGGCAGTCGTCAAACGTGACCGCCCACTGGCTGTGCGGTGCCACCGCGGCAGAGGTCGAAGTCGATCGCGAGACGGGCCAGGTGCGCGTGACGAACCTCGCGACCGCGGTAGACGTCGGCAAGGCGATCAACCCGTTTGCCTGCCGCCAGCAGATCGGCGGCGCGAGCGTCCAGGGGATGGGCCCCGCGCTCTTCGAGGAGATTCTTCACGAAGCAGGCCAGCTCACCAACCCATCGTTCGTCGACTACAAGATCCCCTCTTTCCTGGACCTCCCCGCGACCGTGCAGCCGCTGATTGTCGAGGCGCCGCACCCAGATGGCCCGTACGGCGCGAAGGGAATCGGCGAAGCGGGCATTTTCGCCATCGCGCCGGCGATTGCGAACGCGGTCGCGGATGCGATCGGCGCTCGCGTGCTTGATCTGCCAATCACACCCCAGAAGGTGCTGGAGGCGCTCGAGCGCGCCGGCTCGAACGGCGACCAGCGATGAAGCACGAGATCACGCTGACGGTCAACGGCGAAGCGCAGACGCTGCTCGTGGACAGCCATCGCACGCTGCTGGAGCTGGTCCGCGACGAGCTCAAGCTCTTCGGCGCGCGCGAGGCGTGCGGGATGTCCATCTGTGGCGCATGCACCCTGCTCGTGGACGGGCTCCCCGTGAGCTCTTGCAGCTACCTGGCGGCACGTGCCAACGGCCGCTCGGTGACGACAATCGAGGGGGTCGGGACGGCCGAGCAGCTCCACCCGGTGCAGCGCGCGTTCCTCGAGCGCGGCGGCTTTCAATGCTCCTTCTGCACGCCTGGCATGATCCTCACCACCATTTGCCTACTGGAGGAGAATCCCTCACCGACGGTCGACGCGATCAAGGAATACCTGGTGGGGAATCTCTGCCGCTGCGCGGCGTACAACGAGATCATCGACGCGGTGCTTTCCGCGGCCCGGTTGGTACGCGGTGGCACGAACGGCGCGGCCGCCGAGCCCTGATGAGTCAGGATCTGCGCAGCGCGCTCGCTCGACTCGATGCGGCGGGGCGCGTCCGCCACATCACGGTGCCGGTGAACTCGGTCTTCGAGCTGGCTTCGATCAGTCGCTACGCGCAGCTCGATCCCGCGCTGCAGAACGACGTCCTGCTCTTCGAGGACGTACAAGGGTCCCACAACCGCGTGCTCGCCAACCTTTTCGCCAGCCGCGAGACGGCCGCCATCGCGATGGGGATGGAGCCCAACGAGCTGCTGCGCCGGGGTGTCGCGGCGCTCGAGCATCCGCTCGCGCCCATTCGAGTCGAAAACGCACCCTGCCAGGAGATCGTCGAGCGGGCGCCGGATCTGTCGCTCGAGACGCTTGGCATCTGCCAGAACTCGGAGCGCGACGGCGGCCGCTACATTACGGCAGGAGTCCACATCACCCGCAACCCCGAGACGGGCATTCAGAACGTCGGCTTGCAACGGAATCAGCTCCACGGCCCGGACACGCTCGGAATCTGGATGGCGCCGACCCACATGCGCCAGCACTACACGTCAGGAGTCGAGAAAGGGCACGGGTTGCCCGTTGCAATCGTCGTCGGGCTGCACCCTGCCGTGTTGGTCGCCTCGCAGTTCCGCACCGGCTTCGACGAGGACGAATTGCCGGCGGCGGGCGGCCTGCTCGGCGAGCCCGTCGAAGTCGTGCGGTGCATCACCAGCGACCTCGAGGTGCCGGCCAACGCGGAGATCGTCATCGAAGGCGAGGTATTGCCTGCAGAGCGCCATCCAGAGGGGCCGTTCGGCGAGTTCACCCGCCAGTACGGCGTGACACGGTCTCTCCCGGTCGTGAAGGTGAAGGCCATCACCCGGCGCCGTGACGCGATCTACCACAACGTGCTGTCGGGGAAGTCACCCGAGCACCCGACCCTCGGTGCGCTGGGGCGCGAGCCGTCGCTCTTCCGCGCCGTCCGCAGCGCGCTCCCCACCGTCGTGGCGGTCCATATGCCGATTGGCAGTGGCGCCAACATGCACGCCTGGATCTCGATCCGCAAGACGTCCGAGGGCGATGCCCAGAAGGCGGCATTCGCCGCGTTCGCCCACCAGGATCTGATCAAGCACGTGATCGTTGTGGACGCCGACATCGACATCACCGACCCCGCGGACATCGACTACGCGCTGGCGACTCGCGTGCAGGCGGACCGGGATATCTTCATCATCCCCCGAGTGCGTGCTGTGGTGTTGGACCCGGCGGCAGAGGAGTACGCGGTCGGCAAAGGGACGGTGGCGAAAATGATCGTGGACGCGACGAAACCTGACGGCGCGCCGAGCGATCGGTACGTCATGGCGGACGTGCCGCAGCAGATGTTGGGTGAGATCCACGCGAACCGCGCCCGCTACTTCGGAGACTAGCGCCTGGTCTTGTTCAAGACCTCGAAGAAGGCGTCGACGACCTTAGGGTCAAACAGCAGCCCCCGACCCTCCTGCAGCACCTCTAGCGCCTGCACGACCGATTCACCGGGGTGATAGGGGCGAGTCTCGGTCACCGCGTCGAACGTATCCGCGACAGCCACGATCCGCGCGGCGATCGGAATATCATCTCCGGAGAGGCCATAAGGGTAGCCCGTGCCGTCAAATCGCTCGTGGTGACCGAGGACGACGGCGCGCGCCCGCTGGAGCTGTGGGATCGGTGCGAGGATGCGATCGCCGATGAGCGGGTGTTGCTTGATGAGCGCGAACTCTTCAGCGTTGAGCTTGGTCGGCTTGCGGAGAATATTGTCTGGAATGCCAATCTTGCCGATGTCGTGAAGCAGGGCCCCAACCCGCGCCGATTCGATGTCATCGGTGCCAAGCGCGAGCTGCTTCGCGATGAGGATGCTATTAGACGATAGGCGCTCGGTGTGGCCCCGGGTCTCGATGTCTCGCGCCTCGAGCGCGTTCGCGAGCGCCGCCAGCGCATCGAGGTAACCGTTCTCCAGATCCCGGATCAAGGTCGAGTTATGGATCGCGATCGCTGCCTGGCTGGCCTGGATGGAGAGCATCTCCAGCTCAGTGTCCCCGAAGTGCTGGTCGATGCCGGCCTTCTTCACCCGAAGGATCCCGACGAGCGCACCATTGGTCATCATCGGCAGGTAGAGTACGGCGCCCGGTCGGGGCACGCCACTCAATTCCTGGGGCAGGTTGGTCACGCCGCCCTCCTGCACCATCAAAGGCTCCGCCGTACGCGCCACCCAGTCCAGTACATCCGGCGTGTCCGCGGCGATCCGGGGCCCCGCGGGAAGCGCGGCGTCCGACTTGAAGTTGGTCGAGCCGTTCTGGCCAGCCTCAGCGAGGAGCACCGCGACGTCATCGGCGCCCACACTCTTGCGGAGCTGCTCGACGATGGCGTTCGTGAGCCGATCGATGCTCATCTCCTGGTAGAAGGCCTTGCTTGATTCATACAAGGGCATCAACGCCTTGAGGCGCAGGTTTTCTTTGAGAACGCGGCTTTTCGAGAGCGCGTCCTCGACGGAAACCCGCAGCTCGCTCGCGGTGAAGGGCTTCAGTAAAAAGCCCGTGGCTCCCGCTCGGAGCGCCTCGATGGCGGCCTCCATCGTGCCGTGCCCCGTGATCATGATGCCGGCGATATCGGGGTAGAGATGTTTGACGGTGCGCAGCAGCTCGATGCCGGTCATGCCCGGCATCATGATGTCCGACAGGATGAGGTCGAACTGATCGCGAATCGCCATCTCGACCGCCTCGTGCGGGCTCGTCGTCGAGGAGACGAAGTACCCGGCGCGGCGCAGGCTGGTGGTCGCGGCATCCACGATCGGACGCTCGTCATCCACCAGCAGGATGCGATCAGCTTGTGTGAGGTCCTGCAAGCATTCCCTCCTGTGATCGGGCGGCCGGTAGCCACAAGGTGAACGTGGTTCCCTTGCCTACTTCGCTCTCAACTGTGAGCCGGCCGTGCTGCTGCATGGCGAGCGTCCGGCAGACCGCGAGGCCGAGACCAGTCCCCTGGCCGGCGGGTTTGGTTGTGAAGAACGGCTCAAAGACCCGCGGGAGGTGCTCGGGTGGAATACCGCTCCCGTTGTCCTTGAACGAGACGTAGAGTTCGTCGCCCTGCGTGCCCGTGCTGATGATGAGCGATCCACCGCTCGACATGGCTTGGACGGCATTGAGGGCAAGGTTGGTGCAAATCTGCGCCATCTGGCCCAGGTCGACCCGCACCGCGGGAAGCGACCCGGCATAGTCCTCAATGATAGAAACGTGCGCCGCGTGCGCCACGTGACGCACCAGGCGCAACGATGACTCGACTGTGACATTCAGGCTCGCCAGTTCCAGCTTCGCCTCGGTCGGACGACTGTAGTCGAGGATGTCCCGCACCACCTGCTTGGCGCGATCGGCCTGCTCGAGCATGATCGCCGCGAGGCGCCGCTGCTCGGCCGGTTCGGCCGTCTCCTCGAGAAGTAGTGAACTGTACAGGTGAATGGAGGTCAGCGGGTTGTTGAGCTCGTGCGCCACCTTGGCCGCCAGCTCCCCAAGCGCCGCCAGCCGCTCAGCGCGCACGATCTGGCTGTGCAACGATCGCAACTCCTCGACCTGGACCTGGAGTTGCTCGTACAACCGCGCGTTCTGAAGGGCGAGCGCCGCACGCTCTAGAAACGCCCGCAGGACCTCGTAATAAACCTGGCCCATACCGTTCGCTTGGCGGTGCGCAACGGCGACAAGGCCAATCTCGCCTCGCCGCCCTAGGATCGGCGCCGCGCAGAGGTCCGCAAACTGTCCGATGCCACCGGGTACAGAGGGAGATCGCTCCATCAAGGTCGCGGGCAACACCGTCCCATGGGCGGTCAACAAGGTCTTGCGAACCAGTGAATTCGAGCGAATCATGTGGAGTAGCGCCCCTGCCGCCGCCGTTTCCTCGCCCTCGGAGCGAAAAACGGCGGGTTGCCCTTCTCGGCGGTACAACAAAACAGCACAAACATCGGCTTTGGTAAGCAATCCCGACTGTTGCAACATCGCGTCAACAACACCATCTACGGTCAAGCTCGTCGCGGGCGCATGTGCAGCGCGAAGAAGCGCGCGAGTCCGCTGCAGTTCGGTATCGAGTGAGGCTTCGGCCGTTCGTGCCCGACGCACAAGAACAGTCAATACGAAGGCGATTATGAATACCCAGAGAACCCGAAATCCCAGCACGCCAGCGCTCGCAACGATCGAGTCCCCCGCTAGCGAAATCGCCATTGTGTAAGAGACCGTCGAGATGAGCGGCGAGAAGAACATTTGGCGCTGGCCAAACCGCAGGCACTGCAAGACGGCGCCCAGGTAGTAGATCACGAAAAAGTCTGAACGGATCCCGCCAGTGAGGGCTACAGCGAGCATGAGCGCGGTTGCGTCGAGGACCCACGGCAAATATCCGCGTTGGAGCCATGTTGGCCGGTTGGGAATGACGACGGTAAGCAAGAAGAGAGAATAGAACGCAGCGAACGCAAGGACGCCATACACACCGCTGTGATCGTCTAACGGGATGAATGGGACGATGAGCGCACTGAAGATCGCTCCTGTGAGCCGAATCCAACAAACCAGCCTCTCCACCGCCACCGTTTCGGAGAGCCCGTCGGGCAGTACCGGATCGTCCGTTGAGCTTTCAACAGTGGCAAGCCGGGAGATCCATGCCTCGGGAACAGATGCCGCCGAGAAGAGCAGCCGTCGGAAACTAGACATCCGGCGTCCTTGCCTCGCGTGAACCAGGACTCCTACCTTGCGGTGGCAGCGCGTCGCCAGCCATCACCCGGAAATCTGAACGCGCGTAGATCTCGATTCCGAGCGTCATGACGTCGATGAATCGATCTTCCGTGCCTGAGTCGGTAGAAATCGACGCGGCAAGTTCGCGAGCCTTAGCGGCTTCCCGGCGCAACCGAACGTCCACAGCATTTACGGAATCTCGAATCAAGTCCTCGTTACGAGATGACCTCGCGCCTCGCGCGGCATGGAGCAAGCTCACGGCATTTAAGCGCCCCTCAGTCTTCTCACGACTATGCGTTGCAATGTCGTTGCTTAGGCGCGCCGCTCTCCCGCACTGGACTGCCAGTGCAGAAAGGAGAGGAAGCGACTTGAAAACCTTTGGGTCTTGCTCAAAAGCCATCCCGCCCACGAGAAGCCATGGGAGCGCGATGCTATGTTGAGCGTGTTCCAGGTACAGGTCCAGCAATAGGTCGCCTTGTGACCATCGATCGGTCAAGGAGAAACTTCGTTCAAGGGAGGAGGCCCTCAGAAAGGCTGCGAATTCAGAGCACCAGACGTCGCTCACATCCGCCCAGCGCGGGGCGAGGCATAGTTCCACTCTCAAATGACGGAGCGCGCGCGTCACCTCAACCGAACCGGCGACAGATTCCCAGCGGGGTGAGGTCAAGAGCTCGCATTCTTTCAGGACTTCTTTCACCTGAGCTCCGGAGCTCCGGCCGCTATCAAGCAAGTCATCGAATGCAATCGCCCAGAGCATTAGGGCGCTTTGAACCCGATGCGCGGCGGGGCGCCCCTGTCCGTGTTGCAGAGCGGCCGTTAGTCCAACAGGAAACATCAGCGACTTCGGCAGAGTCGGATAGGCATCACAGAAAGGTTTGAGCTGAGATGAGACGCTGATCGCGTCATCAACGAGAGTGCCAATGTGCTCGGCGCTCAAGTGCGGCAGTGCCTTGGCGCATAGAGCCGTCGCGGTTTCAATCACTGTCGTACGCCCAGTTCACGGTTTGCCATTTCTGTGACTTGCCGCGCGCCCGATCGCACCGATAATCGCAGCTTCAACGACCTTACGTGGCGTGTACAACCCCTTGCCGACCCACAGTGACGGTCGCTCGCCTGCATGAAACTCGTCCGCCAGAAAGCTCACTCCACTATCGATCGCTGTCGCCACGATCTGCGAGAGGGCAGGGTCGGCCGATGTGCCTCCCACGAGGGCTTCGACAGCGTATGCCGTTTCTTCGGCGGTTCCATCGCCAAATCCCCAAGCACCGGTTTCGTGCTGCTGGCCCAGAACCCACTGGACCGCGGAGCGAACGAGTTGGTTATCGAGTCCTGATAATGCTGTGATGACGCGGGATGTCGCATAGAACGGCGAGGCGTGCCATTTGTCGATCCAATACGTGTCATCCTCGCGCGCTTCGCGGAGGTAGTGAACGAGTTTAAGGATCATTCGGCGCCTAGATGGCGTACTCGGGAAGAGTTTCAGGGCCTCCAACACGCCGGCATTCGCCCGCACTGATTGGTTTCGTTCAAATGGAAAGCAAAAGAAATATTCGTCGCCTTCGAACAGTTCGAATACCTCCGGGCTCGTTGGGAGGCCTTGCGCTTGCAGCACCGCGACCGTTACCGCGGAATCATCAGCGTCTGAGACCATTCCCGAGTCTGTAAAGCTCACGCCTTGCGGCGTCCAATATCCCAGCAAAGCCCGCGCGGCATCCGCATACTCTGGAATTTTGGCCTGGAGCGGCATGAGACTCTGCAGGACCCATGCGGTCTCGAATACATTGATCGGATATACGTCCGGTACCCCACCGCCCAATGCTGCGTTCGGGATTGAATTCAAATACGCAAGGGTTTCCTCCTCGGGCGCTCGAACGTGGACATAGGCGGTTGCAGATGGGGACGCACCATATGACCCGTTCGGTCCTTGCGACCGAGAAACGAGCGCGGCTACGAGGCCGTCCCCCAGATACTCTAACGAGTGGGTAAGAGTTGTTGGACCACCGTATACCGCGATCGGCGGGATCCGTTTCAGCTTATCGGCCTTGAGCTCGTCAACGAACTGCCAATCGTGATAGGGCAGGCTGATCCCCAGCGCCTGCGCCTGACGCACAAGCTCAGGCAGCAACAGCTCAAAACCAACCGTCTCAGCCGCATCATCACGCAGGCTGAGTTTCGCTTGATTAAGGTAGACAATCGCCCGCCGTGCCGCGACCTCTGATTCCTGACGTCGGTATGATCCGGTGGCGACCGTCAGCAGCGCGGCGAGCGTGCACACCACCCGATCGTGGGCGAATCGGATCTCCGCGCCCCAACTGCCGTCGGCATCCTGATGTTGCAGCAGCCACTCGTACGCCGCGGGGAAGAGGGGGACATCTGGATTCTCCGGCTCAGATACGCGAGCCACCCAGGCGGTGTCGTAGGCACAGGCCGACATCTCGCCCTCGCCGACCGAGCCCAGCAGCCGACGCGCCTCCTCTGTGAGGACGTCTTCTGGGATTTGGAATTCCCTCATCGCATGGGATCAGCGGGATTTCGTGTGTAGGAGTGCATTGGAGTCATGCCCCGAAGCGACCGCGCCAAGTCTAATCAATGAACGCTGATGATAACTGCGACGGAAGACACATTGGCAAGTCTCATCATCGTCACAGGAACCTCCGTGAACCTCCAAACCCGGCGTTTGTACAAGAACCCGCATCCAGCCAGGATCAGCCGCGAATCCTTCAGACCAGGCAACGGGAGGAGCGAGAAACTAGCGATCAGCGGCCTGTCCGAAGTCATGATGAGCCGGGCCGCCAATACCTGTGATCCAGCGAATGGCGCCAGGAGCGACATCAAAGGCCAGATAAAAAGCAGGCAGCCACCATGGCATGTCAAGAACACGTTTCCGTTGCTGAAGAGCCAGCAGGATTCCGTTCGCTACCTGCGCTGGCGTTAAATACGGCAGATAGTCGGCCAAGCGAGGCAGTCGCGATGACGGCACATGGCTCCGGAAAAAATCGGTTCCGACGACGGTAGCCAAACGGACTAGCAGAACATGGACCCGCGTTCCCCGGAGCTCTTCGGAAAGGATTTGGCTGAACGCATCAATTGCCGCCTTCGATGCCGCGTAGGAGGCGGAGGGCCCTTTCACGTAGATACGCCCGACTGATGACCCCATATTTACGATTTGTCCCTGGCCAGCTGCCTGCATCAAAGGGAGCACAGTTTTCACTCCAATGACCATTCCATCGTACGCAACCCGCATCGTGCGTTCGGCATCTTCGACCGGCATTTCAGCCACCCCCTCCCAACGTGCGTAGGCGGCATTGTTGACAAGCATGTCGATGCGACCTGTTTGGCGGAAAATATCGGTGATCCACTCCTCAAATTGCGTACGATCAGCAACATCACATTGGCGAACGTCGATTCGATCGGATTGATTGTCTCTTTCAACTTGATTACGGGCCACGCTGACCTTATCAGACGATATGTCGCAGACGAAGACCCTCGCGTTCCGAGCTGCCAAGGCTTCGGCAAGCGCCCAACCAATGCCTTGAGAAGCGCCGGTGATCAAACAGACCTTCGACGCAGTATCAGTCCAGGCTACTTCAGTCAACGCAGCCTCTTCTTGGAATGCCAACTAATGGATCAACCAAGCCTCATAACCGCTAGCCGGCGGGTGGATCAATGTACACATTCCTAGCCAAGGCTGCCATCAGCCACATTGCCATCGGCCGTCTCGTGTTGCCTCAAAACTAGACGTTACTTTCGGGGTATCTCTCCATCTGACGTCGCGCGTGACGTCGCGCGTCGGGTAGGCTTGTGCCATGGAACAAAGGCTCCTTTGGGTCGAAATCGAGCGTGAGGCTGACGGCCGCTGGATCGTTGAGGTTCCGACGCTTCCTGGCGTTCTCGCCTACGGTGAAACCGCTGGGGAGGCCGAAGCAAAAGCGAAAGCGCTCGCCCTTCGGGTTATTGCCGACCGCATCGAGCATGGCGAGCCGACCCCGGAGATCAAGGGGCTCTTCGAAGCGGCGTGAGCGCATGGTCGAGCACACGGGCGAGGAGGGTTCTCGCAGCTCTGCTCCGCATTGGCTGGCGTATCGAGCGCACGTCAACCCCTAAAGATCTATGAGCCTTCTCGAGTTCGTTTAACTCAAAGCCACGCTGTGCGCGGTGCTTCCAATGCCCTCAATCTTCGCCGAGGGGATCACCTCGCGGGATGGCATCGTGCAACCCAGGGTCACTGCGGCGCGGAGAGCTGGAGCAGTTGATCGAGCGCCTGCTCCATCGCGCGAAGCTCCTCGCCATACCGCGCGAAGTCACCGTTACGCAGCGCCTGCTGGGCGCGATCGTAGCGATTGCGGGCTTCGCGAGCCAGCTCGGCCACGGTGCCGGTCGCGACACCCGCGACCGGCGTGACGCTAGGAGCTGGAGCTGTAGTTATCGTGATCGGAGTCGCGCCGGGGGGCGTCGGTGCTGCCGTGCTGAACAACCGGGCCAACGCCTCTTGCAGCGTCGGTTCCATCACGACGCGGTTGCCCATGGCGACGATGACGCGCTTCAGCTCGGGCAGTGGGCTCGCGGTGGCCTGGAGGTAGATCGGCTCTACGTACAGGTTGGACTGGCCCAGGGGAATAACGAGCAGGTTGCCCCGGATCACCTGGGAGCCCGCCTGACTCCAGAGTGAGAACTGGGGCGAGATCACGGGGTCCTGGTCGATCCGGGTCTCGATCTGGAACGGGCCGAAGATCAGCTTGTCCTTCGGGTACTTGAAGACCACCAGCTTGCCGTAGTTAGGATCATCGCTCCGAGCGGCGAGCCAGCCGATCATGTTATCCCGATTCGTCGGCGAAAACGGCTGCATGAGAATGAACTCGGGCCGGCGTTCGCCGGGAAGCTCCATGATCACGTAATACGGATCAACTGGCTGGATCTTGTCATAGAAGATCTCGTTCGGGATGTTCCAGACATCCTCTTTCAGGTAGAAAACCCGCGGATCCTCCATGTGGTAGAGCCCGTACATCTGCGATTGGATGCGGAACAACTCCTCGGGATAGCGAAAATGCGCGCGGACCGCGGCGGGGGCCTGGTCAATCGGCGTCAGCAAGGTAGGAAACATCCTACCGTAGGTCTGGATCAGCGGATCGGTCGGATCGGTCATGTAGAAACGGACCGTGCCATCGTAGGCGTCGGTCACGATCTTCACGCTGTTTCGGATGTAGTTGAACGAGCGCCGCCGCGGCCCTCGCTCCTGGCCTGGTGGCGTGTACGGCTGCGCGTACGGATAGCGGTCACTGGTGGTGTAGCCATCCTGAACCCAGAGCAGGCGCCCATCAGCCACGATGATGTAGGGATCCGGGTCCAGGCGCAGGAACGGGGCGAGCTGGCGCGCCCGCTCCGCGATGTTTCGCCGCTGCAGGAGCTGCGAGTCTGGCTGAAACGAGCTGTTGAGCAAGAAGTTCGGATCTTGAAACTTCAGCGCATACAGCAGGCGCTGCGGTAAGGCCCCGATGCTAATCCCAGCCGCGTCGGTCGTCCGCGAGACGAAGACGCCTTGATCGCCGCTTGGATAATCAAATTCCGGGGTCGACGTCCGGGTGATGATGTAGTGGTCGGTTCGCTCGCCGAAGTAGATCTCCGGTCGTATCACCGGGATCTTGCCGGTCGGGGGAACGTCTCGTATCACCAGGTCCGGCAGGCCCTCCTGGCTGATGACGGATACGGGGCTCATCGCGACCCCGTAGCCGTGGGTGTACTGGAGCTGCCGGCTGACCCAGGTTTGCGCGGAGGCGGGCAGCCGCTCCGGCACGAGCTCCCGCGCCGAGACCATTACCTGCTGGTATCGGCCGTCGATGGTGTAGCGATCCACGTCCACGTCGGTGAACTGGTAGTACTGGCGAATCGCCTGGATCTGGTTCAAGGTGTCTCGAAGCGGGCGATGGTCCCAGAGTCGGATGTTGTCGATCGTGGATCGGTCGTTGAAGACCGCCTCCTGAGGAATCGTGTCCTCATACGCTACGTCGCGCGACTCGATGCGGTCGAGGCCAAACGCGTGGCGCGTGAAGCGGATGTTCGCCTCGATAAAAGGTTTCTCGCGGTCCAGCTCGTTCGGAGCTACGTCCACGTTCTGCACGAACGCCGGGAAGAGCGCGCCAACGAGGATGAGCGCGGCGAGCCACGTGCCCGCGCTGACCATGGCCAATCGCATGCCTGGAATGGTGATATTGACCAGGCTCGCTACGCTCGCGAGCAGTGCGACGCCCACGAGGATCATTTGCGCCGGGCGTTGGGCGTTCACGTCGGTGAAGCCTGCCCCATAGACTGTCCCGCGGGTCGAGCGCACGATTTCAAAGAGATCGAGCAGGTGGTGGAAGGCGAGGAGCACGAATACAGCGGCAAGCAAGCACAGCAGGTGCGCCTTGAGCCCCCGCGTCAGGCGGAAGCCAATCTGACCGATGTTCACCGCCAGCTCGTATGTCAGCACGATCGCGTAGACGGCGGCACTGGCCAGGACCGTCAGGAAAAATGCCGAGAAAAGCCAGCCTTCCATCGCTCGTAGGAGGGGCATGCTGAACAGGTAGAAGCCGACATCCTGCCCGAGAGCCGGATCGGCCACCCCGAAATCGCCGCGGTGCAGAAACTGCAGCACCGTCAGCCAGTTTGCCGCGGCGCCCAATCCCATGAAGAGCGCGAGCAACCCACCGCCCGCGAGTACCGCGGCGTTGACGAACTGCGCGTACTCACCACGACGCGTCATCTGGGCACTAACCTGGGCGAGCAGCTCTTCCCAGCCGCCACGGCCACCGCCACGCGGTGCCGTATCGAGCCCGTACGCCACGCGGCGAGCCACGACCACGTTGATACCGAAGAGGATCAAGAAGAGTGCCGCGGCGAGGACGAATAGGACGACGCGGGTGGACACACTGATCAAGAGAACGCTAGACAGCCCGAGGCTGTCGAACCACTGCCACTCGGTGATGAAGTCGATCGCGGCTGCGGCCAAGAGGAGCAACAGGACAAGCGCGGTGCCCCAGATAACGATGCCAGGAACTCTGGCGCCTGATTGCGCGCGCGCCTCTGGAAAGAGGTGCATCCAACCCTCGCCGCCCGGCGCCCGCTCAAGCGGGGCTCCTACGGGCGCGTACGCACCGCCAACCGGTGCCTGGCGTCCAGAAGGCGCCGTGGGCATTCTACCAACCCTGTTCGTCCGTCCGTGCCGTACAGTGATAAGAGAGAGCGCGCGCATCATGCGAGGTGTAACCATGGGAAATCGCTCAGGAGTCGCACTCGCCGCCGGCCTCGGCGCGGCAGGTCTCGCCGCGGCCCGCTGGCGGGCCAGCTATCACCGCGCCCAGACGGCGCGCTCGATCGTTGAGCGGGATGTCGAGCCATCCCGGCGGGTCGTCGTCCTGGGTGCGGGCTTCGGTGGTCTCTACGCCGCGATTCGCCTGGCCGACGAGTACTGGGCGGACCCGGAAACCGAGGTCCTCCTCGTCGATCGCCACAATTACCACCTCTTCACGCCGATGCTCACGCTTGTGGCGGCATCCGCGATCGCCCCACGAGCGGTCGCATTCCCGGTGCGCCGATTGCTCCGCGACCATCACCTCGCCTTCCGCCGGGCCGAAGTGCAAGCGATTGACCTGGCGAACCAAACCGTCCAGACAGACAAGGGATCCATTCGTTACGACAAGCTGGTTATCGGTCTCGGCTCGGTCACGAACTTCTTCGGCCTGAACGAAATCGAGACGTTCGGCTTCAAGTTCAAAGCGATCGCGGATGCCGTCGAGATTCGGAACCACATCGTCGATTGCTTTGAGCGCGCGAGCGTGATCGAAGACCTTGGGCAGCGACGCGAATGGCTCACCATCAGCCTCGTGGGCGGCGGACCAACGGGTGTCGAGCTCGCCGCGGCGATTCACGATTTCATCCATCACACCCTGGTCGAGGAGTACCCAAACATCTCGTTTGACGACGAGGTCCGAATCATCCTCTTCGAGATGCAGGATCGGCTCCTCCCGAACCACGAAGGCGACTTCGCCGAGGTCGCCGCGGAGGTCCTCCAACACAAGGACGTCGACGTGCGACTCAACAGCGCGATCGCAAACGCCTGGGAAGGCGGGATCCGAACCAAGGCCGGCGAGGAGATCCTGACTCGCACCCTGGTGTGGACTGCAGGCGTGCAGGCCAACCCGGTCATCAAGGACCTGTCGGTCGAGAAGGGGCGCGGTGGCGCAGTCGTGGTAGACAGTGCCCTGCGGGTGCCCGGGCACCCCGGCGTTTACGCCCTGGGGGATAACGCGGCACACACGGATCCGAGCTCCGGAAATCCGCTTCCACCCGACGCCAAGGTGGCGCTGCAGCAGGCAGGCGCAGCCGCGGGCAACGTGATTCGGGAGCTGCGTGGCGAGGAGGCGGAGCCCTTCGTGTACCGGCGCTTTGGCGACATGATCTCGCTCGGGACGAACGCGGCCGTCGCCGACGTGCTTGGTGTCAAGCTCACGGGGCTCCCCGCCTGGTTGCTGTGGCGGCTGTACTACCTGGGCCGCCTGCAGGGCGTTGAAAACAAGTTCAGGGTGCTCGCCGACTGGGCAGCCGAGATGGTCTTCGAGCGCTATACGGCTCGGCTCGACCTGGAAACCCGGCGCATCGCAGACCGCACCGGATCATCTCCGAACGAGGCCGCGGGGCCGGGAAACGTGAACGGGGGCGTGACGAGCACGCCGAAGCCCGCGCGACGTGGCGCGAAAAAGGCGTCTACCGCGGCGTAAAGCTCGCCGTGACTTCCTGGTAGCCGTCGTTCTCGAGCAGCTCTTCTTCGCGGTAGAGGCCAAGCGAGCGCATCACTGGCTCGTCGTTGTACGAGAACAGGTATGCGTTGGCGCTACGCGATCCGTTCGCATGCTCGTGCAGCGCCCATTTCGGGATGACGAAGATATCATTCTTCTCCCAGTCGAATCGGACGCCATTGATGACGCTGTAGCCTGAGCCCTCGACCGCCTGGTAGACGACGTCCGCGGTGTGACGGTGCGCCTGGGTATGCTCCCCCGGGCGCAGCACCTGGGCGTTTGCGCCGATGGTGGGCATGATCGGGCCGCCAGTATGTGGATTGACGTACTCGAGCATGATCGCATCCCAGACTGTGCCGGGCGCCTCCTTCAGCATGCGGTCGAGCGCATCGCGGGTCTCATCCCAGGTGTAGTTCAACATCGGCGAGTGCATCTTCGTCCACTTCTGCCATGTGGGTCGGAGTCCGCCATGGTTGTACTCCCGCTGCGATGCATCCACCGGCCGCGTGTACTCCTGCTGCATCCCGTTGTACGCCTCGAAAAACATGCCGTCGAGAGCATTCACCAGCGGGACATCGAGCCCATCCTGCCAGATCATCGGCCCGACCGTGTCGTTGCCGTGGTCGTGCCAGGTCCAGTTGGGTGTGAGCACCATATCGCCCGGCCGCATCAACGTCTTCTCGCCGTCGACAGCCGTGTAAGCGCCATTCCCCTCCATAATGAAGCGGAGCGCGGCCGCGGTGTGGCGGTGGGCCGGCGCGATCTCGCCCGGCAGCACCATCTGGATGTTTGCCAGCAGCGTCGCCGATGCTGAGTACTGCTCCTTCACGCCCGGATTGATCAGGCACACCACACGACGGTTCGCCTGCTCAGGCGTGACGAGCTCGCCCGCGCGGAGCACGAGCGGGCGAACGCGCTTGTACTTCCAGAGGTACGGAATCGCCTTCGGCTTCGGCTCGTCCGGCATCATGTCGGCGAGTACGTTCCAGAGGGCGCAGGTGTCCGCCTCCTCGAGCTCGCGGTAGTAGTCCTGGAGCTCCGGCGTCGTTTCGACGTACCCGTGCGGGTGTTCCTGCACCATCGTTGAGCCTCCTGCCGCGTAGTGGTCGATTGTAGTCGTTCCCCAAGGTGGGACGAGCTACCGCCCCCGCTCGAGCGCGAGAAAACGCAAGACGCCGTTCGCGATGCCGCGTCCAGCCAGTTCGGGTTTCCCGGTGAGGAACGCCCGATCGCTGGCATTCGTGAGGAACCCGGTTTCAACAATCATCGCGGGCGTGCCCAGATCGATCGCGTGCTGATACCGGCGGGTATTGAACGCGTAGTAGTACGTCATGCGACGGCTAATGTGCTCGTCGGCATCGCGGGCCATCCCCGTCGCCGCCCCGTACTCCTGGTACATGACTCGAACGAAGTCGTCGTCCGCCTGGGGAATCGAGCTGAACCCCGGCCGCGCCATCTTATAGCCGTTCAATCGGCCAGACGTATCGCCGTCCAGATGGATCGACACGAAGGCATGCGCCCGGTAGCGGACCGGGATCGCGGTGGGGAGGAGGTCGACCTCAACGTCCGCCCCTTCGAGAAATCCCTTCGCCTGGGTCGCGATGAGCATCGCGGCTTCCCATTCGTTCCACCCGCCGGCCGAACTTCCGGCCGAGAGTCGCCGCAGCTCGTCTGGGACGTTGTACGTGTTCCAATGGCCGACCTGGAGCCCAACCCGCTTGGTCCCCGAGGGATTCCAAACTGGGCTGGGCGGTAGTGGATCGCGGAAGCCGCTATTGAACACGCTGGGGCCAAGGGGCGTGGGATCGCCGTTCGGAAGCGGGTAGCTGGGAAACCCATTCTCGTCGAGATTGACGGCCTCGGGTTCGACTGCAGCCGCGACCTCAGCCCCCCATGTGGCCTCGAAGGGCACGGCGGCTGCCGCGGCAGGAGCGCCACGGAGATCGGCGGTTGGCTGGTCGCGAATGTCGGGAGCCACGCCCGCTACGTCACGAATGTCGCCGATGGCGGCCGAGCCGAGCGCAGCGCAGCTTACGATCAATAATGCGCTCAACGCGGTGATAGCGAGGACAAAAAGGCGTAGGCGCGAGGTAGGTGTATTCATGACGCTTATTATATTGGCGTGTATCTTCGGTCATTGCGATTGACGAATTTCCGAAATTTCCGCCGCCTCGCACTCGATCTCACCGATGGGCCCACCGTCATCCAGGGCAATAACGCCCAGGGTAAGACGAACCTCCTCGAAGCGATCGAGCTACTGGCGGCGGGCAAGTCGTCCCGTGCCTCTACGGAGCGCGAGCTCATCCATTGGGACGTCCTGCGTGATCCGGCCGGCGCGTACGAGTCGTTTGCCCGAGTCAACGCCGCCGTCGGCCACGAGCGCGGCGAGGTCCACGCAGACATCCTGCTGCGCGCGATCGATCCGGCAGGGAGCGATGGCACCCCCATGGTTGGCAAGACCTTTCGCTTGAACGGCCTGCCCCGCCGCGCGCTTGACTTCATCGGCGAGATCAATGTGGTTGCGTTTGCGCCGACGGACGTCGATCTTGTCGCTGGACCGCCCGCCGGGCGGCGGCGCTACCTCGACGTCATGAACGCTCAGATGAGCCGCCGTTACCTCCGCAGCCTGCAGCGTTTCAACAAGATCCTGGTTCAGCGCAACTTCTTGCTGCGCCAGATCCGGGAGCGCAATCGACCCGATCCATCACTCGCAGTCTGGGACGAAGAGCTCGCCGGGAGCGCGGCACTCCTTTTTCAGGAGCGCGCTCGCTCGGTACATGCCTTGAACGAGCACGCGGAGCGTTGGTTCCAGGAGCTAGGCGGCTGGGGCCAGCACCTCGACGTGCGCTATCGGCCGGGCATCAGCGGCGAGGAGGCCGCGGTGCTCATGGCGCCCATTGAAGACGTCGACGGCTCGCTCGGCCGCATCCACGCCGCGGTCAAGACCGCGCTCGATCGCATTAGCCCGCGCGAGCAGGCGGCAGGTATGTCGCTCGTCGGTCCCCACCGTGACGACCTAAGCTTCCTGGTCGATGGCATCGATATGAACACGTTCGGATCGCGTGGCCAGCAGCGCCTGGCGGCATTGAGCCTCAAGCTGGCCGAGCTGGATGTGCTCACAAGCCAGCTCGGGACCCGCCCGATTCTCCTGCTCGATGACGTGTTGAGTGAGTTGGATCCGCACAAGCAAGAGGCGGTCCTCAACGTCGCGCAGGGAGCCGGACAGACGATCATAACGGTGACCGATCTCGACTCGATCAGCGAGGGACTCGCGGAAGCGGGCACGATCCTCCGGTTGGAGGCCGGCGCCCTCCTGCCGGACGAGGTCGCGGCCGAGCGGTAAACTAGGACAAGACCCTAGGAGCTGCACGTGAACTTCCTCGGCATGGGCCCGCTCGAGCTCATCGTCATCGTCGGATTGGCGCTCGTGGTGTTCGGCCCGGATAAGCTGCCCGAGATGGCGCGTCAGGCGGCCCGAACCGTGGCGCAGATCCGCCGCATCAGCTCGGAAGTCACCGGGGACCTGCAGCGGAGCTTACAGCTCGACGATCCGCCACGCCCGCCCAACGGCAGCGCCCCGAACGGCACCACCCCGAACGCGAGCGGCACGAACGGGACCACCCCGAACGGCACAGAACACCCCGCCGCGTTCACGCCGACCGCCGCCGTTCCGCCCCCACCGGTCAGGCCCGAACCAGCCGCGAAACGGCGCAGCGCGACGGATGACGACGCGCTGCTCCCGCCGTACTAGGCGATGGCCGGTCCCGCACTGACAGTTGTCAAGATCATCTTTGACGGCGGATCGCTGAATAACCCCGGGCACGGCTACGGAAGCTATCAGATCATTGTTGGGTCCCAACCGCCGCGCATCGAACGGTTGGACTTTGGCTCCCCGGTTACGAACAACGAGGCCGAGTACGCGGCTCTGCTTCACGGCCTGGAGGACGCCCTCGCGTCCCTGAAAGCGAATGGGATCGACCCGAAACAGGCGAAGCTCGAGGTGCGCGGCGACAGCCAGCTCGTACTCAAACAGCTCGGCGGGCAGTGGAAGGTCAAGATGCCCCACCTCCAAAAGCTGAAGGACCGGGGCCGGGCGCTCCTCGACCAATTCGGCAAAACGGACCTCATCTGGCACGGCCGGGCCGAGAGCGTCCGCGTGCTCGGCCACTGACCGTCCGTTGCTTGCAACGCATCCGGCACCGTGGGACAATGGCCACCAGAACGCACCAGTCGGCGCGGGCGTAGGGGACCAATGCCAGACCCGGAGATACTCGGCTATCTGCGCGAAGCGGGCTTTCGCGATACCGCCTCGCGCCGGGCCGTCGTCAAGGCGGCGGTGCAACTTGGCCGCTTCACCGCCGCGGAGATCGTGGACGAGCTGCGCGCTAAGGGAATAGGGCGAGCCACCGTCTTCCGGACGCTCGACCTCCTGACGACGCTCGGGCTGGTCGACCAGCTCCACACCGACCACCGCCATCCGTACACCGTATGCAGCCCTCGGCATCATCATCACCTCGTCTGCTCCTCGTGCTCCAAGGTAACGGAGGTGACCCTGCCGACTGTTGAGCACGCGGTGCGCACGCTGGCAGATCAGGCGGGCTACCGGCTGGAAGGGCATCTCCTCGAGATCACGGGGCTTTGCGCTGATTGCCAAACCGCTCGACCGCAACCGTGACTGGCGCCAACCGTGGCTTGGAAGCTCGCACACCACGAGACCCAGCGTCCGACCTGAAGGGGCTGACCTTCAGCGCAGGTTGATCAGCCGGTCGCGCAGGTCTGGATCCGTCGCCGCGTCGATCGCCGTCCACGCCATGGCGAGCCCGCCCTCGACGAGAGCCTGGTCCGCATCCGCGCTGACGCAATGCGCCGCGAACTCCGGCTGGTGGTTGACCGCCGGCAGCGAGTTGATGCCGACCATCGGGTGGATCGACGGCAGCGCGAGCGAGACGTTGCCCATGTCGGTCGAGGCCGCGAAGCGCTGCCGCTGGGGCCCGAGCTCGGGGAAGACCCGGCCGAGCGCCTCCGCGTTGCGCCGGTAGGCCGCGCCGACTTCCAGGTCATGCACCATGTGCGCGTAGGGTGGGTGCGCGTCGAGGACCTCAAGCGTGGCCCCCGTCGCCATGGCGCCCGCCTCGAAGCAGGCCAGCATCCGGCCCCGCACGTCGCCGAGGTCGGCGAGGGTCTCCGCGCGTGCCATGTAGCGCGCCTCCGTGTGCGCGGGCACGATGTTGGGCGCATCGCCGCCCTTCGTGATGATGCCGTGGATGCGGTCCGTCTGCCGAAGGTGCTGCCGAAGCAGCCCGATCGCCGTTTGGGCGACGGTGAGCGCATCCGCCGCGTTGATCCCCTGCTCCGGCGCCGCTGACGCGTGGGATTCTTTCCCCGTGTAGCGGAGGTCGAGTGTCACCGCGGCGATGATGGCGGGATCGACGATGTCATACGGCGCGGGATGCGTCATCATCGCGAGGTGGGCATCCGCGAAGGCACCGCGATCAAGGAGCAGGATCTTGCCGCCGCCGCCCTCTTCGGCCGGGGTGCCAATGACGGTGACGGTGAGCCCTGCTTCGTCGGCAACGTGTGCGGCGGCAACCGCCGCCCCAAGCGCGCTCGCGGCGATCACATTATGCCCACACGCGTGGCCGATGCCGGGCAGCGCGTCGTACTCCGCGCAGATCGCGACGTGCAGGGGGCCGCTGCCGCGGCGCGCGATGAACGCGGTTGGCAGGTCGTAGGCACCGGCTTCGACGGTGAAGCCGAAGTCGGCGAGCATCGCTTCGAGCCAGCCCGCGGCGCGCTCCTCTTCATAGCCCAGCTCGGGGTGCGCATGGATGCGATGGCTCACCTCGATAAGACGGTCCTGTACCGCTCGAAAGCGCTCCTGCGCACCGGCTTTCGCGTCCATCCCGCACCCCGTCTTCCCTGGTCGATTGCGCACCACTTGGTGCCTTGCTTGATTGTACGCGTGGTAGAATTGTCCCTAAATGATCCGGAGTCTTGCTCCCCCGCGCTGAGGCGCCGCCTCAAAAGGAGCTGCCATCGTGATCGAGGTCTTCGTCGAAAGCATCCGGGTCAACATGGCCAACTACAAACGCGTTGTGATGCTGAAGGAGAAGTCCTCGAGCCGATACCTGCCGATCTGGATCGGTCACTTCGAGGCGGACGCCATCGCGATACCGATGCAGAAGGTGCCGGTCAGCCGCCCCCTTACCCATGACCTCCTGCGCTCCGCCATCGCCACCCTGGGTGCCAAACTGGAGCACGTCATCATCAACGACCTCGCCGATGAGACCTTCTATGCGAAGCTCATTCTTGACCAGAACGGCAAGACCGTGGAGGTCGATGCCCGCCCCAGCGACGCCATCGCGCTGGCGATTCGCGCCGAAGTTCCGATCTACGTCGAGGAAAAGGTGATCGATAGCGCCGGCATGGTGTTCGAAGGGGAGGAAGAAGTGGAAGAAGGGACGCCTCGGGCCGAGGAAGAAACCCCGGTGGATGAGGAGAAGCTCGCCGTCTTCCGCCAGTTCATCAACACGCTTGACATCGACGATATCGAAAAGGGCGGCGAGTCCAAGCAGTAACGTGCCACCCTGTATCGCGAGCCGCGGACGCACTGTTCCGGGTGGACTATGTCCCCGGCCCCGGGTTTCACCGTGCAGGTAACGGTCCGGCTGTTCGCCTCGATCCGCGAAGCACTCGGCACCAGCATTGTTATGGTAGACATCCCTGATGGGGTCGACGTCGCCACGCTGAAGCGCGAATTACGCGCAACCTATCCTCAGTTCGCCACGTTGCCGGAGGCTATGGTGAGTGTGAACTACGAATACGTGACCGACGACCATACCCTGCGGCCGGCTGACGAGGTCGCCTTGATCCCCCCGGTGAGCGGCGGCAGCGAAGGCTCTTACGAGATCACAGACGAGGAGCCGACGACAGAGTCCGTTGCGAAGCTCGTCAGCTCACCGGAGTGCGGCGCGGTGACCGTATTCCTGGGCACGGCCCGCCGGATGTCGCGCGGCAGGGAAGTTCTCTACCTCGAGTACGAGGCCTATCCGGACATGGCAATCCGGAAGATGCGCCAGATCGGGCAAGAGATCTTCGAGCGCTGGGGCACCGACCGCCTGGCGATTCGACACCGCGTCGGCCGCTGCGAGCTTGGCGAGGCATCCGTCGCCATCGCCGTCGCGACGGAGCATCGGGCGGATGGCTTCGAGGCGTGTCGGTATGCGATCGACCGGCTCAAGGAGATCGTGCCGATCTGGAAGAAGGAAGTCTGGGCTGCAGGTGGCGAGTGGATCGGCTGGGATTGCGCCGTGGATCCCATGGCGCCCGAGACAGTTCATGGGCAAATCGAGGCCGCCCAGGCATCCCACTCCTGAGCTGCTCAACACGTTTTTGCGCACGTTTTTGCGCACGGTAGATCGCGGCATGGCGGGCGCTTTCGGCGCGCGCCACCGTCCAGGGGGTATCCACGCGTGATATTCGTCTTGCACCTCGTCGCACTTATCGTTTTCGCGCTGGTCTCGGTGCTCCCGATCCGCGGCGAGGCAGCGCTTGCCCAGGACTCGATCCTGAGCGAGATCGATGCGATCCAGGACCGCGTGGCTATCGTGCGGGAGTTGAAGCCCACCGGTCCCATCGCCCGCGACCTTATGGCGCGGGAGGACCTGCGAGCGTACCTCGAAAACTCGTTTCTGGAAGACGTCACTCCGGAAGAGATCGAGGCCAACCAATACCGGTGGGAATTGCTCGGGTACATCCAGCCAGGCTACGACCTCGTCCACGCCTACCTCGAGGTGCTCACCGAGCAGGTCCTCGGTTTCTATGCCATCGACAAGAAAACGCTCTATCTCATTAGCGAGCGCGAACGCCTCAGCCCGAGCGACATCTTGACGATCTCGCACGAGCTGACCCACGCGCTGCAGGACCAGAACTTCGACCTCAAGAGCAACTTCGCGTCTCGAGAGACGGAGAACGACCAGATCATGGCGTACCAGGCCTTGACGGAGGGCGACGCCGTGCTCTCAAGCCTGCTTTATGGCCGCCAGTTCCTGACGACCGCCCAGCTTTTCGCGGCGTTTCAAGAGGAGTCCGCCGGAGGAAGCAGCGTGCTCGATAGCGTACCGCTGGTCATCCGGCGCGAGCTGCTCTTCCCGTACACGGCGGGGGTCGACTTCGTGGCGGAGCAGTATGCGGACGGGCAGTGGGCGGCCGTGAACCGGGTCTGGCAGAACCCGCCGCAGTCCACGGAGCAAGTGCTCCATCCGGCGAAATACGCGGCTGGCGAAGGTCCAATCGCAGTGACCGTGCCCGACATGGCCACCCGACTGGGGCCCGAATGGCGTGAGCTGGAGGAGAACACCCAGGGTGAGCTCGATTGGCAGATCCTGATCGAGCAGTTCGTGGATGCGCCGACCGGCGCGGAGGCAGCGGCGGGATGGGGCGGCGATCGGTTCCGCCTGCTCCGGCGCGACGTGGATGGCGCACTGATTTTTGCCGGGCGCACGGCGTGGGACAGCGATATCGACGCGCGCCAATTCTTCCAAGCAATCGAACGGATGGCACGTGGCCGCCACGGGGCCAACCTCCAGGTCGCACCCCAGCGAACGGTTCACACGACCGCGGACCTTGCCCAGGGCAGCGAGATGTGGGAGGCGCAGGCCGGCGCGTACAGCTATTCGATGGAGCTGCAGGGCTCCCGGCTCAGCCTGGCGATCTCAACCGGGCCGTCGGCTAGCAGCGTTCTCGATACCATGAGCGCGCCCTAGCTCACAGCACATCGCACCCAGGGCATGGTCATGTGATACGACTGTGCGCCCTGAGACAACCAGGGGCAGCGCTATAATCTGCGCACGAGCCCCGTTCCGAGGAGGAACAGGCCTGGAGGCACAAGACCTCGCAAAATTCATCGTCGAGCTAGCGTCAGATCGGCAGGCGAGCGACATTGTCATGCTTGATCTGCGCTCCGTATCTCTTCTCGCAGACTACTTTGTGATCTGCAGCGGCAATAGCGAGCGGCAGGTCAACGCGCTCAAGGACGAGATCACCGAAGAGGTGCGCAACAACCATCATCGCCGGCCCGCGCGAATCGAAGGCAATGCGGCAGCAGGGGGGGTCCTCCTCGACTACGGCGACGTGGTGGTACACATCTTCGCCCCGACCGAGCGCGATTACTACCGGCTCGAGGAGCTCTGGGCTCATGCACCGGCCGTCGTTCGCGTCCAATAGCTCCCGGGAAAGCGCCGAGGCCTATTCCCGCCGCGACTACCTTTTTGTCATCGGGGTCGCGCTCGGGACCGGGCTCGGTTTCGTGCTCGGCTCGATCATCGCCCTTCGCGTGGGTGAGGAACGCGTCGAGACGTTGCGCCGAGCTATCGAGCGCACGATCGGCCGCGAGGAACAGCCCAAGTTCGAGTTCCTGCTCCAGTAACTGGCACCCTCAGGCGTTGAGGGCGAGCTTTCCCGGGTTGAGCAGCCCTTGTGGATCGAGCGCCTGCTTGATTCGGCGCAGCGCCTCGAACCCTCCCCCAAGCTCAGCTTCCATCAGGTGGGCAAGGCCGAGCCCCACGCCGTGGCAGTACTCCATCGATCCGCCCAACTCCTGCGCCAGCCGCATCCCGTAATCCGCTGCGTCCTCCAGCTCTTCACGTGCGCCGGGGTCATCCGGTACCGCGTGCTGAAAGCGGATGGAGAAAAGCTCCGGCATGCCCCATATCGCGGCGCTGCGAAGCGCGAGCCGATGGGCCGCCAACTCGCGGCAGGCGCGATCGCGATAGATAGGAATCATCGACGGCGGCAGGGATACGTTGAGGTAGACGCTGCCGCGGCGGCGGCCGCGATCGGGGCTTATGATCGACGCGGGATCTTCGGCCATCTGCTTGACCCAACGATCGGCGGACTCGTGGCGATTCTCCCAGAAGGTCTGCGCCTCCTCCCAAATGCGGACCCCACCGTACTGCGTGCAAATCGCGTCGGCGCGCGCGAGCTCCGCCTCGACCTGCTCCGTGAAACCATCGAAGGTCAGGAACATCGGGGCGGGGATATCGATGAGCTCGCCGGGCCGCAGGGCACCGGGTGGAGGATCATCCTCCTCGTAGTCGATCATGGCGGGCCGCAAGTGAACCTGTGCGAACTCGATTTCCGCGGCCAATCCGGCCTCGAAGCGGGGGAAGCGGTACCCGGTGACGGCGCGCCGCTCGGGCACGCCAAAGAGGCGGAGGTCCACCTCCGTGATGATGCCGAGCACGCCCTCGGCGCCGATGAAGAGATTGCGCAGGCCCGGCCCCGTCGATTGCTTCGGCACCATCGACGTGCGCAGCACGTCGCCCGTGGCGAGGACCACCTCCAGGCCCAGAACCTGCTCACCCATCCCGCCGTACTTGCCCGCGAGATAGCCGACCCCATTGGTGGAGACCGCGCCCGCGACGGTCGCGAGCGCCTGACTCCACGGATCATGGCCGACCATCAGGTCGTGCGCATGGGCGGCTACGTCGAGATCGGCGAGCAGGACGCCTGGCTCGACCCGGGCCATCCGATCGTCGCGCCGGATCTCGATAATGCGATTCATGGCGCCGAGATCCAGGAGGATCGAATCACGCACCGGCGCGGCGCCCGCGTGAACCCCGGTCCCGGAACCGTGGGGTACAATCGGCGTGCCGAGCTCCTGCGCCACCCGGACCACGGCGACGACGTCCGCGGTCGTGCGAGGACGCACGGCAACCATCGCTGTCGCGGGGGGCCTCGCCAGCGGCAGCTTGGAGCGAGGCAAACCCCAGGCGATGCCGCGATATCGAGCCAGAGTTTCCTGATCGACGACCACCCGCTCGTCGCCTACGGCCGCGATCAGTGCCCTGGTGACGCGCTCCCGAAGCTCCATGCCATGCTCACCCGCAGCGCACAAAAAAGGGCGCGCCCGCGCCCGAGATGGAATTCTAAACCACGAGCTCGGGCAGCTCAACGCATCCGATCGGGCCGCAACCGGACCGGATCGGAAGGAGAGAGGGAATCACGATGCCCACGGCGGACGAATACAACATTGACACGTACTATCGCGAGATCAACTTCGAGACCCGCGACCGCTTCATGTACGATCCGCCCGTCCGCGTCGGCCAAGAAGCACTGGCGTTTGACCTGCCGTTGGTCGGCGGCGGCAACGTCTCGCTCGCTCAACTATTGGAGCGTGGGCACGTCGCGTTGATCTTCGGCTGCTTCACTGCGCCGCCCGCCATGGCCCAGCTCCCCGCGCTCGAGGCCCACCACCGCACCTATGGTGGGCGCGGGATCTCGGTCCTCTTTGTCTATACGCGCGAGATCCACCCGGGCGAGTACTTTCCTCCACATGGCACCATGGAACAGAAACTCGATCAGGCGAAACGGACGGCCGAGCATGGCCGCGTTTCGTTCCCGGTGGCGGCTGATGACCTGGAAGGATCGACCCACGTTGCGTACGGCGGACTGCCAAGCATGGCGTGCGTCGTTCAACGCGACGGCACGCTGATCTACCGCGGCTCCTGGACGCAAGCAGACGTGCTCCAGATCGTGTTCGAGAACCTCCTGCTTCGCGACCGGAGCGAGGGGAAACCGAGTCGCAATCGGGTGGCCTACCACGAGTGGCTCAGCTTCATGCCCAGCGAGAGCAACGATAGCTGGGCGCTGCTCGATCTTGCAGGGCCGAAGGCCCGGGCGGACTACGAGCGAGCCAACGCTCCGCGCTGAGGCTCGCGTCTCGCGTCAAGCGACTCCAAGATTGCTGGCTCGTCGCGGAAGCGACGCACGCCGCCGAGCAGCACCGCTGCCGCGAGGAATCCGGCCAGGGTGATGATCGCCGAACCGCCGATCGTCGCCGGCGCGCCCACGCGGTCCGCGATCCAGCCCGCTGGGAGCGCCGAGAGCGGCGCCGCGTTCCAGGTAAGCATGTAGACGCTCATCGCCCGACCCCGGTATTCGTCCGGCGTCGTCAGGTTGAGAATCATCTGGGTCGCGGTCATCGACAGGACCTGCAGGCCGCCGAGGATGACGAGCGCCACCATCGCCACGATGGGCCACGGGACGATGGCGAACACGAACATAGCAATGCTGCACCCTACGCCCGTGACAAAGACCGCCAGGCCCTTGCGCGGATACGCGCTGAGGAACGACGCCGCGAACGCTCCCGCCGTCGCACCCACCCCGATGGACGACATCAAGGCGCCGAGACCCCCTGCGCCGATTTTGAAAACATCGCCGGCGAACACAGGCATGAGCTGCGCGTACAGCAGGCCCAGACCGTTGTGCAGGAGAGCGATCACGACCGCGCCTCGGACGATCGGCTCGTGCCAGACGTACTGGATTCCGTCCAGGAGACTCCGTCCGACCGAGCGGCTCCGCGTCAACGGGTCACGCGGAGGCTCCTGGCCGATCGCGATTGTGAATGCCGTAGCGAGGAAGAGGCACCCCGTCTGGGCCGCGAACGCGCCCACGGTGCCCACCGCCACGATGAGCGCACCTGCGAGCGCGGGTCCGAGCCAGCGCGAGACGTTGAAGGAGACGGCCATCAGGGCGATGGTGTTGGAAACCAACGCGGGCCCGACAAGCTGCGGTCCAAGCGACTGGCGCGCCGGCAAGTTGAGAGCGGACGCGCTCGCGTTCACGACGACGATCACCAACAGGAGCCACGGATCGAGCACGCCCGCCCAGAGCGTCAACGCAAGCACAAGTGCACAGACTGCCATCGCGGCGTTCGTCCCGATGAGGAGACCGCGCCGCGCGAATCGGTCGGCAAGCACCCCACCGGGCAGCATCAACAGAATGCCGGGAACGCCACCCGCCGCGCTGACTAGCCCCAGGAACGTCGCCGAACCCGTCAGGTCGTAGGCGAGCCAGCCCTGGGCGACGAACTGCATCCAGAAGCCGACGTGGCCGAATGCCATGCCCAGCCACAGGTAGCGGAAATCGCGCACCTCGAGCGAGGCGAACGGGGCGCGCAGGGAGCGAAACATCGTAGGAGCATAGCCGCCGCCGCGGGCGGGCGACAACCGGCGCGAGATATGGCGGCGGGGTCGGGCGCTCTGCTATAACACCGTCCGACGGGCGGCGACTGTGTGCCCCCTCTTGCGATTGACCCACTCGCGTTGAACGGTTGAGCATCCCAAAGCTCTGATCCCTGAGTTTCTCTGAGCCGCGAACACCTTACATCGTCGTGAGGTTTGTCAATGGCACGAGCTGGGGCGTCCCATGAGCCGCGCGAGTGGCCCCTCGGTTTGCGATATCGCGGCCGGGTCCTCGCTGCCGGTGTTGCCGCGGTGACCGTGGCAGCTTGGCTTACGGCCTGCAACCTCGCCCCAACCACACCGCCGGCACCAACCCCACGTCCCGCACCCAGCCCGGTCTTCGGGCGCCTGACCCCAGCGCCGAACGTGCCGGGCAATCCCGAGGCAGGCCGCCGGGTCTTCACCGACGCGAGCATCTTCCCACCGAACGGTTGCGGGACCTGCCACACGCTGCCTGGTGTCTCAAACGGAGTTTTTCCGAATGCCCCAAGCCTCAACAACGTGGCCCTGCGGCCGACTCTTGCCGGCGACCAGATCCCGAACAATCCGCAAACGCTCAAGCAGTGGATTCAGGATCCCCAGTCGGTGAAGGCAGATGCAAAAATGCCGAAGCTGAACGTGACGGCTCAGCAAGCAGAGGATTTGGCCGCGTTCCTGTACTCGTACCCGTATAACGTGGCCGGGCGGTAACGAAGATGGATCCGCAATTCCTAACCCGAGATCAGTGGGAGCAGATCGGTCGTCTGATGCCCCACGGCGCTGTGTTTGTCGCGCTGATGGTCAATATGGCCATTAGCTTCCTCCTCGCACATGCCATCATCCCCTCGCTGTCGGCGACGCATGACATTCCCGAGGATGTTCGCCGGCTCCAGCGCATCCTCTACCCGATCTCCGCAATCTCGATGCTTTGCGCCGCCGTGACGCTGGCGCGCGCGATCATCATCATGGTCGGCGTGCTCCAGTACTTCTATCCTCGGTACACGATGTAAATGTCAGACGATTTAAGGCGCATCCTGCTGGTCGGCGTGCCCATGGTTGGGCTCGCGGGTTTGATCGTATTCATCACGGTCCTCGTCCCCATAATCCTGCCCGCGGTACCCCATGCAATCCCGCAGGAACCGATCTATTTCGACCACAGCGTGCACGTGCAGACCGCGGGACTGGACTGCACGTTCTGCCACCGTACGGTGCAGACGGCAAGCACCGCGGGCCTTCCCGACGTGCAGCAATGCATGTTCTGCCACCAAGTCATCGCATCGGCGTCCGCGCAGCCAAAGGAACGGACCGTAGCGGAGGCTTCCACCGAGATCGGAAAGCTCCGCCAGGCGTGGTCGGAACAAAAACCCGTTGACTGGGAGCGCGTCCACCGGATGCCAGACCATGTCCGCTTCATCCATGAGGCTCACATTACGGCGGGCTTCGCGTGCTCGACGTGCCACGGCGACGTCCAGAACATGGGTCAGGTCGTGCAGGTCCGCGCGCTCAACATGGGTGACTGCGTGTCCTGCCACCGGGCGAATAGCGCGCCGACGGAGTGCGCAACGTGTCACAAGTGATGCCAGCGCGCCGGCCCGAGCAGGCACATGGGTACGTGGGATCAATCCAAGATGGGTGGGGAAGCTGATGGCAGACGAGCCGAGGCCAGCAAGCGAGGCGGCCGAGGGTGGACTGACCCGTCGTCAGTTCCTCCAGGCAGCCGGCGCGACTGCCGCGACCGCGGTCGTCTTCACCGGCTGCGCGACGGATCGACGCGAGTTCATCGCCCAGAGTCGGGTCGCGCTCAGCGAGGACGTCCTTTCCGCATACGACAACTGGTACGCGACGACCTGCCAGGGTTGCGGTGCCGGCTGCGGTGTGATCGTCCGCGTGATCGAGGGTCGGGCCAAGAAGGTCGAGGGGAACCCGGATCACCCGGTGAACCGCGGCAGGCTGTGTGCCCGCGGTCAGGCGATCGTCCAGGAGCAATACCATCCCGACCGGATCCAGGGACCGATGCGCCTGACTGGGGCGCGCGGTTCGGGGGCTTACGCGCCGATCTCCTGGAATGAGGCGCTGACCGAGTTGGTTGGGAAGCTGCGCCAGGGCAACACGCAGAACATGGCGATGGTGACGGGCCCGCTGCGTGCCCACCGGGCGCTGGTGGTGGATCGATTCACCCGGGGCGTCGGTGCCCAGTGGCTGACGTTCGATCCGATGGGCGAGGCCCCCCTACGCGAAGCGATGAAGCGACTCACAGGCCAGGATACGCTGCCAGATTTTGATATCGCAAACGCACGCTACATCGTCTCTTTCGGCGCGGATTTCCTCGGGAGTTGGATCTCACAGGTTCGCCATAGTCTCGGCTACGGTGCGTTCCGCCAGGGCAGCTACCGCGTCGGACAGTTCCAGCCCAAGCAGACCGGTTCTCGCGGCTACATGGTCTACGTTGGGTCGCACTTCAACATGACGGCGGCCAACGCGGATGAGTGGATCCCGGTGCGTCCGGGTACCGAAGGTCTCGTGGCGCTGAGCGTTGCGCAGGTGGTGATGGCCCAGGGGGGTGGCGGCGCAAACCCGCTTGGAAACGCCGCCGCCTTCGACCCGTACCAGCCGGACCGAATCGCAGCGGAGACCGGCGTCTCGCCGGACCGCATCCGGCGCCTGGCGCAGGACTTCGGCAGTCGCCAGCCCAGCCTGGCGCTTGGCGGCGGTAGCGCCGGCGCCCACAGCAACGGCACCGAGAGCCTGATGGGCATCCTTTCATTGAACATGGCGAATCTCGGCCGCCCAGGCGGGATGCGGCTCAACTCCACGACGGCCGCGATCGAAGGGCTGCCAGTGACCGCGCGGACCAACCGCCTTGCGGACTGGCAGCGGCTCGCCGAGCAGCTCCGCGGTGGCCAGGTACCGGTCGCGATGTTCTACGACGCGGATCCTGTGCACGACCTGCCCGGTGCGTTGGGTTTCGGCGACGCGCTGCGCAGCTCGTCTGCCTACGTGGTCAGCTTCTCCAGCTTTATCGACGACACGTCCGCGTTCGCGGACTTGATCCTCCCCAGCCACCTCCCGCTGGAAGAGTGGGGCGATGACGTCCCGGATCCGGGCCCTGGCTACCCCGTGTTGAGCCTGCAACAGCCTGTCGTCAACCCTCTGTATGACACCCGGAGCTTCGTCGACGTGCTGCTTGCCGTCGCCGAAGAGCTTGGCGGCGGCGCCAAGGCCCAGCTCCCGTGGCTCAACATGAAAGAGCTCCTCCAGACCGATATTCAGGGACTGCAGCAGGCGGGCGCAGGAAGCGTTCGGGCAACCACCGAACGGTATTGGAACACCGCACTGCAACAGGGCGGCTGGTGGAACGAGACCTCGGCGCCATCCACCTCCCCGGCGCCAGCCCCTGCGACGATGGGGGCGCGGCAGCCCGCGCAATACGACGGATCCGAGCGAGATTTCCCGTTCCACCTCGTTGTGTTTCCCCACAACACACTTGGCACCGGAGAAGCGGCACATCTGCCCTGGATGCAAAGCACGCCGGACCCGCTGACGTCCGTCACATGGCAGACGTGGGTTGAGGTCAATCCCAAGACCGCCGATCAAATGGGGCTTCACGAAGGCGATGTCGTCGCCGTGGTGTCCCAGCACGGCAGGGTCGAAGTACCCGTCTACATTTTCCCCGCCGCCCCCCCGACCGTGCTTGCGATGCCCCTCGGTCAGGGCCATACCCAGGACGGGCGGTGGGCGCGCGGGCGCGGGGTGAACCCTATGACCCTGGTCGCACCGGTCGCCGACCAGGCGACCGGTGCGCTCGCCTATGGCGCAACTCGCGTGCGGATGGAGAAGACCGGGCGCAAGGTCAGCCTGCCAAAGTTTGAGGGTAACGTTCCCGCGGTGCTCACGCCGGACCAAACCATCATCCAGGTGACCCGCGGAGCGTAGTGCCGCGTCATGGCGAGCGCGCGCGGTCGCCAACACGAGGAAGCTGAGGAAGAGCAATGACACAGGCCCAGCAGCAGACGCCCCCGGGGGGGGGCGCGCCCCAGAGCGAGCGGTCAACGACGCCACGCGTCGCCCACCAGTGGGGCATGGTCATCGACTCCGATCGCTGCACCGGCTGCCAGGCGTGTGTTGTGGCGTGCCAGGCTGAGAACAACGTCACCATCAATGATGAGGAAACATTCCAGCGGCATCGCGCGAAGGAATGGATCCGCATCGAGCGCTATTGGGAGGGCGAGTTCCCGAACGTCAAGGCGCGCTTCCTCCCCGTCCTCTGTCAGCATTGCCAGAACGCTCCGTGCGAGCCGGTTTGTCCTGTCTACGCGATCTACCACAGCACCGACGGCCTAAACGTCCAGGTCTACAACCGCTGTGTCGGCACGCGCTACTGCGGGAACAACTGTCAGTGGAACGTCCGGTTCTTCAATTTTTCCGAGCCCGAGTGGCCGGAGCCGTTGACGAGCCAGCTCAACCCAGACGTCACGGTGCGCTCCAAGGGCCTCATCGAGAAGTGCACGTTCTGCATCCACCGCCTGAACCGCGCCAAGCGCGAGGAGCGCCGCACCGGCCAGGCGATCCGCGATGGCGATGTTCAGCCCGCATGCGTGCAGGCCTGCCCGACGGAAGCGCTGATCTTCGGCGATCTCGACGATGCCAACAGTCGGGTTAGCCGGCTGGCCCACGACCAGCGCGAATACCAGCTACTCGACCACCTTGGGACCGAGCCGGTTGTTTTCTACCTCAAAAAGGTTGATCCAAACGCCCAGGTCTCGGCACGCCCAAGTTCAGGGGAGCAACACTAGGCGATGGCTCACCACCCCCACCGACCGGTTCCACCGACCCCAGAGGAAGCAACGCGCGATCTGCTCGATTGGTTGCGCAACCGCGGCCCCTCCTGGCTGGTAATCGGCCTCTTCTTCGTGCTCGGACTCGTCGGCGTTGTCTGTGTGGCCATGCTGATCCTGTCAGGTCCCGAGCCACGCGTAAAGTGGGGCTATACCGCGGCAGTCACTGCCTTTCTCTTCTCGACGACGCAGTCTGCTCCCGTCCTTGCCTTTGCCACCCGTTTTGCCAAGGGCTACTGGGCAATTCCGCTGCGCCGGGTTGCGGAGATCTACTCGGTCGGCGGCCTCGTCACAACCCCGCTCTTCATCGTTCTCCTCTACCAGTTGCCAGAATGGCACGGTCGTCCGAGCATTTGGAATGACTGGCCCGGCGCTCCACTCTTCTGGGACAGCATCGCGATCAGTCTGATCACGTTTGCCGGACTCGCCCTTCTCTATCTCACGAACATTCCAGACTTCGCGGCTGCCCGGGACGCTGGGATGGGGGGCATGTATCGCCGGCTTGCTCTGGGCTGGACCGGCACGAAGCGACAGTGGAAAGTGCTCAACACGGGGCTCGTGCCCTTCGGCGCGTTCTACCTGATGTGGCTCACGTACACCCATCTGTTCATGGTCAGCGACCTGGCGATCAGCCTAGTGCCGGGCTGGCATAGCGCGATCTTCCCGCCCTACCATGAGATCTCTGGGCTCCAAGCCGGCGTCGCGACTACGCTCATCGGGCTCTATCTGCTGCGTCGCCTCGGCCATCTCGAGCGTTACATCGGCGTCGACCCCTTCTGGGGTGCGTCCAAGCTGATGCTTGGCCTGACGCTCCTGTTCTTCTATTTCACGTGGTCTGAGTTCCTCCCCTACTGGTACGGCAAGCTCCCCGAGGAGGAGCGACTCATCGACCTCCTCATGTTGGGCGTCTACCGCGGATTTTTCATCCTGTCATTTAGCCTGTGCTTCATCACGCCGTTCCTCCTGCTCATCTGGAATCCCATTCGCAAGAGCATCACCGGCCCAACGACCGTGGCTTGCATCATTCTTACCGGGCACTTCATCGATCGACTCCGTATCTACGTCGCATCCTGGTCCGTTGCGGGCCCGGTAGGCCACCACATGACGGTCATGCCCCCCGTGAACTGGGCGACCGCCCTGGACCTCGGCGTCATAGTCGGCGCGATCTCCGGCATGATCTTCTGCTACCTCGTGATGCTGAAGATCGTGCCGCCGATCTCGGTCTGGGAAGTCAAGACCGGGCTCCTCTACACGACGGAGCGGCGGTACGTAAAAAGCGAGGTGGCCGTTGTTGCCAAACCCGGATGAGGTCACCCGAATGCTGAATCGTGGCGCATGCCGCCAATTCCTGGCCTCTCCCCGATGGGCTGAGGTAGCAAACCTGACCTGGAGGACGCATGCAGGAACGCGGTGACCTGCCTTCGCCCAAGATCAATGACGATCTGCTGCGATTTGCATTCCATACGCCCCTCTGGTTCTGGTTCGCCGCCGCGGGGCTTGGCTCGGTGTTTGCCGCCGCCCTGATCAGCTTTGGGCTCATGCTCAACTTCGGCCTCACGCTGCTGGGGTACACCCAGGTGCAGCTCTGGGGCGTGCTGATCACCAACTTCGTGTTCTGGGTCGGTATCAGCCATGCGGGCGTGATGATCTCCGCGATTCTCCGGCTCACGCAGGCCGAATGGCGGCGGCCCGTCACCCGAGCCGCCGAGGTCCTGACCGTGTTCGCGCTCGCGACGGCGGCGACCTTCCCCCTGATCCACACGGGCCGGCCCTGGCGCGTCATCTACTGGGTCTTTCCGTATGACTACTCCCGCGGGATCTTCCCGGACGTGCGGTCCGCCCTGGTCTGGGATCCGAGCGCGATCTTCACGTACCTCACGGGTAGCACGTTATTCGTGTTCATCGCGTTGATCCCCGACCTGGCGATCGCACGCGACCGCGCCACCGGTTGGCGCTACTACTTCTATCGCGCCGCCGCCCTGGGCTTCCACGGTACGAAGCGACAGTGGCACCTGCAGACCATCGCCGGCATCCTGCTCTCGGCGTTGATCCTCCCGGTCTTCGTCTCGGTGCACTCGATCGTGTCCTGGGACTTCGCCATGGCGATCATTCCAGGCTGGCACTCCACCATCTTCCCGCCGTATTTCGTTATCGGCGCGGTCCACTCGGGCGTATCCGCCGTGTTGACGCTGATGGCAGCGCTTCGCTGGCTTTTCCACCTCGAGGACTACATCAAACCTGACCACTTCGACGCGCTCGGCCGTCTGCTGGTCGTCGTGGCCACGACCTGGCTCTACTTCTTCTTCCTGGACATGTACTTCGGCGTGTTCGCCCGCGAGCCGCAGGAGCTTGCTGTATGGCAGCTCCGCATCTTCACGCCGCCCTACACCGTCGTCTTCCCGTTCATCCTGATCATCGGCTACGTCATCCCCGTCGGGCTCTGGCTCTTCCGGGGCTTCCGCCGGAACATCGCCGCGATGTTCTGGAGCTCGATTCTGGTGAACATTGCCCTGTGGATGGAGCGCTGGCTCGTCATCGTCCCGCCGCTCTCCCACAAGCAGGAGTTCAGCTTCATGTGGCTGACCGTCTACCAGACCCAGCTCATCGAGTGGGTTCTGGTCGCAGGCTCGTTCGCACTGGTGTGTCTCGGGCTGCTCCTGTTTTCCAAGATCTTCCCGATCATTCCGCTCTTTGACATCAAAGAAGGGCAGATCCTCAAGCAGGAGCTCCAGATCGGCCGGGTGCGCGTGCCCGCGGTTATTCGCGAGTGATTCACCACAGTACTTCACCAACACATCTGCGCACAGCGCGCGACCGAGACCAGACCTTGGTGGCGAGTAAGGAGGAACAACGATGGCGGTAAGCGGAGGCCAGGCGTTGCTTGGCCTGTTTAGCGACGCAAACGCCGTCGCGAATGCGATCGATGGCTTGCGCGCGGCTGGCTTCGCCGGGCACGAGATCAAGACCCTGACTGACGTCCCCTATCCAGATGGCGCCTTCGGCGAAGACCCGGAACCACACAAGCTCTACGTCTTCCCGTTCGTGGGCGCGACGTGCGGCTTCTCTGTGGGTCTGTTCTTGACCGCGGGCACCCAGCTTGTCTACCCGATGGTCACAGGCGGTAAGCCCGTGCTTTCCATCCCGCCCATGATCAACATCATGTACGAGGGTACGATGCTCGGCGCGATCCTCTTCACCGTGCTGGGGATCCTCTTCGAGTCTCGCCTGCCCAACTTCAGCCCGGCGCCGTACGACCCACGCATCAGCGAGGGGTACATCGGACTGCTCGTCACCCGCGCGAACGGCCGGGGCGCGGCCGCGGAACGCGCGATGCGTGACGCCGGCGCGGTAGACATCGTCACTCGCGGAGGACGTTGACCGGTGGCCAATGGGATCGCCTCGCTGCGCGCACGCGTGAGCCGGCCGCGGTGGCGGAGCATCGTTGCCTGCTCGGGCCTCGCCATGACGGTTACACTGCTCTCGGGGTGCTATCCTGGCCAGTACCCGCTCGACATCTTCCGGGAAATGCACTACCAGCAGTCGAACCGATTGCTGCAAGCTGACCGATTGGCCGTGCCGCGTGACGCAGTGCCAATCACGGGCAGCAGTCGGACTCAGGAGTCGTTCGCTCAGGCGCGGACGATGACCAGCCCGACCGGGCGCACACCGCAACGGCTGGAGCAGGGGCAGGCGATGTTCAACGTGAACTGCGCCGTTTGCCATGGGAGCGACGCCCACGGAACTGGTCCGGTCGCCGAACGCTTTGCCGCGGGCTCCGCAAATCCACCCGCGGACCTCACCAGCCAGCGCGTCCGCTCGCGAACCGATGGTGAGCTTCATTGGATCATTACGAACGGTCTCGGGAATATGCCACCGTTTGGCGATCTGCTGACTGATGATCAGCGCTGGCAGGCGGTCCAGGTCATCCGCAACTACCAGGGGCAGTAATGTTTGGTGCTACGTATCTCATCGCGATCTTCACCGCGCTCTTCGTGGCGCCACTCGTGCTTGGCGGCTTCATCCTCGCGCAGAACGCACGCCGGTCGGTCATCATGGGGTGGTTTAGCGTGGCGGTCGCCTGTTTCGTCATCATCCTCGTGTCGGCTATCGCGTGGCTGATCACGGTCCCGATCTAACACTCGGCACGACTTCCGCCATCTTCGTGGTTGACTGACTGTCGGTCCAAGAAACCACCGATGTGGGCAGGCGATCGCGAAGCGCACAGCAGCGCTTTCGCGTCAGCCTTGCTCGACTCGGTCCCACAGCCCCCGCACACCAAGCGCGTCGAGCCACCTCTCCACATACGCGCGGTCGAGCAAGTCCGCCTGGGCCTCGATGATGCCGCGCACGTCATCAAGCTGTCGCTCGCTCGCGCCCAATTTTGCCCACTCGAGCTTCGCCAGAATCGTATCCTCCGCCGTCGCAACGAACAGCGGAACCCCCAGGAGGGTGACTGGCGTGCGGCGCTCGAGCTCGGCCCGGCTAAATGCACGGGCTTTGCAGTAGATGAGATCAGCCTTCCAGGATGTCGAAGGATCGATGACGTTGAACTGCCCGCGACGCCGGAACTCGGACTTCGCAACGGTTGCATCCAGATAAACCCCCTCGCGGGCGAGTCGTCCCAGCAGCCTATCGAGCAACTCCTGCGTCGGGTCGATAACAAAATCAAGGTCGCGCGTGGTGCGCGGCATCCCATGCATGGAGCTGGCAAAGGAGCCGGCGAGCATAAAAGGGACACCAGCCTCGTTCAAGGCCTTCACGAGCCTGGCGAGGAAAGGTGTTGCGTCGAACACCATTTGGCTACCGCCCGTTTCGGTCGGATAGCACGCGGTTTTCCCAAAGAGCAACTCCATCAGCGCCCGGCTTGCTTCCGCGTCCGAGTACTCGGGATGGCGGAGCCGGATACCGCTGGACGATACATTCCGAACCGCGTTGCTGAGCTGCGCGGCTATCTCGCCCTTGCGCTCAAGTGACATCGCGCGATATAGACGAAGCTGTAGCTTATGGGCTTCCGGGTGTGTGTCTCGAGGTCGCATCCCTTCCCCGCCCTCGAATAACCTGTGGCCGGTGAATTCTAATCAAACCCCCTTTCGCCGCGGGCGGCCGCAGCCTCAGGCCGGGAGCGAGCATTTGACCAGGCGCACGGCGTGGGGTCCTGGGAGTCGCCGAGTGGCGGCGACGCCTGTCGTTCGCCACGACCTTTAGGCCACCCCGTCGCCATTAAGCTTTAGGCCACCTCCGGTCGCGGCGTGGGTAGTGTAACGCGCTTCTTCAGTCTGACTCACTCGGGGTGCACGCTGCTGCCGCTCGGCGGCCGGCGA
>ORMF011883541.1_pt1 | contig 38167 bp, 39 predicted proteins | sample 1779871 | NCBI WGS metagenome assembly ORMF01 (sample SAMEA104232316, study PRJEB22302) | groundwater metagenome | biome: forest; feature: aquifer; material: groundwater | place: USA | collected 2011-08-07 | depth 5.4 m
CGATAGGCGGCCTTGAAGCGTCATGGGTTGTTTAAAACGTTAGTTTTAAACTCAAGACGAGCCTAACGGCTCGTCTTTCTTCTGTCCCGCCTAACGGCGGGACTAATTGCATGGGCAGGATGGCTATGGGAGAGGGAAAGATTATATAAGAAAGGATACGGGGGCTACCACTACGGGGGGTCTAAAAGATTGCTTGACTAACATATAATAAAATTGGATATTAAAAGCATGGATTTGATGATATAACCATGATAAAAGCCAGGAAATTACAATATATCGGAAATCAGTATTTATTGAATATACCCAGATCCTTAGTAAGGAGGTCGGGCTGGGATAAAGGAGATTATTTTGATATTACATATATGGATAAAAACACCCTGCAAGTAAGTAAAATCGCACATAAAGAAAGTTCAAGACCAATGGCATTAATGCCACGAGAGCAACAAGCAGCTAGTTCCTTATTCAACATACTTTTGGAAAAAGGCTGGGAGCTTGGCCCTATTGATTTTGCCTCATGCCTTAACGATCTTTCCAGTTTACTAGCCAAGATAAGGAAGCATCAGATAATGATTCTCATGCCGCCTCCACCGATGCCACGCAAAATTATTAGGAAGTAAGGGTAGAAAAAATATGTAATGAAGATGTAAATATGACAAGGGGAAAAGAATTACAAACTCCGAATAACACAAAATTAATCCGAGACATTGCGGAGATTCTTTTAAATTCAGGGCCAATCAAACGGGACAATGTGATTGAAGTAACCATGGACGGCGATCCAAGTGCTACTGCAAGCAATGTTGTAATCATGGATAAAGCACTAGAAGAAACCAAGATTGCAGTAGAAAATTTAAATGATATCGAACTAAACGCATGGAAATTGTCTGCTTTGCTTACGAATATAAAACTATGTTTTAATAACGCCGTGGAACCACAAATATACTGGACGGAAAGATTTGATCCTCCGAGATTTAGGCTTCCCTTTTTAATACTTAGTCCAAGAAAATTATATAACTTAGCGGAAAAATTGGGCATAAAAACAGGCCAAGTATCACCGACAACCAGAAAATATAATCTAGGGACATCCGCCTTTAGTGAGGAACCTTGTCAGATAATCTGGAATGGAAAAATAATACCGATAGAATTTAGCTCGAGACAACACTATACATGCCGATTAGCGTACGAAAAACGCGTCGGAGAAGCCATATCTTGGGATGAGGTCGCAGATCTTATTGATGGAAACCGCAAGAAAGACCTCATAACTAACGAAAAAAGTATTTACAATGCTGTTCGTATAATAAACAGAAAGGTTAAAGAACAAGTAAAAAGTCCGCTATTTACTTGGGAAAAACACTCATTTTATAGAGTTGCTTAAAGTTACCGAGTAAGTACAAAGTAACTTACCGGCCCAGAGAGTAGGCTAAAAGAAAAGCCTACTTTTTTCGTTTGGAAAAAGGGGCAGTCGACCATGCTACCCAAAGAAGCCATAGAAGAATTTAAAGATATATACAAAAGAGTATTTAACGAGGAGATATCTGACGAAGATGCTCTAGTTAGAGCCAATAAATTACTTGACCTATACAAGGCAATGTTTGAGTCGTTAGCAAGAGCGGCGCAAGGAAAAATTAATACCCATGAACCAAGAACTGAAAATAAGTGAAGTTAATATAATACCGGTCAAACCTAAAGATGGCTTAATTGCCTTTGCCTCTTTTGTTATAGACGGCAAGTATTATGTCGGTAGCGTGGCTATATTTACGAGATTAGGAAGCTCTGGCTATCGGCTCGCCTATCCCACTAAGAAGATCGGCGATAAGAATATAAATATATTTCATCCCATTACACCAGAGGCCGGCAAAGTTATTGAAGATGTGATTACAGAAAAAGTTAATGAGTTATTTAATGACCACGAATTACAATCACAATAATTTTAACGGGAGACCCAGACCAACAACGCTCAAAGGCGTGCCTTTTGCGTGGCAAGACAAAAGAGTAATGACGATAATTAGAAACAGCTTCACTGGAAAAAAGCTTGCAGTCGCAATTGCCGTATACCAAACTCTTACAGAGCAGGCTAGCAATGCCGGGGGCAAGCAAGGAAAGGCCGTTAGTGACTTCTCGGCTTATCTAGAAGGATTGGCCGGAAAAATTGGTAAATCAGTCGCTACAGTTAAGAGATACTTAGCAGATTTTAGACGATTAGGAATCGTATCTTGGCAGAATCGTAAATGGGGTTATAAAAACTTAGCCAACTTATACACACTTTGTGCTTACTCCCCTCACAATGGTGGACCCACCTCCCTCCATAATAATAAGCTCTCTACTGTAGCTCATAATAGTGAGCTACCCATTAAAGAAAGAAGAATTAGTACTACTATTATAAATAAGGATGTGGATAACTCCGGAACAACTAAAGGATTTAATTCCCTTAAAGATGTTCTTGATAAGAGAAATGTGTAAGCATATAATTGTAATTGGACACAATCAGAATACGTGTAGATTAAAGAGGGGTAATCTTGCCTATAATCTATTCGTAGATTGTGTCCAGCAAGTTGCCCCTCTTTAGTTTATATGGAATACCCTATAAATAAAATTAAATACATCCTCTACGCCCGTAAGTCATCTGAATCAGAAGATAGACAGGTTCAGTCCATTGAATCTCAAATAGATGAGCTTAAGAGATTGGCCAAGAGAGAAGGCCTTCAAATTATAGGAGAGCCACTATCTGAATCTAAATCTGCCAAGAAACCGGGCCGAGAAATATTTAATCAGATGATAGAGAGAATTAATCAAGGCGAAGCCCAAGGTATTTTATGTTGGAAGATAGACAGGTTAGCCCGCAATCCGATTGACGGAGCGATAATCCAATGGAATTTACAGCAAGGAGTAATTAAACACATCAGGGCTTTTGATAAAAGCTATTACCCTACTGATAACGTTTTGATGATGAGCGTGGAATTTGGTATGGCCAATCAGTTCATTCGCGATCTAAGCCAGAATACCAGACGCGGATTAAAGTCTAAGGCAGAGCGTGGAATGTACCCTTGCAAGGCTCCGGTTGGATATATGAATGATAAGTATGCCGAGCGTGGTAATAAAGCGCTCTTGGTTGATCCTAAACGCTTTGACAAGATACGCAAGCTATTTGATCTAATGCTAACTGGCAATTATACGGTCCTACGATTACAACAAATCGCACACAATGAATTAAGTCTTGATACCCTCAAAGGCGGACTTATCGGAAGAACAACAATATACAGCCTATTCACTAATCCGATATATTACGGCTCATTTGAATATCCGGTTAATAGCGGTACTTGGTATAAAGGAAATCACAAACCAATAATCACTATTGAAGAATTTGATCGTGTCCAAGAAATACTTGGCCGCAAAGGCAAGCCTAGTCCCCACACTCACATACTCGCATTTACTGGCACTATGAAGTGCCAAGAGTGCGGTTGTGCGATAACTGCCGAGGAGAAAACTAAACATCAAAAGAACGGCAACTCCCACCACTATATTTACTATCATTGCACTAAGCGCAAGAATCCCGATTGTGCTCAAAAGTGTTTAGAAGAAAAAGAGTTTAGAAAACAAGTTAAGGGTAAATTAGCTGAAACTGACATACCACCACAATTCCATATTTGGGCAATGAAATGGTTTAGACACGAGAATACTAATGATATGGACATGTTGTTTAATGTATCTGCTCAACAAAAGGCAGAGCTTGAACTATGTGGTAAAAAGTTAAGCAGGCTCACTGATATGCGTATTGCGGAAGAAATAGACGAAGAAGAATTTAAGACTAAGAAAGTAGAACTTAAGAAAGAAGAACATCGCTTAGAACAATTAATATCTAACCCTGAAGATAAATATCAGAAATTATTAAAAGAAGCAGAGAGAATATTTAATTTTGCTGAAACAGCTACGACCAGCTTTGAAGTTGGCAGTCCGGAGCTATGTAAAAGGATATTTTGTGATTTAGGTTCGAACCGCTACTTAAATGATAAAAAGGTAGAGATTACCATAGAAAAACCACTGGTCATGCTAAAACCAGCCGCAAAGGAGATTCGTGAAATACATGATAGGTTAGAACCTACGAAAAACGGCATGACACAAGAAGAACTTGAAGCTATCTACTCATCAAGTCCGCTATTGCAGCGCCAGCGGGAGTCGAACCCGCCTTGCATGATTGAAAATCATGAGTCCTAACCGATAGACGATGGCGCCATTTTATAAATTAATCCTATCATACAAATTACCCGAAATCCATATTTGTATTTATTACACGATCGTGATATAAATTACATCGTGGCAAAAATAAAAAGAATGATTTTACCAACAACAAAAGTCATCTTGTCGGTGTTGTGGGAGATTGGAAAAATTACCACGAAGTCATTTTTTCCTCCCCAATATGCAAGAAAGTACGGCTATTCAAACGTTCTTAAAAAACGCTATTATTTTTCTTTACGCCATTTAAATAGGCGTGGTGTGATTAAAAAAGATAAGAATGGAATCTATCGCTTAACTAAGTATGGAGAAAAAGAAGCATTTCTTGCTCATTTAAGTACCGAATCAAAAATATTCAAACCTAAAAAACAAAGGTGGGACGGAAAATGGCGAATAATTTTCTTTGACATTCCAGAGAAAAAAAGACATTACCGAGACTATCTTCGTACAATTTTAAAAACAGTTGGCTTTAAGGAGTTCCAAAAAAGCACTTGGGTATATCCCCATCCTGTACCAAATTTTGTAAAAGAAATGATGTTTGAAGAAAACATAAAACACTATACAAGATTAATAACTACGCATGAGATAGAATATGATAAAGATCTAAAAACAATGTTTAATTTATAATACGATCGTATTATGGATTACATAGTAAATAAAGTTTTAATAGTTTATATTTATGAAAATTCTAGGCATTGAAACATCTTGCGATGAAACAGCGATATCGGTGGTTGAGATAACAGATAAGGATGGGGTCAAAGTCTTATCCAACATTGTATCCTCTCAAATTAAACTCCATGCTAAATATGGCGGTGTTGTCCCGTCTCTTGCCTCCCGCGAACATCTCAAAAACATACGGGGCGTTTTTGAACTTGCCCTAAAAAAAGCTTTCGGAACCAAAAACTATAAGCAAAATACCGCAAACTTTCCCATTGACCTGATCGCGGTCACCCGTGGACCCGGACTCGGACCGGCTCTTCTGATTGGTCTGACCTTCGCTAAAACAATTGCCTGGATCTACAAAAAACCCGTTATCGGAGTAAACCACATGGAAGGCCATATCTACTCCAATTGGCTATCGAAAAGAAAAATGACGGATATTTTTCCGGCTCTCAATCTAATTGTTTCCGGTGGACATACGGAATTAGTTCTAATGAAAAAACACGGCTCATACGAAATAATTGGAGAGACTTTAGATGATGCTGTCGGAGAGGCATTTGATAAAGTGGCTCGTCTTTTGGGTCTTGGCTATCCCGGAGGACCGGCCATATCTAAAATTGCCGAAAAGGGAAACCCCAATAAATATCCTCTCCCTAAACCAATGGAAAACTCAAAAGATTATAATTTCAGCTATTCAGGATTAAAAACTGCAGTATTATATTTACTCCGAGATTTAAATCCGCCAGCTGGCGGAAAAAAACCCAATCTTCAAACAAAAGCCGACATTGCCTCATCATTTCAAAAATCAGCCATTGATGTCTTGGTACAAAAAACTATGCGCGCTACCGAAGAATTAAAAGTTAAATCAATCATGCTTTCAGGCGGAGTTTCAGCAAACTCTCTCTTGAGGTCAGACTTAAATAAAGCCTCCGCAGAATTAGGGGTGAAATATTTTCAACCCAAATTGGAATATACAGGTGATAACGCTACCATGATTGCCGTCGCCGGATATTTTTCCGCCAAAGGCGGATCCGCCTCCGGCGGAAATCGCAAAAAAAAGACCGACTATAAATCGGTCAAAATGGATGCTAATCTCGGCTTTCGGTAGAAGAGTCAGTCGTTCCGTTACGCACAACTCTAACCCCATAATCATTTTCAATCACGTCCACATCCCTTCTAAAACGCTCCGACCCCTTTCTCAATCTCCAAAAATTTTGTACTGTCTGCCAGAAAGTAGGTGGCGAAGCCATCTTTTCTCTTTCATATATGTCCTTATACCTTCTCGAATTCAAGACTAACTGATAATGACACTCATCGCATTTAAAATAAAGATATTCCCCGTCACAATATCCGTGAGGATAATCTGCTCTAGTCTTATCGCAACCAAGACACTTGAAAAGATAGAATGATGCATGGCCAGCCCAATCAGACATTGTAAACTGTCCAATAAATTCGGGGTACCGCCCTGCCCGCTCTCTCTTTTCTCTCGGAACCATAAAAATAAGCAAAGTTTCAATATCAGGAACAAAAGAACATTCCATACATCCAACATCTGCATGTTTTGGATGAGCCTTATCCCACTCCTCTTTTTTGACAGGATACGTCTTTCCGTCTTTTACGCCAAAAAAGTTTCCTTCTCTAAAGAATGTATACTCAAAATCATCAAAACTGGGTCTTTCATCCATTTGTTAAACTCCTCTTTTTAAGATACAATTTAACTAAACTTTTTGAAGTCTACCATTAAACTTTATGCTGTCAAGAGAATCAGAAAATACTTCGGGGACGATACTCCCTACAACATATAACCCCAAAGAGGTTGAACCCAAAATATATAAACTCTGGGAAGAGAGCGGATATTTTAATCCTGATAATTTGCCAAATGAAAGACCGAATAAATTCACGGCCGCCATCGCTCCACCGAACATAACCGGTGAACTTCACATGGGCCATGCACTTGAGCACACTCTTCAAGATATCGTTATCAGAATGAAAAGAATGCAGGGTTACAAAACCCTTTGGATACCCGGCATTGACCATGCCAGTATCGCTGTTCATGTTCTCATCGAAAAAGAGCTCGCTAAAGAAGGCCTGACAAGACACAAGATAGGCAGAGAAGAATTTCTCAAAAGAGCCTGGGCTTGGAAAGAAAAGTATGGCGAATCAATTTTGAATCAATTCAAAAAACTTGGCTTATCCGTAGATTGGTCCCGGACTAGGTTTACAATGGATCCGGAATATCAGAAGGCCGTGGACACGGCTTTTCACCACTATCATAAAAAGGGATGGATATATCAGGGAGAGAGAGTAATCAATTGGTGTACTAAAGATGCCACCTCAATATCCGATCTTGAAGTCAACCATGTTGAAGAAGCCGGACATCTTTACTATATAAAATATGGCCCATTTGTTCTGGCAACAGCGAGGCCGGAAACAAAGCTTGGCGATACAGCTCTTGCTGTCCACCCCAATGACAAAAGATATGAAAAATATGTAGGCAACGATCTGGAAATAGAATCGGTAGATAGCAGTGTCCCGGCCAACCAACCGGCACAATTAAAAAAAATAAAGATTAAAGTAGTGGCCGATGAGGCGGTAGACATAGAATTTGGAACCGGAATTATCAAAGTCACACCAGCCCACGATATCACCGACTCTGAAATAGGCCAACGCCACAGTCTTCCCTCAATAAAAATAATTAATGAGCGGGGCAGGATGAATGAAAATGCAGGAAAAAGATATGAAGGCTTAAAGGTTGCCGAAGCCCGCGAACAAATAGTCAAAGACCTAGAATTACTTGGCTTGATGGAAAAGGTTGAAGCATATGTCCACAATGTCGCCCGTTGCGACAGATGTAACTCCGTAATAGAGCCCCTGCCATCAAAACAGTGGTTTTTAAAAATGAAAGAACTGGCCCAGCTTGCATTGCTTGCTCACGATAAAAATAAAATACAGTTTCATCCCGGACGCTGGGCAATCCCCTACGAAAACTGGCTTAAGAATCTCAGAGACTGGAATATTTCCCGTCAGTTGTGGTGGGGACATAAAGTTCCTATTGAAGGAGAAACTGATATTTTAGATACCTGGTTCTCGTCTGCACTTTGGCCATTTGCCATTCTAGGGTGGCCGGAAAAAACTAAAGACTTGGCCGAATATTATCCGACTCAATTTATTACAAGCGCCAGAGATATTTTGTTCCTATGGCTGGTCCGAATGGTATTTTCGGGAATGGAATTTACCGGTCAAGCTCCGTTTAAAGACATCTATATACATCCAACAGTTCAGACAAAAGACGGCAAGAGAATGTCTAAATCCTTAGGAACGGGCATAAATCCCTTAGGTTTGATGGAAAAATACGGCACGGACGCTCTCAGATTTGGCTTGGCATATCAAACTACCGGTATTCAAGACATGCGCTTCAATGAAGACGCCATCTCAATGGGCAAGAAGTTTGCAAACAAATTCTGGAATATCACACGTTACGTTTTAATAAAACTAGGAGATGACTATCAAATTACTAGTGGCAAACCTTCCGGACCGGAAATAATTTCTAAAATTGATCTACTATCAAAATCCGTAACCAAAAACATTGAAAGCTACAAATTCGGAGAATCTGCTCATGAGCTATATGATTTCATTTGGCATGAGTTTGCTGATAAATATATAGAGGAAACAAAAGATAAAAATGATCAGGAAACCAAAAATACACTTGCCTATCTACTTTTAAATTGCCTGAAACTTCTACACCCATTTATGCCGTTTATTACCGAAGAAATTTACTCCCTTCTTCCGATAGAAAACAAAAAACTTCTAATGATAGAAAACTGGCCCACTGTGCAAAAGTAAAATCTTATTCTCTGGTATAATCAAGACATGTCACCGACAATGGTAAATGTAGTTCTTATTGCCATGGGTCTTACTCCAAGCTTAGTCTGGCTTTATTTTTATTCCAGAAAAGATTGTCACCCTGAACCAAAAAATCTTATTGCCCAGACATTCTTGATGGGAATCATAACCTCTCCAATAGCCATCATCCTACAATTGGTATTTGTGCAATTAATATCCCGTTTTTATGGGACAGCTGGAAGTGTGATTCAAGATGGTCCATATTTCTTTTTTTGGGCTGCGGGCGTTGAAGAAATAATAAAATTTTATGCCGTAAGTTTATTAATTTTTAGAAATCCCGAATTTGATGAACCCATAGATGCTATGATTTATATGATTACTGCCGGATTAGGTTTTGCCGCAATGGAAAACATTTTGGTAATGTTTAAAGTTTTCCCAATAGACGGCGTTCAAACAACATTAGCCACTTGGACACTACGTTTCAGTGGAGCCACCCTCCTTCATGCTCTATCTTCCGGTTTATTGGGGTATTTCTTAGCTATGTCATGGTTCTTTCGTGATCACAGAAAAAAATTATTAATTATAGGATTTATGATTGCAACGATTTTTCACTTTACTTTCAATGTTTTTCTTTCAGTATTTTCCGGAGAAAATGAGCGTTTGACCGGTTTAGTATATTCAACTTTCCTCTTAATGATAATGGCTTTTCTTGTTTCAATATTATTTGATAAAATAAGAGAAAGAAGAATGAGAACGGTCGACAAAATAACAAGCATCGTTAGCAGTGAAACAGTAAATCTGTTAAAATAAGTTAGGCATTAAAATTTCATGGAAGATTTTCTTGAAAACGACAATTTAGAAGTAACGCTTGCTTTAGCAAAAAAACCACCCCGTAAAGAAACCGAGGGACAACTTACTGTTGACGTTTTTCAAACCGAAGAAGATGTGGTAATCCAATCAACCATAGCCGGTGTTAATGACAAAGACTTAGACATTTCTGTTACAAATGAAATGGTTACAATAAAAGGAACTCGTTCTCCTGAACAAAAAATCAGGTCTTCTGACTACTACTATCAAGAACTCTATTGGGGAGATTTTTCAAGATCAATAATACTTCCCGTTGATGTTGATGCCGATAACGCAAGGGCATCTATGAAAAATGGCATCCTTACGATCAGACTCCCAAAATTAGACGGGGTCAAAACAAAAAAAATAAAAATATCATAGTCCTCGATTGACTGATAAATGTTTAAATTAGTTTATATAGGTCCGAAAGAATTCAAGGTTTTAATTTACCGATTAACAGCAATCGGTATTATTGTCTTAATTGTTTTTAATTTTGGTTCTTGGCTGTATTTATATTCTGTTTCAAAAATTACACCTCAAACAACCTTAAAGAACTTTGCTTCGATTCTTAACAATTCAACCCAACAAAATCTTGAACTAATCGTCGGCGATGAAAAAATAACAGTAACAAGCAATGAATTAAAAAATTGGATAGAACCGTATACAAGATCTTACACCAATGAAAAGGACATGAGAATGTCTCAAAAATTTCATGACTATCTGGCCAACTTAGCGGTCATAACCAACATAGAGCCAGTAGATGCCAAATTTGAATTTGGCAAAGACAATAAGGTAACATTGTTTAATAACCCGACAAAAGGTGTCAGATTTAATATCTCCAAATCTGCGGAATCCATAATTAGAGCACTTCGAGAAGGCAACTCCTCTGTTGTGCTTCCCATAGAAACTATCGAGCCCGAAATAACTCTGGAAAAAGTAAACAATCTTGGAATAAAAACGCTTCTCTCAAAAGGTGTTTCTGATTTCACCGGTTCAAGCAAAGCGAGAATAAATAATATCAAAGCAGGCTCCAATAAATTCAACGGCACTATTATAAAACCCGGGGAAGAATTTTCTTTCAACAACATTCTTGGTGATGTTGATGAAAAAACTGGGTATGAATACGAACTGGTAATAAAAAGCGGAAAACCCATACCCGAATATGGTGGCGGGATCTGCCAAGTTTCAACAACCATTTTTAGAGCTGCAATTTTAGCCGGTTTGCCAATTACAGAAAGAAGGCCCCATTCATTTCCGGTAAAATATTACAGCCCCCAAGGATTTGATGCGACAATCTATCCGGGTGTTACAAACTTAAAATTCATCAACGACACTCCTGGTCACATATTGATTCAAATTAAAACGGAAGGGACCAAACTGACAGTTGAATTTTATGGTTCAAGTGATGACAGACAGACAATAGTCAATGGGCCGTATCAATACGATCAGAAAACGAACGGCGCCCTAAAAGCCTACTTTTTAAGAACAATATCCTACACCGATAAAGAAAAGAAACAAGAACGTTTTGATTCCAACTATCAAGCACCTTTTGCCCAAATAAAAAATCCGTTAGAATAATGTGGCCGTTTTAAATGCGGGTATGGCGAAATTAGCAGACGCGCTGGGTTTAGGACCCAGTGACCGCAAGGTCGTGGGGGTGCAAATCCTCCTACCCGCACCAATAATCATCGAAAATAACACAAACCCCACTATTTAGTGGGGTTTGTGTTATTAAGCATGCTTAATGCTCCTATGTATTGAAGAACGTTCTTGCAATTAAACCTGCAAGGGTCTGCAAAATAACTCCGACTGCCAAAATTACACCAGCCCCGATTATTCCATTCTTAATTCTCTCTTTGGCTGCTGTTGTCTTATCTTCGGCTCCACCAGCAAACATATAGGCAATACCTCCCCAAATAATGAAGATGACGGCCAAGATAACTCCAACGACAATCAAAAATCTTGCTATTTGACTTATTCTATCTGAAATTTCGGAAAGGGTAACAGCACTTCCTGTCAACGGTGGTGTTGGATTCGGCAATACGGCCAAAACCAAAACTGGCATCAATAAAACCATCGCAGTCACGGAAAAAAATGCAACTTTTTGTACTTTATTCATAAATCCACCTCCATTCCAAATTAAAGATACTAATACACTAATCTTACCAATGATACGGGTAAAAACCAATGTGTCTTTGCCCCTATCTGTCAGTATCGTTCAAATGTATTCGTATATTGGTATCTTATTAAATTATACCTAAAATTCATCTAATTGATAATACAAACGCCCAGTAACTGAAACTGGCAGAAGAAATCTCTGGTTACTATTCCAGCTATTGTTTGTATTATAACCCCAACCCCCAAAACTATGGCCGATCCAATTATGGCACTCTTTAATCTTCCTTGTGCCTCTGTGATCTTAGTAGTATCCGAGCCGGCTGCCATATAAGTAATACCGCTCCAAACAATCATTATCACCGCAATCAACACGCTTATTACCACCATAAATCCAGCAATCCTTTCTATCAAACCATCAACTTCATCAATAGTAATAGGCGTCCCCATCGGCAAATCTGCCAATTGATTAGCCATCCCAGTATGTGCCACTGCCAATAGTGCAAATATTGAAAATAGTAATTTAAAAAAAGTAATCATTTAAAATCTGTTATTCGCAGTTTAAGGGAACAATCAAACTATAGTCACCACCCAAAGCATTGGCCACCGTGGCTATAATCGTATAAGTGCCAAGAATCACTAAAACCCCCACCAATCCCCATGTTAAAGATTTCTTAGCATCTCCTATCTTGGTGGTATCTCCCTGAGCCATCATAAACTTAATTCCATATATAATTATATAAACAACGATGAGAATCAATGCAAACCTTGAAAACCAACAGGCTAATCCTGTAATTATACCAAAAACACTCTGGATAGTTAAGTCTATGCCCTGATAATCTCCTTCGGCCTGTGAACCAACATTTAAAGCCGTAAAAGTAAATAATCTATACGACGTTTCTCTTAGATATGTTTTGAATTTTTTAATCATGATTATGGTTAATTTACAGAAGAACTTCCGAGTTCTAAAATACTTTGTATTAAGGTTATAAACCCACTTCCTATTAAAATTATTGCGAGACCAATAACTGCATACTTCAGAACATCTCTGGCCTTTGTAACCTTACCTGTATCTCCACCAGATGTCAGAAATAAAATACCCGAATAGACTATCATGGCAACTGCAATCGGAATTGCTAAATTAAATAGCCATTGAGCTATAATCTTAACTAAACTTGTAAAATCACTGGCTCCGCCTTTTAAAGGATTCGGTATTTCAAAAGAAAAAGACTGTTCTTCTCCAGGCTTACACGCCGGTTGACCAGAGCCACCACAGCTTCCGCCCGAGGATTGACCGCACCTAGATGGATCGATCTGTAAGGCTGACTTACCGACACATCCATCAGCATCTGAAAGATCTTGTTTATTTCCTCTGCTACATGAATACTTGCCATCATTGGCCACGCATGCCCAAGTTTTTGCCAAATCGCCACACTTGCTTGAATCTATTTTCGAACAAGTCTTACCATTACATTCTGACAAAGAAGAACAATTGGCAATTGTCTCGGAACCAGAAATACAAGAATATCTATCATTGGGGGCAACATAGGCACAAATCCTGTTTCCAATTGATAAAGTAAACTCTTTGACTATTGGAGTAAACAAATTAATCCCAAATCCTGTCCAACTATCGTCATCTTGCACAACCATTCCAAATAAAATCTTGCCTGTTCCAGTTCTTGTTGGATTATAACTCAGACCAGGAAGTGCACTAACTTTGGTTTTTATTGTTCTAACCACCCATTCTTCTCCAACGATTCCAATGGGCATATCGTCAAATTCTCCCACAAAATTAGCACCGGAAATTCCCCAAGTTACATCAAATTTTAAATTGGTATTGCGACATCCTTGATATGCAAATCCGTTCCATCTAAATTTCATCTCTAATTGAATTTCTGTCTCAGCCGTACCGGAAGTCGGCGCCATATTAAACTGTGTTTCGTAAAGACTAGGATTTTTGCAATTATTATCTATCGCAAAAACACTTCTATTTGTGAGTATCAAACCGATAAAAACAGTCAGCGTGACGAACGATATTTTAAAAATAAATTTCATTTTTTATTATGATATTGGTAAATTGCCCGGAAACTCTGCCATTGGCGGTTGTTGCTTACCTTTCCATCTTCGCCAGATGACAGATCCGCCAAACCATCCTCCTCCAACAATCCCCACTATAATTATAAGGTAAATCAGATATTTTAACACCCCGCCACCGCCTCCAACCGATGGCTCAACTGACACAGATGGTCCGCCAGCTGGCGGAGGCGTCTCAACTTTGCAATCTAAAGGACAAGTTTTTGAATCTTCTCCCACTTCAGCATTACAAACACCGTCATCATTACAGAAAGAACTATCACTAACAAAAACTGACAAGACCTGATTTCCCTGTCCATCATAAAAATTAACCTTCTGGCCATCAGATGCAAAAGGTGCTTTTACTGAAATTTTTCCTTTCAAAAAATCGACGTTACCCTGTCTAGGATCAAACAAAAAAGTTGCTGAAACTTCCCCTCTTACATTTATGACTTCCCCCTTAAACGGAAATTGAGTATTTAATGTCCCTGGAATAAATTTTTCAGGAATTACATCATATTTAAATTGAACATCTCTATCCACAAAGAGCTTATTGTTATCATAATAAAGGTGAAATAAATAAACAAAGTCCGGAATTTGTTTCTCTCCTTCCCCTTCGGCCAAAACAAAAGAAAATACCATTAAGCCGACTATTATTAAACCTAGTAACTTTTTCATTTTATAATTATATCACTTAAAAATAACATGCATTAAATTTAGCGGCATAGTCCCGTGTCTCTCTAAAACCAGTATTACAAGTAGTATGGCTCGCATTACTCCACAAACACTCATATCTCAAGGTTGGCCTATTACTACAATCAAGGTCGTTTTTAGGATTAGCTGTGCTTTGTTGACTGCATGACACGCTCAAAGCCAAAGCGTTTCCCCTGGGATTATCTTTATCGCAACCAGCACCGCCATTATAGCCGGCTGCTAAATCTCTAATCTGTCCGCCATAACAACTACTGTTCTTTGTCGCAATCATATATTCTGAAGCTATACAAATACTAGCCCTTGCTACGGTTTCTATGGTTTCTCCTTGTTGCAATTCAGCCTGTTGCCCCTTAAGCCATCCGCAAGTAATGTTGTGATCTATTCCACACCTCGTTCTGTAAATATTTGCTGTTCCAGCTTGTATCTGCATCAATCCACAAGATGGAGGTGTGCTTCCACTTTGCATATTAATTCTGCCATTTGTTTCTATTCTCATAATTGCCTCCAAAAGTTTGTTGGTATCCACTCCAGGTATTGATCGGGCAGAAGAAGGAATTAAATATGCCCAGCTTGTTTGACCTTGAGGAACATTAGTATCTCTCACTATGGCCGGACAAGAACGGGCATTATTTGAACAAACCAAATCAAACTCACCACAGTTGGTCACCGTAGGACCAGTCGCCACTCTGATGCTCAACTGCTTAGTCGCATTCTGTTTTGGCGATGATGAATCCTCGGCTTTAATTGTAAACGAAGATGTGCCAACCGCTGTCGGTGTGCCAGAGATAACACCTGTTGATGCGTTTAGAGTAAGTCCTGCCGGCAGAGTGCCTTGTGAAATTGACCAGGTATATGGAGTTTGGCCACCGGTTGCAACAACTGTGGCAGAATATGCCGTGTTCTGGGTAGCATCAGAGAGTGTGGTGGTAGAGATAGATATGGGCGATAAAGAAGGAGCTGGTGTGGGAGTTATTGTCCCTGTTGGTGTGGGAGTTATTGTCCCTGTTGGTGTGGGAGTTATTGTCCCTGTTGGTGTGGGAGTGGGAGATACAGAAACCCGACATTCAAGTTTCCACCATTCAGGAGCAACATTGTCAGCGGCGATACTTCTTATTATCGTGTTAGTTATTAGCCAAGATGCTGAAATAATTGCAATTCCAACCGCAGTATTCCAAAAAATAGTCTTACCTTGAGAAATAAAGCCTGGGTTTGCTCCTCCCATCAAAATCAAAAATCCGGCATACACAAAAAAACCAAAAGCAATTGCAGGCATTAAGCCAATCAAAACAAAATCAATTATGTTTTTAAGGAGCCTGAAAAGATCGCACTGATTACAAGGAGCAGGATTAACAGATGTGCCACAAGGAACTAAAGGCCACCAACTGACCGCATGAACGAAAACAGGAGAAAAAATAAAAACAAGCACCATCAAAACTATTATTTTTTTACCAGTTTTCATTTTATATCTGGAAATTTAAAAAATCTTATCAACACTATCTTCGTCGTTGCATTAAAACATTCACTTTCGATTCGGCATTTTGAAGTGAATTCTTAACCGACGATCTTCCAAAATTAACATCGTCTATCATATCCGCAAAAATTGTTTCAACCGCAGTGTTATCTATTTGAAACCATGAACGAGCAGATAACGCCTGAATCGCAAAAACTCCAAGTTCGAGATCATTTCTTTGAAGTTCTATCAAATCTCTACGCGCGGAGGGCCGAAAAGTTGCACTCAAATAACTTTGAGCACCTTCTTTAGAAGAAAGATAATTTATAAATTTCCAGGACTCGTTTGGAAATTTAGATCCGGCAGAAACACCTACGCCCCAATAACTGGCGTAATTTCTTACGTCTGTGCTTGAAACTTGAGGCATGGGGGCAACACTAAAATTAAGGCGGGGCGCTTTGTTTTTTAAAACCTCGACTTCATGAGAATAATTAAACATCATCGCCGTTTTACCTTGTGTAAAAGCATCGACTGAATAATGCTGGACATCATTCCATGTGTAAGTTTTAACTAACGGATTAGCAAAATCAGTATAATACTTGAGGGCCAATTCCCCCACCGGAGTATTGTTGACTGAATTAGCAAATGAAGCAGTTTTATTATCATCATCAGTCATCCGGACACCAGTTTGAATCATAAGAGCAGTTAAAAGATCAGTCGAGCGATTTATATTTCTGGCTGTGCCAATAGATGCTCCTGACTGACTAATCTGACCACTACTATCAAGGCGGGTTATGGTCTCAACATCATAATTAAAATCTTCCCAATCTTGTGGTGGACTAGAAATTCCATAACTATTGAAAATATCTTTGTTATAAAAAAGCGCAAGAGTATCAACATATAAAGGCAAGCCGTAAATTTTGTTTCCAAAAACAAAATCCCCAAAAGCAACATCCACAAAATTAGTCTTATAATCTTGTATGGTCAGTAACGGTTTTTTTTCTCCCGGCATTGAATCTGGCATTGATTTGAGTTTATCTCCATGTTTGGGAAGCCATGTGTTGTGGATCATCAACACGTCTGGTCCCGTACCGGATGCCAAAGCATCAACCAAATTCCTCTCATAATCTTCATAGGAAAATTGCTGGTATAAAACCTTGATTCCCGGATTTTGAGACTGAAAATCTCTGATAACTTTTTCAAAATCGCTTCTTTCATCAAACACTCCCCAAAATTGAAGAGTGGCGGATTGAGCCGAACCACCACCAATACCTTTCAGAATCAAGATCACCGTCAAAAAAACGGCAACAGCAATTGAACCAATCAAAATGTAATAAATTTTATTTGTGTTCATCCCACACTTATCAAGCACTTGGCTTTCCGATGCAACCAACCCAGATACGCAATGCTTGATTAATTAACAGCTCATGATATCCCACATCTCACACAAAACCAATAAAATCGCTTGTGCTTAATAAGTGTGGGATTCAAGGTTTTTTAAACTTCATACCGTAGTGAAATTGTCCGGCATCAATATCTTTTTCAAAAACAAGACTTTCACTCAGCACAAGATTCCGCATTGATATTTCATCGGTTCTTAAATTATCAGGTGGACCAAAACCTCCAGCAGATCTTTTCCAATCAATGACAACAAAAGATCCGCCACTCTTTAAAACCCTAACCGCCTCTTTAATTATGTCCTGTTTAAGTTCAGACTGGAAAAGTATATTGGCCAAAAGGACCATGTCCTGTGAACTATCTGCCAATCCCGAACTTCCCGCAACTTCAAGATTGGCTCTAATGGTTTCAATATTTTCAAGACCAACTGATTTTGCTTTAACCCTTACATTATCTAATGCCGATTCTTGAATATCTAAAGCAGACACTTTTCCGTTTTCACCAACTTTCTGTCCCATCAAAATGGTAAAATAACCAGCCCCAGAACCAAAATCAGCCACCACCATCCCTGGAGCAATTCCAAACTCGCTGGCTATTTTGTCGGGATTCATAAAACCACCTGTTCCAAGGTTAATTCCCAGCCCACTTGCAGACATATTTACTGGCTCCATAATAGGGTCAGACATTATACTCATTTTAGCATGTAAAAACCGCCCTAGGGCGGTTTTTAGTGGATAACTTAAAATGTTTTACTCGCACCATTCTTAGTCCTTAATATCCCAAGGTCCGACAAAGCCGTTTGTCATCCACTCTGAATATTGATAGAAAACATTACCCGAACTATCTTGCTCTTTTGGTTCAGGCTCATACCCACTCGCTTGCTTGGCATCTGATTGTGATAATACAAAATTGTAACGAATGATCACAGCAAACACGTAGACTAAAACAATGCAAGAAATTACGAACAAGACATCCTTAACTTTATTGAATTTTTTCATTAATTAAATTATAACTTTCTGTAAACTATTTATTACTGGCTCCAAAAGTATCGACCCAAACTTTTCAGTTTAATAAATTATAACCCGACTATCTAATTCTAACAATAATGGCAAAAGCAATGATAAAACCCATAACGGCAAAAAACACACTGGCAAGAAGCCAAAACTTTGTCCTAAACCGACTAACCAAAACAAATTTTTTATCAAAATTGTTTAAAAATTTGTTTATATTTACATTGACTTCTTCTGCGTCCATATTTTTTGAAAAAACAAGAGTCTTGTCTCCTAAAAACTTAAGTGTATCGGAACGACTTATAATTCCAACGAGTTGCTTGGCAGAATTAATTATCGGTATCGGATTTACTGTATGATGTTCGGTAAAAGTGTTTACTACCTCCATTATTGACGCTCCTTCCGAAAGCAACAACGGATCATTATTCATAACATCTCGAACCTTCAAGTTCAAAATTTTGGCGATATCATTCTTGATCGGATCTGAATTCTTTTTATAAATATCTATCTCATTCATCAATCTCAAAAGTGTTGGTAAATGAATTGAAGATCCCTTAAGAATCATGTCATATTCTGTTATAACTCCGACAACAATTCCGCCATCAACAACAGGCAAACCCGTAAAACTGTGTTTTAATAAAACATTAACAGCCTCCATCAGAGAGGTCTCCGGTTCAACCACCACCACCTTCTTGGTCATAATATCTGAAGCAGTTCTCATGTATAAAATCTATTCCAAATTACACCACCACCACCGATGCCAAGCCGTCACCTGATTCTACTCTCATAATTCTCACTCCCTGCGTAGCTCTACCGAGAACAGAAACGCTATCTATTGAAGTCCTGATTACAACTCCTTTTCTGGAAACGGCTATAAGTTCTTTGTTTTCTTCGGAAGTGATATGGGCTGAAACAAGTTTGCCTGTTTTTGGAGTAATTTTGGCCGTCATAATTCCTCTACCACCACGACCTTGAATTTTATAGAACCTAAGATCAGTTCGTTTTCCGTAACCATTCCCCATAACAACAAGAATTTTAAGTCCCTTCTCAACTCCGGAAGGAATAACATCGGCTCCAACGACTTTTTCTTCCTTATCAATACGAACCCCAATGACACCGCTGGCACCTCTGCCCATCGGCCTGACATCTTTTTCTTTAAAACGAATGGCATTTCCACCTGAAGTCACCAACATAATCTGATCATTACCCGAAGTAGATAACACCCAACCCAAAGAGTCATCGCCTTTTAATTTAATGGCAATCATTCCGCTACTCCTGACCTGCAAAAATGAGTCGGCATCAACTTTCTTTATGACACCGTTGGCTGTTGCCATAAACAAATATCCACCTTTCTGATCTTTTGGAATGGGTACAACTGCGGTAATAGTCTCACTTGGAGACACATTCAAGAAATTAACGATTGCTTTTCCTTTTGACTGGCGAGTTGATTCAGGAACTTCATAGCCTTTTGTCTGGAAAACTTTGCCTGAATTTGTGAAAAACAAAAGACTGTCATGAGTATTAGCCATGAAAAACTGCGAAACAACATCTTCGTCCTTGGTCGCCATACCTATCAATCCCTTTCCACCTCTTTTTTGAGTCTTTAATCCTTCAGGAGGCATTCTTTTGATGTAACCGCTATGAGTAATCATAAACAAGGAATCTTCCTCCGGCATAAGTTCATCCTCGCCTATTTCTCTCAGGGCAGATTTGACGACTTTTGTCCTTCTTTCGTCTCCAAACTTTTCTCTGATCTCTTTAAATTCTTCTTTAATTACGCCTAAAATCTTTTTAGGACTGGCTAATAAGTCTTCCAAATATGCAATCAGGTCTCTCTTTTCTTTTAACTCGTCGTTTATTTTTTTCCTTTCCAATCCCGCCAAGGCCTGAAGTCTCATCTCCAAAATAGCCGAAGCTTGTTTGTCGGAAAATTTAAACTTTTTTATTAAATTATTGAAAGCATCTTCTTTTGAAGCAGAAGCTCTGATGATTTTAATAATTTCATCAATATGATCCAGAGCTTTTTTTAATCCTTCAAGAATATGAGCCCGATCTTTGGCCCTCTGAAGTTCAAACCTTGATCTTCTTGTCACAACCTCTCTCCTGTGGTCAACAAATTTTTCAAGCATTCCTTTCAACCCTAAAATCTGTGGTTGGATCCCATCCACCAAGGCAAGCATGTTGAAATGAAAAGCTTTCTGAAGTTCTGTGTATTTAAAAAGCTGATTAAGAACTTTCTTTGGAAATGCATCCTGCTTCAAATCAATAGCAATTCTCAATCCATCTTTGTCAGATTCATCACGAATATCCTTGATGCCTTCTATTCTCTTTTCTTTAACCAAGTCTGCCATCTTGATAATCAGTTCGGCTTTATTCACCTGGTATGGTATTTCGGAAACTATAATCTGATAGCCTTTTTTGGATTCGGTAATATCAGCCACACCTCTCATTATCAAAGGACCCTTTCCCGTTGCATAAGCGGTGGTAATGTCTTTTTCATTATAAATAACTCCCCCTGTTGGAAAATCAGGTCCCTTAATAAACTGGGTCAAGTCATCCAGGTCAGCATCTTTGTTGTCTGCCAAATAAACCAAAGCGTCCAACACCTCAGTTAAATTGTGTGGTGGAATGTTGGTAGCCATGCCGACAGCAATACCCATTGAACCATTTATCAAAAGATTTGGTATTCTGGTCGGCAAAACTACCGGTTCTTTGTGGGAACCGTCATAGTTATCTCTGAAATCAATTGTGTCTTTATCTATATCAGCAATTAATTGGTCCGAAATTGGAGCCAGTCTTGCCTCTGTGTACCTCATCGCGGCAGCAGAGTCTCCATCAATTGAGTTATGGACAAAGATACCGGCTGCAAGGGCAAAATTATGAGTTCCTTCTATAGAGAGGTCGTAAACATCTTCTTTGTGTGATATGGACTCTACTCTTACTATTTTGTGGTTTTTATTTATTTCGTGAAAAATTAAATTAGAATCACCATTAAAATATTTATTTAAACCCATATCCCACAAAGGAGCGGCACCATAGGGATAGATTTCGGTTCTTGTTTTGTCATAATGACTCTCGTTAAGAATAATTTGTTTACCCAGAACGCTTTTACAAATATTCAAAAATTTTAATTTACCAGTTTTGTTTGTTATGTGGTTTTTATTTCCTTTAACAATTTTATCATGAAATAACGCTTTATAATTCGGATCTTGCCACAACCTTTTAAGAGTTGTTGTTGCTCTTGCACTCAACTCTTTTCTTTTTTCCGGATGGTTTTCAATATATTTTTTATTAACATCACTTAAAAACTTAACCATTTTTTTTCTATATTCCGGTTTTTGCCAATTGATAGTGTTTCTAACTGAAATTTCTTGAGATTTTTTCTCTTTGTTTATTGAATTGGCCCAATAATTATTTCTACCGTCTGCTATTTTCTTGCGATATTCAGGATTTTTATGCTGATTTGACGCTTGTGTATAGTGAATTTTCCAATGCTCACTCCAGCTCATACGAATTATGTTGTCAGGGTTATTGTTGAGTTTGTTAAAATCTTTATGGTGTCTTACTCTACCAGCACTCTTTGTATATATACCTCTGGTAAGATTGAAGTTGTCTGCTAAATGATGGGTCGGCACCCATTCATTTTTTTTGTTCTGATAAACCAAAGTATAGCCCTCACGATTGAAACGGTCTGTTTTTTCAGAGATTTTCAAATAGTTAGGCATTAGTGACTCTCTCGGTTCTAAATCTTTGGCCTTTCTGTACGAACCATCTCTAAGCATAAACAAATGATCAGGAGTACACTTAATCTCCTCTCCATTGTCTAATATAACTCTTATTATCTCGGATTTTTTTCTAGTCAATCTTGGATTCTTAATTTCCGCTACAGATATTAATCCTAAAGAATTAACTGTATATGTATAATTTTTCTTGCTTTTTTTATACTCTTTTATAAGTTCTTCAAAATTTAAATCTCTACCGTCTGTAAGTTTTACCTTTGTATCTTTAGTAAAACAGCCGAAATTCCCTTGCCCGGTTATCAACGGGTAACGAAGAGAAAAATCTTGAGCCATACGAGCCAAAGAGTCATAAATAGCCGAATCGCCATGAGGGTGGTAATTACCCATGGCATGACCGACAACTTTGGCGGATTTCTGAAATTTAGCTCCCGGACGTAAACCCATTTCTTGCATAGAATAGAGTATCCTCCTGTGCACTGGTTTTAATCCATCACGAATATCAGGCAAAGCACGCATAACAATAACACTCATCGCATACTCCAAATACGACTGTTGCATTTCCTGAACAATCTCTCTTTGTTTTATTCCGTTTTTTATCTCAGTCTCCATATAATAAAAACTCTCAATATTTAAAAATTAAAAACTATTTGCCCGCCAACAAGACGGGAAAATTATTTCTTCTCTGATACCGGCAATTTATATACTTTTTCAGAACCTTTAAAATCTCCCGCGTCTGTTGTGTTGTCGTTCTTACCGTTATTGATCAAATCTATGTCACTAGAAGAAAAAATTCCATAAAATCCGGCCATTAAATCTTTTCCAGTTTGACTTATATTACCAAACAACGACGGCACAGGTTTGTTTTCGGCCAAAAATTTTCCCTCCATACTTTCTCCTGGATTTAATAACGTATACAAATCTTTTTCAAAAGAATTGTACCAAACCATTCCAACTAAAGACATGGCTGTTACGACAGATAAACCAAACATCAATTCTCTGTGATGGCGAGGTTGTTTTCTGATTTCGTCAAAAAAGCTCAAATTATTATTTAGTGATTAGTATTTAGTGGTTAGTTTAAACGTAAAACTATACACTATCAACTAAAAACTATTAATTTTGTTTCCTCCAATGGTAATGATTTCTTAACTATTTTATATTTGTCTGTCTTCTCTGGAGTTAATCCCAATTCTTTTACAAATTTTTCCGGACCATCTAATTCAATTTTTAAATCCTTAATCTTGTAATGCATTGGAATTATAATCTTCGGCTCTATCTGACCGATGATTCCAATGGCCTCTTTGTAATTAATTGTATAATTTCCACCCACTGGAACAAAAAGTATGTCTATATCTCCTATCTCGTCTACTTGTTTTTCATCCAACTTTTCTTGGCCCAAATCACCCAAATGACAAATAGTCATCTCCTCTGCTTTAATTACATATATAGTATTCAAACCTCGCTCTTTGCCTTCAGTTTTGTCGTGATACGAAGAAATGCCCCTGATAGCCACACCCTTTTTTTCATACTCGCCAGGGGTATTAATTAGAAATGCTTCAGGATTTATCTCGTCCACATTATTATGATCATCGTGATCATGCGTCACAAGAACGATATCATCTTTAATTTTAGGCGGTTTTAGTCCTATTTCCTTGGAGAATGGGTCAATCAAAATTAATCCCTCTTTGGTCTCCAATCTGAAACAACTTTGTCCGAACCAGTTAATCGTCATACACAAATATTAACAAAAAATTGATTGAAAATCAACACCCTGGTTGCAAAATTTGAAGGGTTGAGGTATAGTATTGCTACAAAAGAAATCTTTAATACTAAGGATTGGGAGCTGGTCGTGCATCAACGCCGGCAAAGACCAATGCTTGGACAATTTCGTGAATATCTTAAATTCGGAAATCAAATCAATGAAGGACCTCCTTTCCAAGGAGGAGTTTTTCTTACCTAAACCTGGAAATATATTAAGTGGACAAATAATTAATATCTCCAAAGCAAATGTTATAGTTGACCTCGGTCACATTGGAATCGGTATTGTTTATCCTGGTGAATTCTATGACAACCCAGACAGAATGAAAGGTTTAAAAGCAGGAGATAAAATCTCTGCCATGTTAATTGAACTTGAAAATGATGATGGTTACAGAGAGTTATCTTTAAGATCGGCTCAAATGACTACTGCTTGGCAGGATATCAAAGAAAAAAAGGATCTAGGTGAAGTGATGTCCACCAAAATAATCAACATCAACAAAGGCGGACTTATAGTTGAAGTCAGTGGCATCCAAGGATTTTTGCCTCTTTCGCAATTATCATCGGAACATTATCCAAAAATTGACGGCGGTGATACCACCAAAATAGTCCAGGCTCTCCAGAAATTCAAAGGCATGGAATTTCTTGTAAAAATTCTTGATTTTAATGAGGCCGAAAACAAATTAATCGTTTCCGAAAAAGCAATCAAAGAAGAAGCTGCCCAAGAAGAACTGGCAAAATTAAAAGTCGGAGATTTAATTTCAGGAAAAATAACAGAGGTTACAGACTTTGGTGCTTTTGTAAAATTAACCGACACATTAGATGGCCTAATACACTCATCTGAAATTGACTGGAAATTTATTGAAGATCCGAGAGAAGTTTTACATTCCGGAGAAGAAATAACAGCAAAAATAATAAGCTTAGAAGGAGGCCGTGTTTCACTGTCATTGAAAGCTCTAAAAGAAGACCCTTGGTTAAAAGCGGAAGAAAAATACCAACCCGGACAAAAAATCAGCGGACGAGTAATTAAAATCAGAAACAACGGCATTTTCGTGGAACTTGTCGGAGACATTATTGCTTTCTTACCAGTTGCAGAAGTTGGCGGACAGAACTTGAGTGATATTTTTGAAGTCGGCAAAGAACATGAATTTGCCGTCGTGAGCTTGGATTCCAAAGAACACAAAATGGTTTTAACTATGCCCGGCCCGCTTCGCCAAAGCGACAGCGAGGCGAGTACTAAACCGGCAGAAAAAAAAGAGGATGACACACCCAAAGAAGAAGTCGTTTCCTAAAACAAGACATCTCCCCATTCCTCCTTCTCAAGTCCATGAAAGTAAAGTGAAACCCGTCTCACGGGCGAAGATTAGACGGCGTTCTCAAAAAGAAATCAGAGAAGGAATTAAGGAAATAAATTAAAGCTCCCACCCCACCCATTTCCGACCTGTTGCCTGCGCCTTCGGTCTCCTTCGGACAGATTATCAAATTATTTTCAATTTGCTTAATAAATTTCAGTAACCGTTCCTCCGCCTCAGAAGGCGGATTTTCCGACTAAAATTTATTGGAACTAAGCAAATCATCAAACAATTTGATAATCGTGTTACCCTCGGAGGCAAATGGTCTGAAATGGGCAGGCCGTGAGCTTTATCCGTAAGCACCCAGTCCCAATCTCTCTGTCAGCACTGTCAAAAAGCAATGCGTTAAACAAAATAGGGGGCTAATGAGTAAATATGCGAATTAGCGAAGCGCTCTCGCATATTTATGAAATGAGACCCCATTTTGTTCGCATTGCGGGTTGTGCTGACAGAGAGATTGCGATGGGGGCTATTACGAAACCCTTGCAATAAGATAATTCGCGTGGTATAATATCGGCACGTTCGTTTCAAACAAGGAGCCCAAGTGAAGACAATCGCAACGCTCGGTCCGTCGGTTCGATTAGTGGTTTTTCAGTTTCATGTCAAAAATGCGAGTGTTCCAGAAGGCATTCCAAAATACTCGGATTTCCATAGACCTACAGCCAGTCAATTTGAAGGCTCGGGAGTCCGAATCATGGAACCGACCCCAGATGTTCTGTCGGAATTCATTGCTGATAGTGACTATCAACTAATTGATTCATGGTACGCCACGGAAGAAGAGGCCTGGAATCGGAGCACTGTCCGATTTGTCTTCTGTCACAAAGAGCATTTGAATCCGGCCGGGCTTCGTCCGGAGTTCGTCGCCCAACGGGACGACTTGATGAAATCATTCAACAATCTCGCGGGCAAGAACTTGTGGAAGACGATGGTTCACATCAATCCGTTTTTTGTCGCAGGAAAAGCTACAGACGAAACGGTTTTCATGTTGGACTGCAACTCCCGCAAAGAAACAACGAAGCTTGTTCGGGTCGAGACTGGAGAATACAAACTTGTTCCAGTCATTGACGACGAGGATGATCTTTTTGTAGGTAAGGTTTTTGTAAAAGAGGCCGTTACTGTCATGATGGAGGAACCCGTTATCGTCTTTCAGGGTGGTCGAGAGAAACTCGGACAAGGAATTTTCAGTCCAGGTATCGGACCGAGGGTCCTTTTGACGGACAAGGCCAACCGGCTTAAGTTGGTTGGCAACGACGTCGTCCTCATGATGCCGACGATCGCATAAATTTTAGGGGTAAATCCCCCGGCCCGCACGAAAGTGCGGGCCCTTGACTTTTTATACGAAAGGAGTATAATTAAGATACTATAAAAATTTAGTTGTTTTAACAATCAACCAACTGATTAGGAAAGAGCATCTGGGTCGCGAAATAGCTTCGTTTCTCAAATGCTCTTTCCTAACTTACCCGCTTTTCCGCGGGAGGTGATGGGGATCACCCCCGGAAGAGCTTCATTAGCCCTACGGGGCAAGGAGTACATCACATGGGCAAGAAAACCCGACCCCAGCAGGTCACCGAAGAGCAGATCGCGGGCATGGCAGAACTCGGCGTCAGCGCCGAGGCAACGACCGACATCGCGGTCGCGGAGCGCAGCGGCAGCGACGACAAGGTCGCCGCGGTCACGGCCGAGGGCGCCAAGCCCAGAATCCCGACCTTCACGCCGGAGGCACGTCTCTGGCTGGAGGAGGACCCCTACGGGCTGAAGACGGAAGGCCTCTACGGCCAACGCGGACAGTTCGCCATCCGTCCGAACAACGGCGACAAGCTGGGCGACCTCGCTCGGCGGGCGCAGTTCATAGGTCGGCCCCTCACGGTGGCCGACATGCTGGAGATCCACGGACCCGACGCGAGTGCACCGGCTTCGGTCTCCTGCACGTCCTGCGGTGAAGACATCACGCAGTTCGTGCGGACGGCGATGGTCACCCCCGAGGGTGATCTCGTCCGCAACAAGGAGACGGGCGCCATCGTCTACCGCGGTCAATTCGTGACCACGGGTCGACCCCTCAAGCGCCACGCGGCGCACACGGGAACGTGCCTCTTCAAGCTGAGGGACAACCTGGGCAAGAAGAAGACGCTGCCGAACAGTCGGGTCGTCCCCGACCTCCTGCCCTCGCAATCGTTCGACCAGGCCGGCGAACGACTCGCTGGGCTGGAGGCGCACTTCGCCAAGATCTCGGCTGAGAAGCAGTCCGAGAAAAAGGCGATGGCCGAGCGACTCGGCGCGACCGTCGGCGACGTCGCCCGCCAGCGTGGCGGACGGACCGACGACGGGATCGATCGGGGGGGTGCATTCACCCCACGGACGCCTCGAGGCAAACGTCGGCAGGAACGGTGGGGCGACAACGACGAGTAGTCGTCGCCACCGGCAACACCTTGAGGGAGGAAGGGACATGGGTCCCTATCCTCCCTGGGGTGTTTTTTGATTCTTGGAAACAAACAATAATTATTTGACTTATCCAATGTTTTAATGTATTATATAGCTAATGAGCAGTTCCCGGAGAATTCACCAATGATACTAGTCACCAAAAACTAACTACTAGTCTTATCGGCGAGCTCTTCACAATTTAATAAAAAGGAAAGGAGTGAGGGCCCGTGCTGAAAATCAGATTTGAAGATTTGTATGCCCACTTAGACAGTGGGGACGATTTTATTGTTGAGCTGGGTGAACAGCAAGGTATCGGTTCAAGCAGTTTGTTTATTCATAAACATGGACGGAACATTTTGGTTGACCGAGGTCTTGCATTTGAAGGTTCCGGTGCAGACAAGCGAACCAATTTTCCAGTTGGTAAAAATCTTGAGGATATTCATCTTGATGTGATTATACTCACGCATGTCCACGCGGACCATGCCGGACTGATTGTTCCTATTGTTTTGGCCCATCCTGAGGCCCACGTAGTGTTTTCAGCCAAGACTCTTGAAGAACTCAAGATTGTTCTTGCTGATTCTTTGTCTATTCAGAAAAAAGAGGCTCGCAAAGCATCCATTTTGGGACTCCCAACCCCCAAAGCAATGTTTAGCCAAGAAGATGTTCAATTATTTCTACTCCGTGCTGAATCTGATTTTTACGAAATCGTGGACACCGACAACGAAGATGTCTGCGTCTCTTGGGAAGATTTACCCGGTTGGGATTTTGGATTTACTTTTTCGGGACATACCCATGGCGCTTTTATTTCTTTCATAAAATCTCCTGACAACGTCGGATTCGTAGTCACCGGAGATATCTGTGCTCATGATCAGGAGACGACCAGAGGCGTTCTGAAGGTCAAAGAAAGTTTCCTGAAAATGATGAATTTCAGAGAATGCAAAAAAATCATCCTGATAACGGAAGCCACCAACGGTAACCGTGACCGAAAGGAAACTCAGGATGAAATGGATAACCGTTTAAAGGCTGTCCTTGATGAAACTTTGCTTCTGGGCGGTAATGCACTATTCCCTGTCTTTATGATAAACCGAGGACCGAACATGGTTATAAAACTTGTCCGACTCGGTTACAAAGTATTTGTTGCCGGAGGAGTAAGGAAAACCCTCAAAGCTGAAATTGGTTCAAAGTTGTTTGATAAATGGACGGCAGATAAAACCGTCATGTTGATTCAAGATGGAGTCAACTACGAACATCAGGTCAAGTCCGCCTCACATGGCGAGTATGGATTCAGACCAATCGTTACATCATCGGCAACCCTTGATCAGGGTGCCGGAATTGATTTCGCCATTGAGATGCTTCCAAATCCTAAAAATGTTCTAATTTCAACCGGACACAGATTTGATGGGTCAAAAATGCAAGAATTCTTTGCCGTCAAAGACAATCCTGTTGAGTTGGGACGAACTATTGTTTTGAACAAGACCGACAATCGTTTCCGTGAAATAAAAAAGCCCGTTCACATTCGTTGTGATGGCCATCATTTTGACTATAGCGCTCATTCTTACAGAAAGGATCTGGTGGCATTTGTTGCCAGCCTCAATCCTGAAATTGTATTTGTAAAACATTGCACCAATGAAGGTTTCCACGGATTGGAAACTGCCCTACGTGATAGTTTTGGCGATAAATGCCCGAGCATCAATCGGGCAAGCCATCTTTGCCTTTTTAAGCTTTAATTTGAAGCCCAAGGCCTCGCCCCTATGCCTAATTGACATAGGGGCTTTTTTATGCAATAATGATGCCAAGGAGGTCCCAGATGGCGACCCAAACAGCCGAGTTCTTTGAAGAAAATATCGGACAAGAGGAAACTCTGGATCCGACCATTATCACTGTTTCGGCCTTGGCATTTGATTTTGATCTGACTGGTACCGACCCGTCAAAATGGGCCGATGAGATTAAAATGCTCATAGTAAAAAAACGGAAGCCTCCAAAAAAAGCATGTAGCACCCAGCCGGGTGGGTACGGTCTTCCAACTGGACAATTAGAAAGCAAAGAGGATCTTTTTGAAGCTCTTAAAAGAGAGACTCGCCAAGAATCTGGTTGTTCAGTGACTCAAATTATCAGTAACCTGTTTGTTGTCAGAAAAACTTTGAAAATTGACAGGAAAAGTGTACCCAACAACCTTCATGTCTTTCTTATTACGGCATCAGAGCCTCTTGGTAAAGTCATTGAAACAGAAGAGATAGACAATTCTGTTGAGTGCTGGATCCCATTGCGACAGGTATTTGAAATGCCTGTCGCTCAAGATAAATACGGAGCAAACAGAAATCCAGATGGGATATTTTACAGTCATCGTCAGAGAATCTATCGCGCCATTGTATCTATGGTCTTCTACCCCGAAGAGTTGACGGACGGGGAAGCCATTAAAAAGTGGCTTTCGCCCAACCGTAAATATCTGAAGGGCGCAATGACCCAGCTTCAGAAGGAAGGCCTTCTTCAGCAGTTTGAATCAGACTAATCATGTTCAAGGCGCCGACCAATAAGAGTGGCGCCTATTTAATTAATTGAAAAAATACTCAAAATAAAGTATAATCAATACAAATAATTTTCATTATGATAAAACGATTTACAAAATACATATCCATAGTTTTCTTAATATTACTTACTTCCGCAGGTCTAGTTTTGATTTTCCAATCCCCTTTTGAAAATGCTGATCGGATATCTCTCTCTGAGTTGGTGACAAAAATAAACGACGGCCAAATCAAGACAATAACCGTCAAAGGAAATATTTTAAATATCGAAACAATTGAAGGCGACGGGCCTGCGAAGGCAGGTAAAAAACTTACTGCGCAAAAAGAATCCGAAGGCTCAACTTTTGAAACATTATTAAGTTTAGGCGCCAACAAAGAAAAACTATCCGCCCTCAATGTCAAAATTGAAAACGAAACCGGCACAGCTGTTCTTATTTTATCTTCAATAATTCCGATCCTCCTGCCTTTCGCCCTAATAGCCCTAATTTTTTGGTATATGTTTGGTCAAGCTCAAAAAGGATCCATGCAAGCGTTTTCTTTCGGTAAATCAAAAGCCCGCCTTGCCAATTCTAAAGATGGCAAAAAGAAAGTCACTTTTGCTGATGTTGCCGGTCTTATTGAAGCAAAAGAAGAAATATCAGAAGTTGTTGAATTTCTAAAAGATCCCAAAAAATTCCACAAACTGGGAGCCAAGATACCAAGAGGCATTCTTCTTGTCGGCTCCCCCGGAACAGGCAAAACTCTTCTTGCTAAAGCCGTCGCCAATGAAGCAGACGTCCCATTTTATTTTGTATCCGGTTCTGAATTCGTTGAAATGTTCGTCGGTGTTGGAGCCAATAGAGTCAGAGACATGTTTGAACTGGCCAAAAAAACCGCTCCTGCAATCGTATTCATTGATGAAGTTGATGCTGTCGGCAGACATCGTGGTGCAGGCCTCGGTGGTGGACACGATGAAAGAGAACAGACATTAAACCAGATTCTCGTTGAAATGGATGGTTTTGATACCGATGCGGCTGTCATTGTAATGGCCGCCACAAACCGCCCCGATATCCTTGATCCGGCACTCCTTCGTCCCGGCCGTTTTGACAGAAGAATAATTCTCGACGAACCTTCAATGAAAGACCGTGAAGCTGTTTTAAAAATTCATGCTTTGGATAAACCTTTAGCAAAAACTGTAAACCTAAAACTGGTTGCAGAAAGAACACCGGGATTTTCTGGTGCTGATTTGGCAAATCTTATTAACGAATCGGCCATACTAGCCGCAAGAAATAACCAAAAAGAAATCACCCAAAATAATCTTTTTGAAGCAATTGAAAAAGTAATCCTCGGTCCCGAAAGACGTAGCCATATATTTTCTAAAAAAGAAAGGGAAATCACTGCCTATCACGAAGCCGGTCATGCGTTAGTATCTTACTCACTCCCTTATACCGATCCCGTTCATAAGGTTTCAATTGTATCTCGTGGAAGAGCTGGTGGATACACTCTAAAACTTCCAACTGAAGACAAACATCTGCGTTCACGATCTGAATTTGAATCCGAACTTTCCGTTTTACTGGGCGGATTTATGGCTGAAAAAATAATCTTCAAAGATACCACCACCGGAGCATCCAACGATCTCAAGGTTGCATCCAATCTTGCACGAAGAATGATTACTCAATACGGAATGTCTGAAGCACTTGGACCGATAACTTTTGGCGAAAAAGAAGAGATGGTATTTCTAGGAAAGGAAATTTCAACAAACAAAAATTATTCTGAGACAATTGCTTTTCAAATTGACGAAGAAGTCAAAAAACTCATTACAAAAGGCCTAAATTCCGCCAAAAAAGTTTTAATCCAAAAAACAGAACTCCTGCACAAAATCGCCAGAGAATTGATCGTAAAAGAAACAATAGAACAAAAAGATTTCTACGCATTAGTCAGATAACCCTGCTTCCATAAGCCTTGCTTATGTTATGGAAGAGTTCAAACTCTGGAATAAAGTGCTTAAAAAGCGTAAGATAATACTTAGTTTTATCTGCGCCCGTAGCTCAGTGGTAGAGCGCGTCACTTATAATGACGAGGTCCTTGGCTCGATCCCAAGCGGGCGCACATTCGCACTTTGTTGGGCCGTGCCCTTCGAAGCTTTAGCGAAGAAGGGCGGTTAGCTCAGTTGGTTAGAGCGACTCGTTTACACCGAGTAGGTCGAGGGTTCGAATCCTTCACCGCCCACATATGGATAATATTTCTCTTGCCAAAGATTTTGCCACTAAAAAATTCAGTGAAGCAGGTATGGAAAATCATTTTCTGGAAGTATTTCAAATACTCAAAAATGAGTTTTATGTCGAAAATTGTGAAGTTTTAGTAGCTGGCCTGCTTCACGATATCCTTGAGGATACTGATACAACCCACCAGGAAATTTCTAGTATTTTTGGCAAGAGGGTTGCCAACATAGTAGAAGAAGTCTCCCACCCAAAAAACTACACTCCGGAACAGAAAAAAGAATATCATCAAAAACTAAAAAATATCTCTACGGAAGGTAAATTAATTAAATTAGCAGACTTCAAATCACATCTAACAAAATTTCTAGGTGCATTCACTGGAGAAAACAACTTGCCCAAATTTACACACAATGAGTATACTAACCACATTCTTGAGTTCTTAGAAAGCTGTCCTGATTCCAAATCAAAAAATACAGTATCCAAGCTAGCAAAAAAGTTGGAATCTTGTATTTCTAAACAATGAACTCCATCTCCATCGTCTATGAAGACGACAATCTAATCATCATTAACAAGCCCTCTGGGCTTATTACCCATCCAAAAAATGCCGAGGACAGACAAGAAAGCGTAACGGGTTGGTTGGTGGAAAAATATCCTGAAATAAAAACAGTTGGGGAAGACCCATTGAGACCCGGTTTGGTCCATCGTTTGGATAAAGACACTTCCGGCCTTCTTGTAATTGCAAAAAACCAAGATTCATTTCACTACCTAAAAAGCCTATTTCAAGATAAAAAAATAAAGAAATTTTATTTAGCGCTAGTTCATGGAAAACCAAAAGAATACAAAGGAATCATTGATGCACCCATGGGCAGGATTGGCATGAAGAGAACTACCCAATTGCACGGCAAAAAGAAACTCAAAGATGAGAAGACAGCAGTAACTGAATATAGCACCCTCAAAAACTTTACTGATTTTACTCTCTTAGAAGTCTCCCCTCACACCGGTCGTACACATCAAATACGAGTGCATTTAAAATCGATCGGTAATCCTGTGGCCGGAGACCCGCTTTATGGTCACAAAAGCTCAAAAGAGCCGAGCCGTTTATTTCTCCATGCGTATAAACTCCAGTTTATTTCCCCAGATGGCAAAGCCCTGTCCTTTGAAACCGATCTCCCCGATGAGTTGCAAAAAGTATTAAACATGCTAAAATAAACTACTAATTGCACATATGGACAAAATTCAACAATTTCAATCAAAACATACCTTAAACAACAAATTTGAAGGCCTAAAATCCGGCTGGACTATTAAAGTTTTTCAAAAGATAAAAGAGGGTGATAAAACTCGAACTCAAGCATTTGAAGGCCTGATAATAGCTCGAAAACACGGAGGAGAAGCTGGTGGTACAGTTACAGTCCGAAAGGTGTCTGGGGGTATTGGCGTAGAAAAAATATTTCCAGTGTTTTTACCCACAATAAATAAGGTTGAGGTGATAAGAAAATCAAAAGTCCGAAGATCTAAACTTTATTACTTAAGAGATAAAACAGCCAAAGAAATCCGCAGAAAAACAAAAATAGACACTTCTGTCCAGCCCGAAAAAACTGTTGCCAAATAATTATTTAGCATAATGCCCGGGTGTTGAAACTGGTAGACATTTATCCTTGAGGTGGATAAGCCCGCAAGGGCGTGGAGGTTCGAGTCCTCTCCCGGGCATCAGATAGAAACTTCGCCGTGAAGCGAAGTTTTAGTTTGTGGACAATTATATTTATATTCAGCACCATAGAGTGTATAATTTATACATGATATCTAACTGGTACAGGTTAAAGAGTCAAGCCATCGCCATGCGCAAGAAAGGTGACTCAATAAGACATATTGAAGCCAAGCTCAAGATTCCCAAGTCCACCCTCAGTGGATGGCTACGACCGGTGGTGCTAAATAAAAAGGCAAGAGGTATTCTTTATAGACGTTGGAAACAAAGGTTAGTAGCCACAAGAAAGTTGGCTGTTGCATGGCACAATCTACAAAAATTAAATCGTCTAAAACAAGCTGAGTCTGAAGCTAAAAACATTATAGACAAGATTAACAGCAAGGATCCCCTACTATTAGAGCTGACCTTGGCCATACTCTATTTAGGAGAAGGTTTTAAAACGAGTGATACTGGCATGGGAAATTCAGACCCTATGATTTTAAAATTTTTTATCTCTGTTCTGTCTAAAAATTATAAATTACCAGTTTCTAAATTTAAGTGCGAGCTTCATTTAAGGGCCGATCAAGATCCTGACAAAACAAAACGATGGTGGTCAAAAGAGTTACGCATACCGCTGACCAACTTTACATCAGCAAGCATAGACAAGAGAACAATTGGATCTGTCACCTATCCAACATATAAAGGGGTTTGTATTGTCCGATGTGGTTCGGTTGCGATACAAAGAAAATTAATGTATATTAGTAAAATGTTTTGCCAGAAAGTAATTGAAGCAACGGGCGCTTAGCTCAGTGGTAGAGCGCGTTTTTGACGTAAACGAGGTCGGAGGCTCAATCCCTCCAGCGCCCACCATTATTTCAATATTATGAAAAAAGAAAAATCGGAATCAATCCCTCCATTATCTAACAACCTCAATGCCATTAGAAAATTAGAGTCTTCGCACTTCATTTTTCGTGATCGTCAAAATGCTCTTGAAAGTAGTGCTAGTAATACTTATGAATGGTTTGAGGATTGTCTTATTCGTGGAATGGCCTCTGTTGAGTTTGGTAAAGATACTACTGGAAAAGATACAGCAAAAATAAAAACGATAGACCCCGAAACAAAAGATAAACAGGATATTTATTACACAACTGACGAAATTGAAGTTGCGAGATTAAAAATAATCTCAGAGGGAAAAACTTTAATAATAGATGACACCGAAACAGAATAACAGCTGGAGTTAAACAACTAATCCATTTCTGTAAATATTGTATCTTAAGAGAAAATATCATAAAAAAGAATGCGATTGAAGTAATGCCGCGGTAGCTTAATGGTAAAGCAGGTGCCTGAAGAGCATCTGAAGGGTGTTCGATTCACCCCCGCGGCACATACACTATAAAAACAGTTGAACGACTGTTTTTATTTTGACTTATCCACATCCTTACCCACAAAAACCGAACCCCGTGGTATAGTAAAGCTACTATCAAGAACAGGTAGTATAAAGTTATTCACTTATGAGAAGAGATAGAGAGATGGCTACAGAATTAAGGAGAACCGGCAAAAGCTACAAAGAAATTAGCCGGACGTTAGGTATACCTACTGCTACTTTATGTGGTTGGTTTAAAGACCTAGATTGGTCAATTGAAATCAGAAATCGGTTAGGTGCTAAGGCATCCTTTTCATATCCCGAAAAACTTGCACTAATGGTCGCGGCAACCAAAAAAAAGTTTGCATTATTACACGAGGAATATCGTCAGGAGGCAATCGAAGAATTTAAAACAAAAAAGAAAGATCCCCTCTTTATTGCCGGTGTAATGCTTTATTGGGGAGAAGGTGATAAAAATGTTAACAACTCCTCAATCCGTCTAACAAACAGCGATCTGGGAATGATCCGCAGTTTTTACCTGTTCTTAACAAACTCAATGGGAATACCCAAAGAAAAAGTAATAATAAATCTACTTATTTATCCTGACCTAGTAGACCCTGTTCAGAAAAAACTTTGGAGCGATATAACAGGTATTCCCCTTTCTCAATTTAGAAAGTCCGTAGTAATCAAAGGGCGTCATCCGACCAGACGCTTAGCACATGGAGTCGGAATGATACGCGTAGGCGGACGAAAGCATAAAGAAAAATTGATCAAATGGATTGACTTATATATGCGGGAAATCAATAGTAAAGTGGTTGCGTAGATGAGTTTTTTATCATACAATTTCGAAGATGCGGGAGTGGTGTAATGGTTGCACATTTCCTTGCCAAGGAAAGAGCTGCGGGTTCGAATCCCGTCTCCCGCTCCAAGACAGAACTCAAAGGTTTTTTAGAAGCCCAAAGGTGGGACGCACGAAGCGCGTCCCACTGATTTCCCCCCATTTTTCCAAACGAATTCAGGATTTTTGGCGCGCTGGCGCGCACTGATTTTTTGCCGAGGAGGAGGTGCGAGCCAAAGATTTCTTTGGCAATGACCTTTTTTGCAAAAAGGTCATTATCCCGTGCGATTCCGTTAAGGTTTTGAGCGTCTTTTATCCAGTTTTGGAAAGGTGCGAGCCAATTATTTTGCTTGTGTGAAAAAGTAGAGATTTCTTCTTCGAGCGACTTCTTCTCGGATAACAGTTTTCCTTTTTGTAAACGATAATCGTCTTGGTCAATTACTTGGTCGAGATAACCTGTTAGAAGTCGCTCTAACTTTTTCGATAAAGAAGAAATTTTTTCTTCTTTATCTTTCACACCAGCAAAATTGGACTGGGCGGAATTTTTGAAATCTTTTTCTGCCATTTTTAATAATTCCTCCGCCCAGTCTTTTGGCAAAGAAACTGATTTGATAAGTGATGATAACTGCTTGTCTACTTCTTCAGAACGAAGCGACACCTCTGAACATTTGATTGTTTTAGATTTTCTCGTACATCTGTAATAGACATAGTGGTGAACATTTCCATTTTTCTGTCGCTTCGTTTTGTTTTCAGCAGTTATCATCATTCCGCATGAAGCACAGGAAATGAGTCCGCAATATGGTTGAGGTTCATTTTTCGCCTTACGCTCGGGTTGTCCGCGAAATTTCAACATTTCCTGTGCTTCATCAAAAAGTTTCTTTGAAATGATTGGCTCGTACTTTCCTTCGTGTAATTCACCACCATAGCGAAAGAGTCCAGTATAAAATGGATTGGAGAGAATAACAGACGCGCGAGTTCTTGAGATTCTCTTTCCACCTCTCGAAACGATTCCCGACTTCGCCAAAAAGTTTGCAATATCTTCTAACCTCTGACCACCTTTGACGTATCGTTCAAAAGCCGAGCGGATAATACGAGATTTTTTCTTGTCCACCACGATAGATTTATTCCGACTGTCGTTTATGTAACCAATCGGCGCGAGGCTTGGATATTGACCATTACGGACTTTTTGGCGAAGTCCACGTTTCGTATTTTCGGAAAGAGAATCTACATAGTATTTGCTTTGGACGAAAGCCATAGACAAAGTAAATTTTCCTTGCGGAGTATTTTCAAACCACACATTTGGAAATTTGAGGCTCACAATTTTTCCGATGTCGAGAAAGTACACAATCTGTCCACCATCCACCGAATTGCGAGCGAGGCGATCGGGATGCCAAGAAACGATACCAGTCGCCTCGCCCCGTTCAATACGTTTGAGCATTTGCCCGAAAATAGGTCTGCCAGGGATTTTAGCAGATTGTTTTTCTATAAGTTCCTCAACAACATCAAGATTTTGCTCTCGGGCAAATGTCCGCAATTCGGTGACTTGTGCCTCAATACTTAACACTTGCTTGTCCTCGACATCGGTTGACTTGCGAGCATACAAAAAGAATTTTTGTTCCATAAAAGTAGTATAGCAAAAATTATTTTTGTATCCAAAGCAAATAATGAATTTGTATCGCACGGGATTTCGCACCTCCTCCTCGGCGAAAAATCAGTGCGCGCCAGCGCGCCAAAAATCCTGAATTCGTTTGGAAAAATGGGGGGAAATCAGTGGGACGCGCTTCGTGCGTCCCACCTTTGGGCTTCTAAAAAACCTTTGAGTTCTGTCTTGGAGTCTTTATTGTACCAAGCTCGCACCTATTTTCAAAATAAGTGATGTGCCACGCGCGGAGCGCGTGGTGGCTCTAAATTAAATTGTACGCTCCACGAAAGCCCCGCCACCGCCTCGCTTCACTCGGCAACCCCAA
>ORMF011138445.1_pt1 | contig 38093 bp, 34 predicted proteins | sample 1779871 | NCBI WGS metagenome assembly ORMF01 (sample SAMEA104232316, study PRJEB22302) | groundwater metagenome | biome: forest; feature: aquifer; material: groundwater | place: USA | collected 2011-08-07 | depth 5.4 m
TATCGCGCCCATCCCTCCAAAAATCATGCCAATATCCCAGTTGAACAACCCTACTAATAGCCAATTCAACCCGCCAATAACTAAAAGGACGAACGCAATTTGATGTAAAGATTTATTTCCTGACAATTTTTTCACCCCCTCTCAAATGACTACTTAACATTTAAAGTGTATTTTTAATATAAAATAAGTTTAGACAGCCGGAGGAGGGCTATAGGGAAGGTTTGGGAAGATAACTTGCGGAAGAGCTTTGTTGTCGGCAAATGCTATATAGCCAAGCACTATTAAGTTAACAAAAGGTAAAATCATGAGTAAGCCTACCCACGAGGGATGGCTTCGCGCTGCCGCTACTCTCATCCAAATGTAAATGCCAACAACAATATTAACCAAGGGAATAAGCAAGAGCAAAAACCACCAGTAAGCTTTCCCGGCTATTTTTAGCATAAGAAAAACATTGGCCACGGGAATCCAGGCCAGCCAAGGGTTGGCTGTGGCTGTTTTTTTGGCAATAACATATAAAGCGTAAGAGGCATAAACGTAAATTGCCAGGACAATTATTAGCATTAGGACACTAAGCAACGGATCCGGGGGCGCCCCTGTTTGCGCATATGTATAAGTATTTGAATAATCCATTATTTTTGTATTATTTTAACCTGGGGTCACTGCTAATCATAAAAGACAAAAGTGGGCGCTGAAAGTCAAAAGTATTTGTTAAGACAACTAGCCTATCCTGACCGCCGTTGTTTAGAAAGATGTCGTAACTAGGCACGGGAATTAGTCCGGCTTCGTGCATGAAGTATACGGTAGAACCGCTTTTTGTCCAAGTTCCCCACGGGTGCGCAGTTTGAGCAGTACTAAAAATATGTCCGGAATCCGGTAATCCAGAAACACCAACGTCTGTAACGTTTTCCAATTTAAAACCTAAGCCGGAAAAGGCGGCAAAATTTGTAAAACCGCTTTTGGTATTTTTGTAAACTTCAGAAATTGTATTTCCCTCCTTAATTAAGCTGCCGTTTGCATAGGTTGTGGCGCCCAATACACTGCCGGAAACAGTTAAACTGAAATTTTGCAATGCACTGCGGCCAAAATTGTCAGCCACTCTAATGATAAAACTGACTGTTTGACTAGTTTGTGGTGTGCCAGTTATGGTGCCGTTTGAGTTTAAAAACATGCCGACAGGCAATGTCCCTTGCCAAAGCATAAACGAATACGGAGTCGTTCCACCGTTAACTTGCAATTGTGCAAAGTAAGACTGAACAACAAAAGCAGTTGGTAAAGAAGTGTTCAGAAAAAACAAACCGCCGCTGTTAAAGTTACCTACGTTGACCCGCAAGTTGCCACAATTTGCCGTAAAGTTCTGTGGACACACCACAATAACAGCGCTACCTGAATTATTTGCTCTTAAATTTACGATGCCGCCGGAGATTGAGGCTGTGACAGCATCAGGATTGGAATTGCTGGAAATGGACAAGAAGCTGTTAGAAAAAGAATTACTTACTGATACCGTTGCATTTTCCCCTATTTGCATGAAAATATCGTTACGGCTGAAAGTTAACTGCGGACCTCCAAAACCAGAAACGCTGATGAAAATGGCAGCACATTCGGTTTGAAAATTATTGCAAACCCGCACCGAAGTATTGCCGGAACGGTTAGCAAAAATATTCAACGAATTGCCGTTAAGTGAAGCGCTCGCAATGGAAGAATCCGGGAAATTTGTTATCATGAGCCCCGTATTATTTCTAGGAAAAAAATTCACTGTAGCGGAGTTACTAACGTTTAAACTTACCGTCGTCGTACTTGAAGCCAAAACAGAGTTATTGCAATTATTAAAATTAAAGCACCCAAAAGGCGACAAAGTAATTACGGAAGACTGCTGTCCGTTTACGACCACATAAGTTTCCACATTGCCGGAGTAAAAATTCAGTCCCGGATAAACCAAGCCGTTAAAACTACCGAATTGATCGGTCCTTCCCACGTTAGTTATTTGTGTCCAGACATCGCCGCCCTGGCGGCCGAAAAAATCTATTTGGCTAAACGAGTTTGCGCCGGAAACGTTAATTCTTAAGGCATTTGCTGAACTATCAAAGGTTGCTGAATAAAATGGGGTGGAGGCTATAGCTGATTGTGCGGAAAACACAAAACTTCCCAAAAATAAGGCTAAAAATAATGTAATTCGTAGTTTCATAACTATAGATTAAACCTTTACAAGAAATCCATCAATAGAGCAAAAGGCCCGCGGAAACAATTTACGTCAAAACTTTTACACCATTCTTTGTAATGACAACGGTGTGTTCAAAGTGGGCCGCCAAGCCGCCGTCCTTGGTTCTTATGGTCCAGCCGTCGGCATCAAAATAAATTTCCGAACTCTTTTCACAAACCATGGGCTCTATGGCTATAACCATGCCCGGCAACAACGGTTCGCCGCTGCCTGGCTCGCCATAACAAGGAATAGGCGGATCTTCATGAACCGCGTAACCTACGCCGTGTCCTACTAAGTCGGTAACAACGGAAAACCCGGCCGCTTCGGCCAAAGTTGCAATGGCATAACCAATGTCGCCGGTGGTGTTACCGGGTTTGGCCACGGCAATTGCATTTACCAAACATTGTTTGGTAGTTTCCATAAGCTTTCGGGCTTGCAAGCTTATTTGTCCCATCGGCACTGTTATAGCGGCGTCAGTAAAAAAACCTTTATACTGCATGCCAATATCCAGACCAATTAAATCTCCTTCTTTTAAACGATCAGTTTTGGAAGGGATGCCGTGAACAACCACGTCGTTTATGGAAGTACAAAGCCCGGCAGGAAAAGGATTCTTTTTGCTTCCATAACCAACAAAACTAGGCCTACCCCCGACCGCTAAAATTTCTTTTTCCGCGAATGTATTTAGCTCAAAAGTGGTTACACCGGGGCGTACCAACCGCGCGATCCGTTTTAAAATTTCCCCTAAAAGTTTTCCACCTTCGGCGATCAGAACAATTTCCGCGTCAGTTTTTACGTAATTTTTCACTTTTTTTTAATTGAGTAATGGTTTTTAAAATGCGCGCATGAACTAACTTTGGAGTTCCCAAACCGCTGATTTTTTTAAAACTGTAAAGTCTTTGGAAAAAGGCCACTACTTGAGTAATATTTTTGCGGTAGTAGCGGACCCGGTTTTTTAAGGCTGCATCGCTGTCATCTAAACGCTTCCCGTATTTTCCCTTGAAGTAACCAACACGGTCTTGCATGCGCTTAACGGTTTCATCTATGGGGATAGACAAATAAATTACCACCGGGTCTTTGCGTTTTTGTTGTTTAATCAGCCTTGCTACAATTTTTGCTTCACCCAGCATTTTCGGGTGGCCATCAAACAGTATGCCTCGCCTCATTGGCACGCTGGTAATAACATCCCGCAGTATTTTTCTGGCAATGAAAGTAGGCGTAAGTTTGCCTTTGTCCTGATAATCTCGCAGTAGCCTGTTTATTTTTTTATTCTTAGTCCGGAGCAAAGCAATTGCTTTGCCCATGTCAAAATCATAGAGATGATATTTTTTTGTTAACAGCGCGGCTTGCGTTGCTTTACCCGCAGCCGGGTCCCCCAACAAAATTATGTTTATTGGCCGTTTGTCTTGTTTAATCATGCAGTCCCAAAGCTTTATTAATGCTTTTTGTTACTGCTTCCACGGGGGGCTTACCGTCTATTTCTATAAATTTGGTTTCCTTTTTCAAATAGTCAAGCATGGGCAAAGTATCTTGCTCGTACTGTTTTAGACGAAATTCTATGGCCTCACGCGTATCGTCCTTCCGCGCTTCCTTTTCCGCGCGAAGCAATAAACGGTCAATGGATTCGTCGTGAGGAATATTTATTAATATAGTAACTACATTGCTGCGTCCCTGTTCTTTTAAAAAGTGGAGTATAAACTCGGCTTGCCCTATGCGGCGCGGCACTCCGTCAAAAATTACACCCTGATTTTTGGGGATAATATTCATTTTGTACTTAAAGACCTTAAGCAATAGTTCGTCGGGAAACAGGACGCCTGCGTCATGAAGCGCTTTCGCTTCCTGACCAAGCTCCGTGTTCTCCGCGGCAACTCCGCGAATAATGCCGCCCATTTCCCAATAAAAAAAGCCTAAGCGCTCAGCTAAAATTTTCGCCTGCGTTCCCTTGCCACTGCCTTGCGGGCCAATAAAAAAAATCGCGCCCAGTGGTGTGTCCATTTCTTCATTTTATTGCTTATTTTGCTATCTGGCAAGTTCGTGGCCAAATTTGGGGTTAAATGAAAAATTTGGTAAAATAAATAAAACTGTACGTTTGGAAACAAAAACATGAATCCCGTTAGAAGTTGCAACCACTTATTATAAACAAACACTAACATTATGAATCTTATTAACAAATTTATACACAAATCGCATGCGTAATCCAAATGTTGGATCGCGATTTACTTCTAAACGGGATGAACAACATTTTTTTTGAGCTGACATTGGTCCTCATAATTGCCGGCGGCATTGCCACAGCAATCAGTTTTTTAAAGCAGCCGGCAATTATTGCCTACATTCTCACTGGTCTGCTTATTGGCCCTCTTGGCTACTATCACTTAAACCACGGCGACGCCCTAAGCGGACTGGCGCAAATTGGCATTACCCTGCTTCTGTTTATGGTCGGCCTGGAGCTGGACGTTGGCCAATTGCGCAAAATTGGCCCTACAGCGCTAATTGCCGGCTTGGGGCAGGTATTCATAAGCACGGCACTGGTTTTTGGCGTTTTAAAGGCGCTCGGGTTTGCCTCCACACCGGCAATATTTTTAGGGATTATCTTCAGTTTTTCATCCACTGTAATTGTGGTAAAACTGCTCGGCGAAAAGCACGATCTACAAACTCTCTACGGCAAATTAGTTTTGGCTATTTTGCTTATTCAAGATTTTGTCGCGCTGGTCATGCTAATTTTACTTTCCGGACTCAATTCCGCCGGCAACAATCCGTTTGGACAATTCCCTCTCTGGCAGACCATTTTTTTAACCTTAGTGAAAGGCGCGGTGGTAATTTGGTTTGTCATGATGCAAAGCCGCTACATTTTTCCCAAAATTTTGGCGCGCATAGGGAAGTCGGACGAATTACTGCTAGTTTTTTCATTGGCTTGGGCGCTTGGCATTGCCACGCTGGTTTCCATGCCCATAATTGGCTTTACTCTGGAAACTGGCGGCTTCTTGGCCGGCTTGGCGCTGGCAAAGTCCTCAGTGCATTACCAAATTAGCGCGCGAATTAAGTCTTTGCGTGATTTTTTTATTATTATATTTTTCATAATTTTAGGCTCACAAATTGTGCTAAATAATATTACCGGCGTAATAGTCCCGGGAATTATTTTAGCCATTGTAGTGCTGGTAGGAAAGCCGTTTATTGTGCTGTTACTTTTAACCCTGCAAGGTTACAAACCACGAACGGCTTTTTTCACTGGCATAAGCCTGGCGCAAATTTCCGAGTTTAGCCTTATTGTCGGCGTGCTGGCGCATCAGCTGGGTTATTTGGACAATGAAGCCATTGGCGTAATTACTCTGGTGGCAATTATTACCATAGCCTTGTCTTCTTATCCAATCCTTACCACCGAAAAATTTTATGGTTGGCTAAAACGCCCCCTAAGCGTGTTCAACTTCAGAACAAAATCCATTGAACAGCATTTACCTTTAACAAATTTAAGCAATCACATTATTTTAATAGGCGCCCACCGACTTGGCGAACATATTATAGATACTTTGGTGCGCGGCAGGCATAAATTTATCATTGTGGATTTTGACCCGGAAGTTGTAGAAAAGTTCGCACGGACGGGGTTGCCAGCCATTTGCGGAGATATTTCTGACCCGCACATTCAAGAACTTTGCAACCTAGAAAAAGCCCGGCTAGTTATTTCCACTATTCCGGACTTTTACGACAATGCCGCGCTCATAGACGCGGTCAAGAAAAGCAACCCCAAAGCCAAGTTAATTATTTTAGCTCATGACGAAAACGAAGCCTTGTCGTTTTACGAAAAGGACATAGACTATGCGCTGCTGCCTCACTTTATTGGCAGTCTGCATTTGGCAAAAATTTTGTCCGCAGACCGCGTGGCTTCGGACTTAAAAAAACTCCGCGATCGTCACTTAAAACTCTTGAAAAATATCTGATTTACATTTACAGTTTTTCTCAAGGAACTATTCGCGCGAATAGTTCCTTAACCAACAAAGTTTTATTGGACGAGAACATAAGGTATGCTACAATCTCACTATGCTTAAATTGTATAACACGCTGACAAAAAAGGCAGACGAATTTAAACCTCTTGATAGAAGTGAGGTGCGCGTGTATACCTGTGGCCCCACGGTTTACGATTTTGCTCACATTGGCAATTTGCGCAGTTATATTTTCGCCGACCTTTTACGTCGGGCATTGCAATATAACGGCTACAAGGTTAAGTACGGCATGAATATTACCGACGTCGGCCACCTAGTCGGTGATGCCGACGAAGGCGAGGACAAAATGGAAGTCGGCGCTCGTCGTGAGGGGAAGAGTCCATTGGAAGTGGCAAAGTTTTACGAAAAAAGGTTTTTGGAAGATATCAAGGCTCTCAATATTGAAAAGGCAGATGAAATCATTAGAGCCACTGAAACAATTCCTGAACAAATTGAAATCATCAAACAGCTTGAAGCTAAGGGATTTATTTATCAAGATAGTTCTGCTATTTATTTCGACACATCGAAACTTCCTAACTATGGCCAACTGTCGGGTCAAAAATTAAGCGACAAAAAAGTCGGTGCTCGCGAAGAAGTCGTCGTAGATACAAATAAGCGTAACCCGCAAGACTTTGCCTTGTGGTTTTTCTTGACCGGACGTTACAAGGACCACGTTTTGCATTGGCCATCTCCCTGGGGCGAAGGGTTCCCCGGCTGGCATATTGAGTGTTCGGCCATATCACGAAAAATTTTGGGGCAACCGTTCGACATTCACACCGGCGCAGTTGACCTTATCGGCACTCACCACACCAATGAGATCGCCCAAAGCGAGGCAGCCTTTGGCGTGCCATTAGCAAACCTGTGGATGCATGGAGAGTTTTTGCTTATAGATGAGGGCCGAATGGGCAAAAGTGAAGGTAACGCTTACACTCTAGACTACTTAAAAGAAAAAGGTTTTTCTGCAATGGACTTTCGGTACTTGTGCTTAACGGCAAACTATCGCACCCAACTAAATTTTACTTGGGAAAGTTTGCAGGGTGCCAGCAGCGCTTTAAATAAACTTTACGATTTTGTCAGGGAAGCTGGCGAACCAAAAATTGGCTGCGCAGGATACGAACAGGACTTTTTGAATGCTATCAATGACGACTTAAACTTACCGAAGGCTCTCTCGATTGCTTGGGATATGATTGGCAACCAAGAATACCCAACTGAAGCAAAATTAAAATCGCTTCTCAAATTTGATCAAGTATTAGGGCTGAATTTAGATAAACCACCGCTTGTAGAAATTCCTGATCAAGTTAAACAATTAGTAAAGGAACGAGAAACGGCCCGCAAAACTAAAAACTTCTCTAAATCAGACGAAATTAGAAAACAAATAGCAGACTTGGGCTTTGAGGTTGAAGATACTGCCACTGGTCCGAAAGTGAAGCAAAAAAATCAGGGAGCTTGATGCAAGGCACCAAGTTCCCTGGGTTAGTCGATTCGACGACCAATTTCTCTACGCGGCTTTGTTTCGCCAATCAGATAGGCTGGTAAATCAGCTCGCGCAAAACTTTATCCGCGAACTGCTTAGCTTCTCTGGCTGCGCCGTTGTACTGCCGTTTTTCCTTGATCAATTGCTCAATCAAGCGACACCTGTTCAACGATGACAGCGCGAAGTGCAGTTCGCCTAACGCGTAATAGAGCTGTCTAATGCCTTCTTGCGCATCATCAGGGTGACTGATGTTCAAGCGAACGGAAGCCTTGCCCTGAGTTATGATGCAAGTCAACAGTGAAGGAAAGCGACGTCCGCACCAGAGCAAAAACTTATAGCCAAGGGAACGAGGAGCATTGATCCCCCTGCAACCGTAACTATAGTTGATTTCGGGTGGGCACTCACCAACTTCTATATCAATCTGCTCTATGTAGGGAGCAAACCGATAAAAAGTTACGAGATTGCCAATCTCTCCCAACATCATCTTTCTTACATCTTCAACGTGCGCGACGCTCACGTTGACCTGACGCAACTTTTCTGCGCCCGGATTAGACAAACTCCACGATGGAAAAAATCCCATTCTCCGTAGCGTGGCTTCTAAAATGCATCTGTCGTCTTCTGCAACATCAAAAAACGACTGACGCAAAATCATCTTGAAGTAAACGCCTTGAGTAATCATAAATCCTCCCTAGTCCTGCCGCTGTGAAGCGGAACTCCTAGATTAGGCACTGGAGCACTGCCATTCGGTTTTGCAACCGGTTAAGCGATAAAACGACTTAACAGCACATTATAATAAAAATGAGCCATTATGTCAAGGATTTGTATTTAAAAAGCGGCCTTTTGTGAAGGGCGGTTTTTTATGATAATATTAACAGACCTAAAATTTCCCAAAACTTATCACCCTGCTTTCCCCTGTTGTTCCACAATCATTGAAATAAACCCCTAAAATAAGCCAATTTCGTGGTTTAAAACCAATAGCATATAATAAAGTCATGGCCAAAGTTACAATTTCACCCTTAGACCGCATGCCGCCGCAAAACGTAGAAGCCGAAACCGCAGTTTTAGGCTGTCTTATGCTGGACAAAGACGCAATTATTAAAGTAGCGGACAGCTTAATTCCGGACGATTTTTACGAACTCCGGCATAAACTTGTTTATGAAGCCATGCTGTCCCTGTTTGAGCGGAATACTTCCATAGATATTCTTACCGTGGCCAACTTACTGGAAGAAGAAAAACTTTTGGAAAAAATTGGCGGCAGCGGCTACTTGACCGAACTGGTCAACGCGGTCCCCACCGCAGCCCATGTTGTTTACTACGCCGGGATTATTCGGAAAAAAGGCACTTTGCGCCGCCTCATTCAAAGCGCCGGTGAAATTACTAATTTGGCCTTTGCCGAAGAAGGAGATATTGAAGATATTTTAGACAGCGCGGAACAAAAACTTTTTACAGTTTCGCAAAAGCACTTAAAGCAGAATTTTATTTCCATTAGCAATGTCTTGCACGAAACGTTTGAACGCATAGACGAACTCCACCGCGAAAAAGGCAAACTCCGCGGGCTGTCCAGCGGCTTTGCCGACATGGACCGGCTCCTTGGAGGCCTGCAAAAGTCTGACTTAATTATTTTGGCGGCCCGGCCTTCCATGGGCAAAACCGCTTTGGCTCTGGACGTAATTCGGCACGTTTCGGTTAACGGCAAAGTGCCGACTGGAATTTTTTCTTTGGAAATGAGCAAAGACCAACTGGTAGACAGACTGCTGTCTGCCGAATCCAATATTGATCTCTGGAAAATCCGCACTGGCAATTTAAAAGACGAGGATTTTGAAAAAATGAACGTAGGCATGGGCAACTTAAGCGAATCGCCTATTTTTATAGATGACACTGCTGGCTGCAATATTATGGAAATCCGCACCAAAGCCCGGCGTCTCCAAAGCGAGCACGGTTTGGGTTTAATAGTGGTGGACTACTTGCAGCTCATGGCTGGCCGCACCACAGACAACCGCGTGCAGGAAGTCAGCGAAATTTCTAGGAGTCTGAAAATTTTAGCCCGTGAGCTCAACATTCCCATTTTGGCTTTATCCCAACTCTCCCGCAACGTGGAAAACCGGCCGGACAAAGTGCCCCAGCTGGCGGACTTGCGCGAAAGCGGCAGCATAGAACAAGACGCCGACGTAGTCATGTTTATTTACCGCGAGGACATGTACCGAGGCAAGGACTCATCCCGCCCCAACATTGCCGAAATTCACGTAAAAAAGCACAGAAACGGCCCGACCGGACAAATTGACCTCTACTTTGACGCAGACAAGACCAGCTTTAAAAACTTAGATAAAACCTTTGACACTGCTCCGTCCGTGGTTATGAGCGCTCTGGCTCCAGAAGAACCCATTATTTAGAATTAAGAATCAAGAATTAGGAATTACGATTTTTGTTATAATTCGTGCTTCATGATTCATGCTTCAAGTTTTATGACTAAGCTCCCCTCCTCTTTGGAAAAACTTATCAATGAATTTGCCAAACTGCCAGGCATTGGGACCAAGACTGCCCAGCGCCTCGCTTTTTATTTGCTGAAAAAAGACAGTGTTGGTATAAGCTCATTGGCTGACGCCGTAGCCAACCTAAAACAAGGCGTAGTTTTTTGTTCCGAGTGCCACAATATGGCAGACACCGACCCCTGCAAAACTTGTTCAGATACTAGCCGTGACCACAGCATAATTTGCGTAGTAGAAGAACCGCTAGACGCTATGGCCATAGACAAAACCAACCAATATAACGGCCTCTTTCACATACTTGGCGGCGCGTTAAACCCCATGGAGGGAATTGGCCCGGACCAGTTAAATATTGCCTCTCTGGTGGAACGAGCACATAATAAAAAAGTGACAGAAGTAATTGTAGCGACAAACCCATCGTTAGAAGGCGAAACTACGGCCATGCACTTGCTTAAAGTGCTCAAGCCTTTGGGCGTGAAAATTACGCGCATTGCCCGCGGTCTGCCCATGGGCGGGGATCTGGAATATGCCGACGAAATAACTTTGTCGCGCGCCATGCAAGGAAGACAGGAGTATTAAAAAAGCGCCAACCAAACCGGTGGCGCTTTTTTACTTTAGAATTAAGTACAAAATTATTGCGGCAAAAACCAGCAAAGCCAAAATAAAAACAAAGTTAAGAGGTTTTGAAGTAACTACCATCCCAGTAGAATTTCTTTGCATTCATTCTGCCTTTGCGGCTAATGTATGGCAACTTAATAATGTCTAAATAATCGACAGTTGATATCTAACCAGTAGAACATAAGGCGAATGAGCTAAGGCATGCAAAGACGCTCTACTGGGTCATGGACTATTGCAATGAACCCACGGTTAAAGACAGGCTCAAACTTTTGCCGCCTCTCACAATATTGAACTTTACTACATCCCCTGGTTTATATTTTTCCAAAATTTCTTCCAAAGGGTGCGTTTCATCTATTGCGTTATTATCTACCGAGGTAATTAAGTCTCCGGGAGCAAGCCCCGCGGCCGCCGCGGGAAAAATCACAGCTTCAGTTTTTTTTGAGCTTGCGCTTACCTGAACTACTCGGGCTCCTTGCAAAGAGTTTGTCAGCGCGGCCTGGGTTTTGTTAATTAGACTATAAGAAAAACCAAAACTTGGTCTGGCTATTTTTTTGCCCCCGGCAAAATATATGTTCATGGCCTGCTTTATGATGTCTGCGGAAACAATCCTTGAACCGCTCCAGAAGCCAAGGACTTGCCCTTGCAAGTTTATAATTCCCTCTCCCAGAGCAATTTGACTTAGGGGTTGCGCGCCAAAACTGCGGCGGGGCAGGTCTGCGTTCAGCACTTGCCCAGGGGAATCGTCTTGCGCCGTGGTCACGGAGCTAACGAGCGCATGGGAATTGAAACTTATAATAGAATTTTCCAAAAAAACAATTTTTTCACCTACGTTTGCCCCTTTGGACTGCGCAAAATCCGCCACTGGCACATTGTTTATTTGAGCTTTGAGAAAAACCAAGCCAGTAGCTGGGTCAGTAACCTGTTTAGTCACCAAAGCACTACGGCCGTCGCTTAACACCACTTGGAAGCCGGAAAGATCTTTTGGCAAAAAATCACTGCTTCCTAAAAATACTCCGTCAGCTGAAACGTTTATTAAGCCGCCAATGACTTGAGGTTGTCCGTCGGTGAGAGCAATTAAAAGGCTAAATTCGGTTTTTGCCTGGCTAACAGCCGACACAACGTCACCGGAGTCGCTTTGTCTGATAATTTCTTTTTTATTTATAACAATCGGGGTTTGCGGACTGAAAATATGTAAGCGCTGTAGTGGTGGAAAATTGGATAGCAGAGCAGATAAATATGTCCCGAAAGCGAGCTGCAAAAAAACAGCTAACACTACAGAGACAATAATAGTCAATAAAAAATACTTTTTGTTCATAAGTGTATATTAAGGAACTAAAACCCGCCACGGGCTTAACAGCACAATAAATATAATAAAAGCAAAAGCAATTAGAACTTGAAACTGTATTTTCCTCGGGCTTAAAATATTAAACAGCGAATAGTAATTTAGCGACCAAATTAAATAAAACAGATTAAACAGCATGAGCGCCAAGACCGAGTAATGAAACGGCAAAAAACTGAGAGCCCAAAAAAGTTCTGTGCAAAGCAAACTGACTAACAAAGTTCCTAGCCACTTAACTTTGACTGGTTGTGGAGTAGATTCGTAAAAACTCCTGACCAACAGCACCAGAAAACCAAAAACAGCCAGCAAATAAATCAAACTGTGGACTAAATAATAGCTGCTTAACGACTCAATGGTCACGAAGCCGGCAAAGGAAATTATAACCACTCGGTTAAAAATAATATGCTGGCCTTCATGACCAAGTAAATTTTCTATCCAATAGCCAATTAGCAGTCCAAGGAGCAAAAACATTCCTCGTAGGAAATCGTTAGGCACAATAAAGAACAACCCAAACCAACTTACAAAAAATAAAATAGGCCCCAGCCATATCCAAACGTTGGCCTTATGAATCGTTTTTAGGTAAATAAAATTATACAAACCTAAAATAAGCAAAAAAACAATAAACGCTGGCAGTAAAAAACGGAACACGGGCAAAGGCGTTGCAAACATTTGCACCACCACAATAAAAGCAATACTTATTACCCAGCTAACTATTTTGTGATTTGGCAAAACCATATTTAGAAACTAAAAATACTGCTCCTAATAAAGCCAATATTAGGCTGGCTATGGCGTTTATTCGCAAATTAAATAAGTATGGGCTGTCTATGCGCAAAAACTCTAAACAGAATCTTAAAACATTATACATTAAGACATAACTAAAAAACAGGCTGCCCGGTTTTAAATTACGCTTCTCAATTTTTAGTAACACCAGCAAGATTAAAAAATTACCAAGGGATTCATACAAAAAAAGCGGGTGGAAAAAATTTGCGTTTATAAATGAACCGGGGCGAAATGCGCTGGGCACAAACATTTTCCACGGCAAATTGGTGGGATAACCGAACAGCTCATAATTAAACAGGTTGCCAAATCGGCCAATTATTTGTCCCAGTACTAAGCTTGGAGCAAGCCAGTCCAAAATATTTAAGATTGTTGATTTGAGATTTAAGATTTTTTTACAGAAAAAAAGTCCTATTACGCCGCCTATTAGCACTCCGTAAATACTTAAGCCCCCGCGCCAAACCTCAAAAATGGCAACAAAGTTGTTTCTATAAAAACTCCAATCTGTTAAAACATGGTAAAGCCGGGCGCCAATAAATCCAGCACACAGCAGCCAAAAGATAATTTTATCTGCTTCCTCGTGGCTGAGGTTGTATTGCTTGCTGCGCGCAACTGCCCAAATATAACCAAAAATTACAGCCGCAGCAATAAACATACCATAATAATGAATTTGAAAAATGCCCAAATTCAGCAGTTGCGGCAAAATTAACTGTCCTGAAAATATCAGACCAAGCATAGTCGCGGCAAAGCCAATAAAAATAACTATTAAAATAGCCTTGAGTAATTTTTGCACAGAGAAATTTAGAATGTGGAATTATAAATTAGGGAAATCATAATTCAAGCTTCATGATTCATAATTCTAAAACAATACGGACTGATGCTCTACCCCGTTACGCGCTTCTGGTTCAAGGCATTTGACCGGAACTTGTTTTGTTTCAAAATAATCGCGGAACATTAATTTTTGGTTTTTCAACGCATACTCGTAAACTCGCTTAGTCACAGCCACGTCGTCCAGGCAATACTTCTTCAGCTCTTCCATGCGTCCTTCCTTAAAATAGACTAAAGCCTGTTTGCCGCTGCCACTTTTGCCCGAGCCCAGAGTTCCTTGAGCGACGTTTTCCAAACTAACCCGGTGGCCTAAACTTTTTTCAATTTCCAGCAAAATATCGTAAGAGGGAACTTCAAAAATATTAAAATTTAAATACGGCTGAATAACAGCAAAATCAAAGTTCAAAATATTAAAGCCAATAATTTGGTCAGCCGATTGCAACAACGGCGATAATTTGGCTAACTCGCTTTCCTCGTAAATTTCGTATTTGTCGCGCGCGTAATCGTAAATGCCGCACACTGAAACTTTGAGCAAGTGGTTTTTACCTCGCCCCCCAACTTCAGCAAATTCCCGCTGTGTCTCTAGATCAAGAACTATCTTCTTCAACATAACAGTTATAACCTAATTAAACTAACTCCGCACGATCGGTCCTTCGTAGCTGCCTACTTCGCCATAGTGGCTACGAAGGCTGAATCAGTGAAGGAGGATTGTTGCGTTTCTAAGTCCAATACAATTTTCTTTAGCATGTCTTTGCGAATATAAAACTATTTTACCACAAATTGGCAATTAATAAGAAAATAGTAAAGCAATTGACATGATACTACAAATAAAGGATACTATTATATTATCCAGGTTCCAGAGCGAGAACCTTGGTAATCAAAATTCCAATCGAGACTCAAAATTGAATAGGAGGTATGCAACGATGAAGAGACCTGTATGTCTAGCGGTTCTCGCCGTGTTGATAATCGGTTTCGGGCTGGGGGTGTTTTTTCTCTTAAGTTCCGGCCAGGAAGACCAACCCGAGGTTTACGAGGATCAAATAACGAAAGAGCAAATCAACGCCGAAATCAAATCGGCAATGACAGGCGTCCGCCGTTTGGGCAAACTGGATCCTAACAAGGTTATTGCAACAGGAGGAACACCTTGCGGCGATTATTTCTATGTCGTCAAGACAAAGTGGGGTGCTGCCCTGGGGTATCAGTTTATAGTCAGTAATCTGACGGCAGGCCGAGGGTTGTTCACTCTGAATAAAGTAGATACTTACATAGATAACACTCTGATGGACCCCACGATCGAAATGACTTCACCCGATCCAAAAGTTGCGAGGATCATCGTAAAGGTCCCGCAGAAGATCTACGAGAGCGAAGCGATCAAAAATCCGGCGAAGTCAACTATGGCGCCGGCGAAATGTTTGCCACCTCCTAGATAAAATTTGCTCAAGTCCCCTGTTGAGGTGGGACAGCTAAACACTGTTCCCACCCATTTTTTTTGTCAAAACCCCCCAATTTTGATATAATCAACAATGATTTATCATTTTGGCCAAAGGGCGATTTTTTGTTATAATTTTAAAGATTTTTAAGCATATGAAACGAATTTTAGCTACAAATGCTCCGGAGCAAATAGGCGGGGAAATTACTCTTGCTGGGTGGGTGGCTGCGCGGCGCGACCACGGCAAGCTTATTTTTTTAGACTTGCGTGACAAGTCCGGCATAATCCAGTTAGTTGCTAACCCGAAAGTTTCAGCAGAGGCTCACAAAGTAGCCAGTGAAATTAGAAACGAGTTTGTCATTGAAGCTAAAGGTAAGGTTAATCCCAGAAGTGAGGCGCAAATTAACCCGAATTTGGCCACCGGCAAAATTGAAGTAGAAGTAATAGAGTTAAACATTTTGAGTCGCGCCAAAACCCTGCCCTTTGACATTGGTGCAAACACGCAAAATGTTTCCGAAGAACTGCGTCTGAAGTACCGCTATTTAGACTTGCGCAGTGAGCGCATGACGAAAAACCTCAAACTGCGGCATAAAGTTATCCAGTTTATCAGAAACTATTTGACTGACTTGGGATTTACTGAAGTGCAAACCCCAATTTTAACGAAATCTACCCCGGAAGGCGCACGTGACTACCTGGTGCCTTCGCGAATTCACCCTGGGAAATTTTTTGCCCTTCCCCAGTCTCCCCAGCAGTACAAGCAGCTACTCATGGTGGCTGGTTTAGAAAAATATTTCCAAATTGCGCCGTGCTTCCGCGACGAAGACGCCAGGGCCGACCGTTCCCCAGGAGAATTTTACCAATTGGATTTGGAAATGTCATTTGTGGAACAGGAAGACATTTTAGAGTTAATTGAAAAAATGTATACAGAACTGGTAAAAACTGTTACGCCAGAAAAGCGAATTACAAACACCCCCTGGCCAAGAATATCGCACCAGGAAGCGCTGGGCACGTACGGCACAGACAAGCCCGACTTGCGGGAAAACAAAAACGACCCAAACGAACTGGCCTTTGCCTGGATTGTAGATTTTCCTTTGTTCACCGAGCAAACCGAGGAAAACTATTTCCACGGAGCTGGCGATAAATTGGCACCTTCGCACCACATGTTTACCGCACCCAAACCAGAAGACATTCCCCTACTAGACACAGAACCAAAAAAGGTGCGCGGCTTGCAACACGATTTGGTTTTGAACGGAATTGAAATTGGCGGTGGGAGCATGCGGATTCACGATCCTAAAATTCAGGAAAAAATCTTTGATCTTATAGGCTTTAGCAAGGAGCAAAAACAACAGTTTGGTCACATGCTGGAAGCATTTGAGTATGGCGTACCGCCGCACGGCGGCATTGCGCCGGGAATGGACAGGCTGGTGCGAATTCTGGCGGGCGAGGAAAAAATCAGCGAGGTTATTGCCTTTCCGCTTTCCGGCTCTGTCAGAGATCCCATGATGGGTTCTCCATCTGACGTTTCCACTAAACAACTCAAGGAACTCCACATTAAATTGGACTTGCCTAAAAAGCATAAAACATGAATCATGTAACATGCATCATATAGCACGTAACATGGAACATAAAACAAAAATATGAGTTTTCATGAGAACCTGCAGGCAAAAATTGACGCATACACGCACCTAGTTTACAAGGTTTCAAAAAGCTTCCCTAAAGAAGAACAATTTGGAATAACTTCGCAATTACGCAGATCGTCACTATCAGTTGCACTCAACTACATAGAAGGATATGCCCGGGTAAGAAGCAAAGTTCACAAGAACTTTTTGCAAATAGCCTATGGATCGTTGAAAGAATCTAAATACCTCATTGAATTTTCTCATGCAGAGCAATTGATCCCAAAGAAAGAATACGAGGAGCTCAAGACTCTCGCTGACGAAATCGGAGCCATGCTTTGGAGTATACTGAAAAACATGAAATAAGTTTTTTTAATTTTATATGATACATGCTACATGTTTCATGCTACATGACTTAAAATGCATCAAGTAAAAACTCAACAATTTGAAGGTCCGCTAGATTTGCTGCTCTCGCTCATAGAAGGGCAGAAACTGGACATCACCCAAATTGCTCTGGCTGAAGTGACTGAGCAATTTTTGGCTTACGTAAAACAGCTGGAAAATATAGACGCTGCATTGTTGGCTGATTATTTAAGCATTGCTGCTAAATTGCTGGTTATTAAATCCAGAGCCATACTGCCAAATTTGGAAACTCCAGAAGAAGACGAAGATTCTGCCACAGATTTAGCCAGCCGCCTTATTCTTTACAAGCAGTTTAAAGAAGCAGCTAAATATTTGCACTCGTTAGACAACCGCCGCAAACAAAGTTTTACCCGCGACATTTTTTTCAGTCAGCACATTACTTTTTTCCCGGACCCAGAAATTACCCCTGATAGTTTACACTTGGCCATAACAAAAGTTGTGCTGGGGTTAGCCGAACTGGATAATTTACCGAAAGCTAAAATAAGAGAAATCATCTCTATTCAGGAAAAAATTGACCACCTTCAGCAAGTTTTGGAAAGCGAAATAGAAACAAAACTTAGCGATATCTTAAGTAAAGCGAAAAACAAACCGGAAGTTATTGTGACATTTTTAGCTTTATTGGAACTTATTAAACAAAAAATTCTAACTGTGGAGCAAGAAACCCTTTTTACCGATATTATTGTCAGGAAATACAGTTCTGACAACCAAACCGTTAGCGAAGAAAACCATGACTAAAACCACAATAGGGCTGTTATTTATTGCTTGCGGCCTAATTTACGGCTCTCTGGCACAAAATAAGGTTTATCATGCCACTTTGGGCTGGTTACTAAAAAACGGCTGGATTAAACCGCCGACAACCAATTTGGGGAAAAGCTTAATGGGCACGAAAGCTACTATATATCTATTCGCTACAATTTTGATACTGCTGGGAATATTTATTTTGTGGAAAGGATAAGACAAGTGGAACTTAAACACATTTTAGAAAGCATATTGTTTGTTGCCAGCAAACCGCTATCAGCTAAAACTTTGGCTAAAATTTTGGAGAAACCGGAAAGCGAAATTGCTGCCGCTCTGATTGAATTAGCCGAGGAAAAAAAAGACAACGGCATAACGCTTTTGGCGGCAAACGGCCACTTTCAGCTGGCCACCAACAGCAAATATTCCACTTTTGTAAAAAGTTTTTTAAATGCCGATTTGCGGGAAAAACTCACCGAAGCAACCTTAGAAGTGCTGGCCATTGTTGCTTACCGGCATCACATATCGAAGGCGGAAATAGAGGCCATTCGCGGGGTGAATTCGCAGTACAGCCTCAGAACTCTCCTCATTCGAGGGCTTATAGAAAAAGTCCCTAACCCGAGCGACGCCAGAAGTTTTCTCTACCAAGTTACTACCGAATTTTTGCAACACTTAGGCCTTCGTAACGTAAATGAACTGGCCGAGTTTGAAAAACTTGTAGAAAAAATAAAGCTACCAGGATCATTAAGCCAGGAAATCGCCGACACTCCTCTGTCTACTGAAAACAAAGGAAGCTATCCAGAAGGCGGATAGCTAACTAAACTGAAAATAGCGGAGAGGGAAGGATTCGAACCTTCGATGGCGATATTGCAGCCATGTACCATGCGTCGTCCAACCCATGGCCTCCGATAACCAACTACGGATACCTCTCCGAGCTCATATAGACCTCTTTAAATTTTTAATTGCTGGTAGCCCTCACTAAGCCGCGATGACTTAGTCCTCTTTCCAATTAAATATCCAGACTCGTCCACACCAGACGAGCTTGAATAGGGGGCCATAAATGAAAGTGCTGATTGGTTATATTAACGTACGAGGCCTCAAAGGTCAAGCCTTGAAATGTTTTTCGAAAATATAAGCAAATTCGGGATGAAAGGGTTCACTCCCTGTTATTTGATACTTTTAAATAATTTTCCAAATGCTCAATTTCTTTTTTTAAAAAATCCTCCGCTTCATCAAAATTTTTTAACTCCTCCAATGTAAACCACTTTACTGCGGCAGTATCCTCCAAAGCTTGCGCCTCGCCTGCCTGCCATTTACATAGAAAAGTAAGGTTTACTACTGGGGCTCTATCTATACGCTTAAAAGAATCGTTATATATCAAGTTAATCGTATCAGTTATTTCCAGTCCCACTTCTTCCTTGATTTCATCTTTCAAGGTACGCTGTAAAATTTCTGGGCCGAAGGAGTGCTCAATTTTACCTCCCGGCAAAGACCATGCTCCTGGCTTATTAAGCTCACGCATACTTCTTTGGGCCAGTAGAAATTTGCCGTCCTTTTCCACCCAGCCTTTTACTAAGACAATGTGAAATTGCGCGTTGTCCTTGGTTTCCATTGGTCTATTTCGGCAGAGGTTGATAAGATTCCACGGGTGAAGTTGGAACTTCTTTTTTCAGCTCCACTTTTTGGCAGGCCACGGCCAATAAAGAAATTGCCATGGCAATAAACAAAAGTTTTTTCATAATTTAATTATTACATAAAATAGCGCCTTTTCAAAACCCTTAAAATTCGTTAAACTACAACAGCAATATTTAACCTGGGTTAGTCCTCATCGTCCCCGCCAGAGGCGGGCAAGTAATGGTTAGTTTATCCGCCTTTGGCGGGGACACGTAGTTCCTTGCCCTGTTATACAAATTTGAATACGTTACAAGCCGTTATCGTCTAATGGTTAGGACAGGTGGTTCTCATCCACCAAATCGGGGTTCGATTCCCCGTAACGGTACCATTCAAATTAGTTATATAGGGTCATCCAACAAATCCGGGTTCGACCTGTCCTCCGAAGCTTTAGCGCAGGATGGATTCCGGCCTGCCCGCCTCTGGAGGGTAGCGTTACCATACCAGATTTTAAAACTATTTGAACAACTTCTCATGTCAACATTATTTTACAGGTTACCGCAGAATGTGAGAAAAATTTTCTGGGGTTACAATATTGTATTCCATATTTTAGCTATTCTGCTAACTTATTTAATAGTCAGGTCGGGTTTAGATTGGACTTACCATACATTTTTTAGACATAGTGTTATATATCCGTTTTTCTTTCTTGGAGCTGGAATACTTGGCTTTATCTTGCCAGTTTTTGTGCCCTTAAGTTTATTGGCAATTGGTAAAATTCGTCAAAATAAACAAACCATAAACACTGCTTGGGCAATGGGACAAGCCGCCATGTTAGGTTTGTTAATTTCTTGGTTTTATAAAGTTTTTACCGGTAGGAGTGGCCCGGAAATAATGGTTAGCGGTCCGCTTAGCGACATAAGCCACGTGTTCCGCTTTGGAATTTTGCGCGGCGGCATATTCTGGGGTTGGCCGTCCTCCCAAACCATGATAGTAGTTTCCGTGGCCGTTACTTTAATATTTTTATACCCGAAAAATAAAAAAATAATAATAAGCGCTGCACTAATTGCTTTATACATAGGGTTCGGGGCATCTATAAGTTTTCACTGGTTTTCCGATTGCCTAGCCGGAACCCTTATAGGAACCGTCATAGGTATTACTGTAGGCAGAAGTTTTAAGGCCAGATTCGCTTTCCTGAACTAAAGTCCTTAGTATACTCATAAAAAAACCGTCCGATAATATCGGGGTGGTCTTTTGTGTAGGTTCTATGAAGTCATCTAAGAATTCTGTAATACGTTCCAAGAAGTTTTTATAATTGTTTCTACGTCGCTATACTGGGGTTCAAAACCAAGCTCTGTTCTTATTTTACTGTTATCGGCAATGGTTATGGCCGCGTCACCTGGGCGCCGATCGCCAATTTCCAAAGGCACCATGCGGCCGGTTATTTCCGCTGCGGCCTGAATTATTTGCTCTACGCTCAAACCCCGGCTGGTGCCAATATTGTAAACGTTAAAGTTTTCCGAAAGTTGCGGTAATTTTTCCATGGCCAAAACATGCGCTCTAGCAATGTCCAACACATGAATGTAGTCGCGCACAGGGGTGCCGTCAAAGGTGTCGTAGTCGTTGCCGTTTACTACTAAGTGCGGCCGCGACCCGCGAAGTACTTCCATAACGCTTGGGATGAGGCTTGACTCATACGCTGAAAAAATTTGTCCGTCAAAGTCAGAACCGCAGGCGTTAAAATAACGGAAAATTACTGCCTGTAAACCCTCGTGCTGACAATGGTATTTTATAATTTGTTCAGCTAACAGCTTACTGTGGCCGTAGGGGTTATTTGGCCGCAAACTAGCGTCTTCAGAAATAAGAGCAGCGTCTGGTTGTCCGTAGACATTTGCGCTAGAAGAAAAAATGATTTTTTTTACTGCAGCTTCGCTCATTGCTCGGAGTAATGTAGCAGTATTTAATGCATTGTTTTGCAAATATTGCTCTGGGTATTGTACCGACTCCTCTACTTCAATACTTGCCGCCAAATGCATAACTACATCAATTGAATTGCTGGCAAAAATATCACGAAGTAAATTTATGTCCCCAATATCCCCTTCAATAAAAATGGCTTCACTAGGAACGTTAGACCTTCGTCCAGTCTTTAAGTTATCCACAACAATAACGCTGTGGTCTTTCTTTAAGAGCTCCCTAACTACGTGCGCGCCAATATAGCCAGCACCGCCGGTAACTAACACCCTACTATTGCCTGGGAGTTGGCTGGGCAGCCTTTCCGTTTTTGGAGCAACCGCAACTTGCAGGAGTAACTCGTTGTATTTATCTATGCTTAAAAGCACGGCTTCACTGCGTCCTTCCAAGTTTAAAACAACGCCCCCATCGTTCTCTTTGACTTGCTTTAAAAGTTCCCGTAAGTAATCTTGGTCCATTGAAATTCAATAATATTATTAAAAAACAGCTTTACGGTTTCCTGCCTAAGCTGTAGTTTGTTTTTGATTTTTAGTTTTAGTAACCTCATAATAGCACGATAAAGAAAAAAAGCAAGTTAAAATAAACGGTAGTCCAATTGGTGAACATCTGACCCATGAACCTCTGTTATCCTGCTCCGTTGGTTGCTAAAATTGTTTTAGTAAAAACTAAGCGTTATTCCCAATCAATAGGCTTATTGGCTTTCCAATCGGCTAGTGCGGTCTCTAAAGAATATTGATAACGATAGCCGCTTTCGCGCAATACTTGCGGCACAATACTGTTAACTCTACGAAGCTTGCGGACTCGAGCTGGATCGATAGACAGGCGCTTGCTGAATAATTTACCAATTCCGAAACCTAAGTAAGCGCCAAATAATAAAAACCATTGCGGCACGCTCCAAATCAAATATTTAATACCTGCCACTTTAGCAATAGCTCGTGCGTAATCTTCTAAAGTAGGCGCTGGATCTGCTGTGAAGTTATAGAGCACAACCGACTGCTGAGTTTGCTCTTGCCGCTGCAACATCCAGCCAATGGAAGCGCAAAGTTCTTTCACATAACCGCCAGCTTTTTGCACGGTTTTGTTGCCGGAAAATAAAAAGTAATGATAAATTATCGCGCGCACCATTTTAGTTAAATTACCGGCCTCGCCGGCACCAAAAATTACTCCCGCCCGAACAATCAATAATTGCCTACCCGGCGCGCTTTTTTGCCAAGTCAGATGAGTTTTTTCGGCAATCAATTTTGAAATTCCGTATGGAGTATTAGGCGTAGGCAAGGTAGTCTCGGATTTTGGCTCAGTGTTCAGTGAACCGTACACAGCAATGGAGCTGGTAAACACAATTTTATTACAATTAACCTGCTCGGCCCATTGACAGATTGTTTCGGCGCCGCGTAAATTAGTATCAAAATATTCAACCGGCTGGTGGCCTGGCTCCCTATGTATGGCTGCCAAATTTACTATCAAATCACAATGGGGCGGCAAATTGGGATGAATAATAGTTTGCCGGACATCGCAGTTTATATAATGGACTTTTCGCGCAGTTTGGGCTTCAAGCAATTCTGGTAACCAATTCGCTTTTTCTTTAGGCAAAATATCGACTAAAAAAACTTCATCTGTCAACCCATTCTGCAATAGGTAAAGTGCTAAATGCGTACCGATAAAACCGCCGCCGCCAAATAACACCGTCCGTTTTAAAGAAATACTAATCATAAATAACTAATTTTCAGAGCTAAAAAATAAATACGCAATATCCAAACTGGCTTTATTATAACTCATCTTAGAGCTTTGGCCAAAGTGGCCATCGGGGTCCAAAAATGATACAATATAAAAACTTATGAGGGCGCTTTATTTAATAAAAAGCTTAACTGATGAAAAGAATAGAACTATTATTTAATTTAGTTTCTATCCCGCTTGATGCATTAACATTCGTCATTGCCGGCGTAGTGTCTTTTTATATTCGCTACCAATTTCCGACCCTTCTCGGCCCTGTCCAATTTGAACTATCGTTATCTAAATTTTTGCTACTGCTACTGAAGGTCATCCCGATACTGTTATTAATTTTTACGGCATTTGGGCTATACAACCTTAGCGGCACCCGCCGATTTTGGAATGAACTTACCCGCGTCGTATTAGGGATTTCTATGGGGATGCTAACTGGTATTGTGCTATTCTTTTTTAACCAAAGCATCTTCCCATCTAGATTTATTATTCTTGCTACTTGGATTTTAAGCATTTTATTAGTTATCATTGGCCGTTTGTTGTTAAAGCGGATTCAAAGAGCGCTATTTCTGCGCGGTTACGGCTTACACCGGCTAGCTATAGTAAACGGCCAAGGAACTGAATCGCAAATTATTACTCAAATTCTGCGCGATAAGTCTTACGGTTATCAAATAGTCGCGGAACTAGATTATAACGAACATATTTTGTCAAAACTAGATACGCTTATTAATAGCGCGGAGATAGATGAAATTGTCCAAACTAATCAGCACCTGACGCCAGCCCAAAACCTAGAACTGGCAATGTTCACCCGCAACAAAGGTTTGCAGTTTAGTTTCACACCAAATTTATTTGAAGTGCAACGCAACGTCATTGAGCTGAACAACTTGAAAGGTGTTCCAATTATCAGCCTTAAAAATACGCCACTAGATGGTTGGGGCAAGGTAATTAAAAGGCTCATGGACATTATCCTTAGTGCCATTGGTCTTATTATTACAGCGCCTTTAATGGCCATTATTACACTAGCGATAAAACTGGACAGCTCAGGGAGTGTAATATACAAAACAGTGCGCTGCGGGAAAAGGCGCAACTTTATGTTTTATAAATTCCGGACAATGCATGCCTACTTAAGCATTGGGGAGTTTTATGGCGGACCGGGCGCTGAACAATACCTTAATTCCTTATTAAAAAATACCGCGAACAATCGTAATGGTCCTTTACATAAAATAAAAGACGACCCACGAGTAACGCGACAAGGCCGGTTTTTACGCCGCTTAAAGCTAGATGAATTGCCGCAGTTCTGGAACGTTTTACGCGGCGATATGAGTATGGTCGGACCGAGGCCACATTTACCAGAACAAGTAGAACGCTATCAAAACAGCAATGCTCGCTTATTTAGTATTAAGCCTGGAGTCTTTGGTCTTACCCAAATTGCGCAAATTACTTGGCCAACGTTACCGTTCGATGAAGAAATTCGGTTAGACACATACTATATTGAAAACTGGAGCATCTGGCTGGATTTTTCTATCTTAATCCAGAGTTTTATTTTGTTAATTTTTAGGAAAAAAAACACTGAGGATTACTAAACTAATTATCCTGTTTTGCAGCTTGTTAAACGAAAATAAGACTCAATAACTTCTTGCGCTTGCGGAACCCGACAAACCCTGCAGTGATCAGCCCGGCGAATACTCCGGCGGACGAGGCAGCAGAACCGGTTTTTGGAGCCACAAAGGTGGCAACTCCCTCTACCGAACCAATGTTGATATTTATGGTATTACCATAGGTATTGCGCATAACAAAGCTTTGGTTACTAGAAAGGAAGAACTTAACGCGAACGCGGAAAGTCTTGCTGACACTACCGCCTGCTGGGACTGTTACAGCTGGAAAAGTAATGACGTTGTTACTTACTGTACCGCCACCATTGTCGACAATGTCGGCAAAAGGCAATACGCCGCTCAAATCATCGGTAATAACAAAGTTGTTAGCAACAGCGTTGCCGGTATTGGTTGCGGTCAAAGTGTAAGTAATAAAGTCTTCGCGGCTGGCTGTAACTGTCGTAGCATTAACGTTCTTAGTGTCGTTAAATGCTTTCTTAGAGAAGACTAAGTTAACATTCTGGCCGAGTACAGTACTGACACATACGGAGGCGTTGGCCTGTACGGTCGGAGCACTGTCCGCACTGGCAATAGCAATATTCTGCATACACAGATTGGCACTGGAATTATTAACTGTCGCCGGGTAGGTCAGGGTGCGGGCCTGTCCTTGAGACAATGTCCCAATAACACCGTTAAAAGTGGCGTTGGATACTAAGCCATTTGGCAAATTATCTACTACACGGACATTGTTTAAAGTGTCGGTGCCCGTGTTTGTCACAACAATTTGGAACTCTACATTGTCATTGTTATTGGCATTTACTGTACTCTGCAAACTTCCACCGGAAGTTACATTTCTGACTAATTTAGTAATGCTCATACTCTTAGTCCCGCTTTGATTGACTTGAACAGTGCAGGTCGCACTGGAGCCGCTACTTGTTACAGTAACGCTTCGCGTCCCCGCTGAAGAATAGCTTGCGGTAAAGTTGCTGCCGTTCCCCGAAGAAGGATTTGCTCCTGGAGCGGACCAAGAGAAATTGCCGTCGCCGCCGGAAGCAGAGAAGAATGCCGTCTGGTTAACGTTGACTGTCTGGAAGTTAGGAGTGCAAAATACTGCGCTGAAAACTTGACTTACTTGGACACTGCAAGTGTCTGTGGTGCCCTTACTGGACACTATAACTGTCTTGAAGCCACTACTTGAGTAAGAGGTACTAAATGAAGACCCGCTGCCGCTACCAGGGTTTCCGCCGGGCGCATTCCAGGAGAAATTGCCGTCGCCGCCGGAAGCTGTGAAGAAAGCAGTCTGGTGAACGTTTACAGTTTGGAAGTTTGGATTACAAACTACCTGGTTGAAAACCTGGTTAACCTGGACGCTACAGGTCGCAGAACTGCCATCACTGGAAACAGTTACAAAACGCTGGCCTGGGGAAGAATAACGAGTGCTAAAGTTGGAACCACTCCCGCTTGATGGGTTCCCGCCGCTGGCTGTCCAGGAGAAATTGCCGTCGCCGCCGGAAGCTGTGAAGGAAGCTGAATCGTTTACATTGACGGACTGGTTATTCGGGTTACAAAGTACTTGACGTATTACCTGGTTAACCTGAACATTACATACATCACTGGAACCGTTACTGCTCACAGTTACGGTTTTACTACCGGCGCTGTTATAAATTGTGCTGAAAGTGGAACCGCTGCCGTTTACTGGGCTACCGCCAGAGGCTGTCCAGGAGAAATTGCCATTGCCGCCGGAAGCAGTAAAGAATACAGTTTGACCGACAGAAGCGGTCTGGAAGTTTGGATTACAAACTACTTGTGTGAAAATTTGTCTAACTTGAACATTACAGGTGTCGGTAAATCCGCCACTGGAAACAGTTACCACTTTGCTGCCTGAACTTGAGTAAGAGGTACGGAAAGAACTGCCAGATCCACTGCCCGGATTACCGCCCGGGGCGCTCCATGTGAAGTTGCCGTCGCCGCCGCTGGCAGTGAAGAAAGCTCTCTGGTTTACGTTAACATTTTGGAAATTTGGGTTACAAAATACGAATCTATCTCCATGTATTACCTGAACAGTACAATTAGCGCTATTGCCAGCACTGGTTACTGTGACTGTACGTGATCCGGAACTTGAATAGCTGGTAAAGAATGATGGTCCGAAACCAGTAGACGGGTTACCGCCAGGGGCGCTCCATGTGAAGTTACCATCGCCGCCAGTTGCGCCAAACAAAGCAATCTGATTTTCTTCTACAGTTTGAAAACTTGGATTACAGAAGACCGGTTGAGGAGGATTTGATATTACCTGAACAGTGCAAGTGGCGCTAGCGGTAATATAACCAAACCCGGGGTTTCTTACGCTGACTGTTTTGTTGCCAGGAGTGGAATAACTGGTGCTGAAAAAACTTCCGGAACCGGAAGACGGATTACCGTCCGGAGCGGACCAGGAGAAGGCGCCGTTGCCGCCGGTGGCGTTGAAGAAAGCAGTCTGGTTAACATTTACAGTTTGGAAGTTTGGATTACAAACAACCTGATTAAATATCTGGTTGACCTGAACAGTACAATTAGCGCTATTGCCAGCGCTGGTTACGGTTACAGTTTGAGTTCCCGGAAAGGAATAACTTGTGCTAAAAAAAGTTCCAAAACCACTGGATAAATTGCCGCCTGGCGCAGACCAGGAGAAGTTGCCGTCGCCGCCGAAAGCAGAGAAAAATGCGGTTTGATTAACATCTACCGTCTGAAAACTTGGATTACAAACTACCGGACCAATAATTTGGTTAACCTGAACAGTGCAGGTATCACTAGAACCATTGCTGGTTACGGTTACAGTGTGGGTCCCATCGTTTGGATAACTGGTGCTAAATGAAGAACCGTTTCCGCTAAATGGAGTACCTCCTGGGGCTGTCCAACTAAAGTTGCCGTCGCCGCCAGAGGCTGTAAAGAAAGCTGGATTAGACAAAGGCGCCCCAATAGTACGCAAAACGGTCTGATTTTTTGGTGCACAAACTACTCCAGGGTTAACAGTATTTACCAAAACTTGAGCTGTATCCTGTACGCTCGGGGCGTTAGTGGCCACGGCTGCAGCAGTGTTAGGCAAAGTGCCTGAATTTGCATTTATTGTAGCCTGATAAGTTATAGTAACCTCTTCGTTCACTGCCATGTCGCCCAATTGCAAACCGCCGCCGGTAAGGCTTCCGGTTGCTCCGGGTTTGGATACCGTAAAAGTTCCCTGAACAAAAGTTAAGTTCGGGTTAAAAGTATCGGTAACAACGACATTGTTAGCAACTGCAGAGCCAACATTTTTTACTTTAATTCTGTATTCTACAGTCTGGTTTTGCTGAGCATTCGCAGTGTGGGAAAAACTACCGCCGTTAGTATTTCTAACTTCTTTAATAATTTGCAAATTGGTATTGCTTGGCTGAACACTGACAACTCTAACGCGGAAAAAAATAAAAACACTGCGCTCAAAACAAGCCAGGATGTTACCTAATGACTTGGTGTTGTCCGCCTGCACGGTAAAGCCGCTTTCGGTTTTACTGCCAAAAGCATCCCAGACTTCACCGCTGCCTGGAATGATTTGTAATTGTTCATTAATGCCGGTTCTAACAGGAACACTTCCCGTTACAGTATTGGTATTGTCGGCAGAAAGTGTAACCGAAACCATATGGTTACTGCCAGAGGATGTATCCACAGAAGTATGAATGCGGACGTTGCGCGCCGTGGTTTGGTTAGGGTCTAAATTAACAGCTGCTCCGTTGTGGACGTAAACCCGCACCCACATTTCGTCGCCGCTGGCGGCGTCTATGCCGTTATTTAACTGTTGCTGGCTACGAGGCCAATTGCCATTTACTTTTCGCAAGGACAAAGCGGGAAAATCTTCGCAACCGTTAGTTTGGTCCTGAAAAGTTACTGGGTAGGGATTTAAGGTTGCCACTGTAGGTGGGTTGGCACAACTTTCGCTCTTTGCCACATGAGTAATATTTGGCACCAAAAAAGCCATTAAACCTAAGCCGACTACACCTAAAACACCCAATTTGCTGGCAAAAGGGCGCAATAAAGCTTTAGTCAAAACGTGGGCAAACATAGACTTTTCCTTTCTTAAATTATACATAATATGTTAAGACGCAATAAGCGTTTAGTTATTATATTTTAAATAATGAATTTGTCCAAATGTCCTTTAAATTAAAGGGTTTCTGGCTGATTTCTTAGAAATCATATTAATATACCCTATCCAGCCAATTTTGTCAACCCCGTTAGAGAAAATAAACTTCCCATATATAAGCTATTAAATTGTAGAGTCGCTTTATTTACAGAAAGTATTGCCTAAAATCTCTAACGACGTCAAGAGTCGGGCTCATGCAATTCAAACAGAAATCTGTTATCATTTTATTGGAATAGCGAGAGTTGGTATTTTTAGCTTTACGGCTAAAACAGTGTTGTGCAATAAGTCTCGCCTTGTGCGGTTAAAAGCAACATTGGCTTAGCCTACTCCGCCGAAGCAGCTTCGGCTGCGAAGGCCGGGCGGGTCTACCAAGAGTTCAGCCGAGACAAACTTACGCAAAAATGAGGGCTGAAAAGCGAACAGGATTTTCCTATCGCTTGCTATTCCCGCAAAGAACTCCCGATAAGGGAGTTTTTTGCTTCCAACATTTGCTTAATTTGGTCTTTAACGCGCTTTGAGCGGCAGTGTTTCAACATGCCAAAATATGATTGTAAACTTTGGTTGAAAGCCTTCCTGTCAATTTGGCCAAGTTGGTATTGCCGCAGTCTGTCCTTGATTTTCCTAAACATTCTCTGCTTGGTTTTGGTGCGCAAGACAATATGGCGGGGCAAAACCACGTAGCCTAAGAAGTCGAAGCCTTGAGAGAACTTTCTGAAAATAACTTTCTTGGGATGCAATTCCAGCAATAAAGTATGTTCCAAAAAATGCGCGATTGGCGGCAACAAACTTTCCAAGTCAACTCGTTGTGGATTCAAGATGATAAAATCATCAGTGTAGCGGATATATTGCTTGATCCTTAAAATTCCCTTAACAAAATGGTCAAATTCATTAAGATAAATATTGGCAAAAAGTTGGCTGGTAACATTACCCAAAGGCAATCCCTTGCCCGGACTCGGAGCAAAGCTCTCCAAAATCAAATCGACCAGCCATAGCGTCCTGTCGTCTCCAACTTTGTCGGCGATCAAGCCTTTAAGAGTTGAGTGGTCAATGGTAGCAAAAAATTTGCGGATATCGCATTTCAAGGCAAAAATATTGTGCCGATAGTTACCGCTCAAACGGCGGCAAAATAGTTCCAGCCTAGCCACTGCCCGATGCGTGCCCTTGTCCAAGCGGCAAGCATAGGAGTCAAAAATAAAGCTCGGCTCAAAAATCGGGTATAATACCCTAAAGACCGCCTGGGGGACAACCCGGTCCCGGACACAGGCTTTGTGAATATGGCGCAACTTGGGATCAGTAATGTTAAAGGCAACATAAGCTGCGGGGAGGTAAACCCCTCTAAACAAATCGCGATGCAAAGCCAAAAGTTGTTCTTCCAAATTCATCTCAAACATTGCCACATCGGCCTTGGCTCTCTTCCCTCTCCTGAATTCCTGCCACGCCAAAAGTAAATTTTCCAGACTGATTATCTGTTCAAATAATTTTTCACCTCTATGTCGCCCCCCCCCCAACGGAATTTCGGTTCCTTTGGTCCAAAAACTTGGAATTTTCCATCAAACTCTTTATGTTCTGGCTGGCAAACTGTCCAAGCGGGACAGGTTTGGCATCCACTTAAAAATTGAAAATTTATGCCTTGATTGTTTGCAGGCGGCCATTGCCGCAACGTTTGAAGAAAAGAACAGCAAGCTCAACAGCCTAAAATCTTTGCGGGTACAGATTGAGATCTTAAAACGCTTAATTCGCCACGAACTCGAACTGAAAATTATCGATAGTCAGGACTATTGGCGACTGCAAAACCAACTGGAAGAAATCTCGAAAATGACTAGTGGCTGGATCAAATATCTGCAACCTCCCCAAGTCTAACTCGGGGAGGTTTTTTGAGACTTCGGAGCGGGTACGCAAGTTCGGATTGTGATTGTCGGCGTCGTAGTAATTGACGTTGAACTTGTCGTCGTTCCAGTTCGCGTTCGGCACATTGCCGTCCGGATTACGGGAGCCCGCGTATATTGCCCAAATCCGTCCAAAGCACCGGCAAGTCTTTCTATAAAACTCCCTGTGTTATTCCCGCTCAAACGGGCAAGCGTATAGACCTGGACAAGCAGTTTCTTGTTTACAGACAGCGGTAAATCAGTATCCGAAAGGATTGATTGTATTAACCGCATGATTATTTTAGCATAAAGAAAGCCCAGCTCCAGTTTTTTCAAAACTGGGGCTGGGCAAGAGAACAAGAAACGAGAAACAAGAATTAGCCTGCGGAGCGGGCACGCAAGTACGGACCGCGAGCGTCGGCGTCGTCGTCATAGACGCTGAACTCGTCGTCGTCCCAGTCCGCGTACGGCACATCGCCGTCCGGACCACGGGAGCCGGAAATGAGAGTTGTGTTCTTTCTGTCGAGATGGTCGCCCGTCTCTTCAAAATACACCAGCTCGTAAAGCTCATGTTCCGGCATGATGATGCCAGGAATCAGCGATGCTTCCAAATCCAGTGCCGACTTGCCAGCCAACTCCTCGTCTGCTTCCTGCCGATCACGGAACCAACGCGCGGTCGCCACATACGGCGCGCCGGACAAATGAACCATCTTGTCCAGGTCGCTGGTGTAGCGCCAACATGGAATCTTCTTCTCCTCAAACTTCTCCCAAAGCCTGTTCCCCCACAGCCCTGCAGGAGTTACGAGGAGGCGGTCATGACCAGGCTTACGCGGCCAGACCAGCATGTTGTCTGGCTCAAAGCCAAAGTCCAAGGTCGGAAACAACCGCCGCCAGAAGTTTTCCATGTACGCCAATTTCTCCGCGAAGTCTGCGCCGCCATCAGGTACAGTCATGGGCTCGGGCGGAATGAGCAGACGCCGAAGAGGATCACGCAGGGCGCTCTTGTTACCAATCCACCCCTGGGCTATATCACCCGGTATATCACCAGGCAATTGTTGAATGACGGCCGATCCCAAATCTCTCATTTGGTCCGGCGAAAGCATTGAGACAGTTCCCTGTTTTAACATGGGACAGTTCTCCTTTTTTCTTGATATGAAACTCCTCCATTTCGTGGATACGACTTCCTTTAACTTGTCCGCACACGCGGGATCAAAGGAACATATAATTTAATCACATTTTTTCAGTTCTGTCAAACGGCCAAAAAAACAAAAAACTCCAAATTATTGGAGTTTGCATTAAGATTCTAGGATTTTAGATATCAGGCAGTCCAAACCACACCCTTAAATTCGTTATTAACTAAAAGCGGCACTCCGTTTATAGATTGAATGCGTAAAGCAATATCGCTAAGCGGGCAAGCGTGATCACGGCCCACAGCGCAATGCGCGCAGAGTTTGCGCAATTGAGCCAGGACCTGATTTTTAGAAAATTCTAATTCGCTCATGCATTTAGTAATTAGTAAATAGAAACTAGTAATTAGACTTAAACCGATTTTGTATTAATTTTGATAGCATTTTTTGGATCTCTGTAAGCAGTCCAAAGGATTTTGAATAATCAAATTTTGGATAACGATCTTTAGAAATCAACAGTTGTGTTTCCAATTCGCAACTCGATGCCATAGCAATTTCTAAAAACCTAATAAATTCTGCTTTACGATTTCTTGACCAACCTTCTGCTATATTGGAAGGGACAGAAATAGCAGCTCTTAGCATTTGCGAAACAAGGATAAACTGTTCTTGTTTAGGAAATTGATCGGTTAATAAATAAATTATTTTTACAAGCTCCACGCTCTTTGGCCAAACTATTAAATCCTTATATCCTGATTGGAGCATATTCTACTTACTACTCTTTACTAGTTACTAGTTACTACTCCAAATTCCTAATTACTCCTACAACTTTTCCTTGCACCATCCATTCTTCTTTAGGATAAATGTTTTGATAGTCCGGGTTTTCCGCTTTTAGGTAAACCCGATTTTTTATTTGAATAAATCGTTTTACCGTAGCTTCGTCATGAAGAAGCGCCACGACAATGTCGTTATTTTTAACTTCTTTTGTCGGCCGCACTATAACCAAGTCCCCTTCAAAAATTCCAGCTCCAACCATGCTGTCGCCGCGAACCTTGAGCAAAAACACATCCCGCCGGCCTTTCACCAAAGTTTGCGGCAAGTTAATCCACTCTTCTATGTGTTCTTCAGCCAAATGAGGCGAACCGGCCTGAATACTGCCCAGCAAGGGCACGCGGATTAAGCCTTTTTCTAAACTTTCTGCCAAACTGTTAATTACGGTAATTCCCCGGGCACGGCCGTCGGTTTTAATATAGCCGCCAGCTTCCAAAGCATTCAGCAGTTTTGCCACGGCGTTTTTGGATTTCACTTTTAAATGCACGGCCATTTCTGAAATAGACGGAGGCAAGTTGTGGTCTCTTATTTGTTTGACGATATAACTCAATAATTGTTTCTGTCTGTCGGTCATAAATATAAGATACCAATATACAAATGGTACTAATATTACTAATAATACAAATAATTAAGGATTAATATTTATTCGTTTCATTCGCATAAATTAGTAGATTAGCATCTACTATTATATTATACGATCGTTCACCCTGTGTCAACCCCGTTAGAAATCTGAATGCAATATTAAATAAAAAAGCGAAATACTCCCTTATTTCAGAGTAATTTCTAACGGGGTCAACTCTCTAAAAATAAAGGATTTTTATAAATTTTCAAAGTTATCCACACTTTCAACCCCTATTTACTTTTACTATTATCACCGCTACAATATCAACCAAAGACTCACACAGTATGTTAGAAGGAAATATGGGGATTACGACTAAACTCAAACAGGAGGCGCAAAACAAATGAGCATGATTAGATTGTTACAGAGGGTTGAACAAGGAGACGAAGAGGCAACCAGACAAATTCTGGAGCTAACCGGCCCGGGAGCTCCACCTCACCTTCCTTTTGCCGACTGGAGGGATCGCACTCAAGCGATAACGGCGGCGCGCAGGATTCAAACTGCGCGACAGGAACTCAGCAGTGCAATGGAACAAGTTATTCGCGATGGCCAAATAGTTGAACGCTGATAACCAATGCGACTGAGCTTGAAGCCATCCACAAAACAAAGACGGCGCGCAAAGGCACTTACCCTTGCGCGCCGTTATCATTTTATATTCATTGAACCAAAGGACCCGCGAGATTATTCATCTGTTGGGTCCTAAAAGCTGAGAAGATCAAAGCTGGCAATTCGCACACCACAGTCACATTGCCGCTTTCTTTCTTGAGCAACCTGCAAGGCCCTATCCATGGAAGGGATAGACTTTAGGCCATTGTAGCGTAAGCGACTGCCCGGAAGAACTCCTCCCTCGTGCCTGCCCTCTACTAAACGGCCGACCAACGCGACCTGTTTAGCTTCTTCGTAGACAATCACAATTAGTTTACGGCTACTTCGCAAGAGCTTAAGATCTTCTTCTGTTTCGGCAATTGCAATTGTTAACTGGGCGAGCTGAATCTCTAAAACACCTGCCCTTTTTTGGCCTAAAAAGGACTTCATGGCCCGTCTTGCTTCAGGTAGTTTAGAAAACACTTCCATGCCGTTGCTTTCCACATTTTCAAAAAGGAAAGGCCTATTGTGGACACTTGGCCCGAAAAGCATGTGCTGATCCAATGGTTTGTTTGCAAGCCTTACCATTGTGACAACAAAAACAAGCCCTTTAATCTTCTTCATAACCTTTCCTCCTTTCTCTGAAAATCAGAATGCGGAATCTATGTGTACCCCTGTCGCCTATTTAGTATGGAGAAAAAACTTTATTAAGTCCAGCATCCCCTGCCCCAGGTTCTTTAAAATGGGGATAGAGGCAGGCAGTAAAATAATTAGCACAATTATGTATATCCAGTCCTTTTTTAAAACTTGGACTATGGCGTAAACCAATAGTGCCGCCAAAGCAACCGAAATGAGCGGGTGAATTGCTGGAGGGAAAAAACTTAGAAACTGAAAATAGAGGTCTTGAATGGTTTGCATAAATTGCGATCCTAATGATGCAAATTGCTTCCGAATGTTCCGAATTCGCATCATTCGTATTCATTCGTAGATTTGGATCGGTTATTTTAAAATTGGTTAAATTTAAAAGCGGTGGATTTGACTACTTTTTTGGCGCGCCTCAGCGAGTCTGTCACCACAATATGCGGGTAGTCAAAAATATCTTTTATAAACCGGTCAAAAGTGTCGCGGCGGAGCTGAAATTCATCTGCAGTCATAATACTATAATTGAGTTCATTTTGGAAGATTTTTTCCCAAGTTTGCAAAAAGCTTTCCATTTTCTTTAAACTAATTTTGCCCACTACTAAAATGTCCACAGGCAACTGGCTCTGACCGGTAAACGCGCCGCTAAGGAATGCAGCCTTGACTTTGCCTAAACCAGCAATAGCGGCAAACAGATTGTCGCGTTTGTAGCTTTTGCGTTTTGGCACTGCCCGGCGCAATTCGTCTAAATGTTTGTATTTCTGATTCAGACCCCAATACCTGGCTCTCCCTTTGCGGTACGAACTGACTATGCCTGCCTCGCGCAATTTTTGTAGGGCAATTTGCAATTTCCCCTCGCTGGTGTGCAACCGCTTGGACAGCTCTGCTGCCGGAAACACGCGAGGCGGCGCAGTCAATAAAAAAGCTACTGTGCTTGCTTGTCCTTTGTTGGCTAAAATCTTTTCGTGCATGTTTTAAAAAAGTAGTTGCTTTTCTTAATTATATCATAGCTTTAGCGTTTAAGGCCAAAAGCAAATTTGAACTTTGAGGCTCGCCAAAACTATTGTATAATTAAAGTTAGTATTATTCCATGGCAAACCTAGAAACTCAAGTAGTTAAAATTCAACTTGGCAACGTCAAACTGGCCGATACCTATGTTTTTGTGTTAGCCGAAAAAGGCGCTCAGGACGACAGCGAACTTTACGTTATTTGCGAGCTGCCCCTGCTTAACCCGGCCGCGGTGGCGGATTGCGAGCATATTGCCGAGAGCATTGCAGGCTGCATCCGTCGTGCCTACAGGCGTCCGGTCAACGACAGTACCTTTGAAAACGCTTTAGCTCAAACCAACGATGAGTTGGGAAAACTTGCTAGTTTGGGCAAGGCGCACTGGGTGGGAAAGCTCAATGCCCTCATTGCCACCAAAGTTGACCATACACTAAACATTGCTACCACAGGCAAAATAACTGCCCTGCTTTTGCGCGACAATAAATTTACCAGTATCGCGGAAAGTCCGGAAACTTTTCACCCGCTCAAAACTTTTGAAAATTTTGCCAGCGGCAAACTGAAACTCCATGACACAGTAATTTTTTCTACCAACCAAATGTTTAACCACCTGTCTGTTGACCGGTTAAAGAACATTTTGACAAAAGAGCCATTGCCGGAAGCAGCGGAAAAAATTACGGAAATCCTCCAGGACAACGCTGATCACCAAGTTTCTTTTGGTACAATTATTGCCGTTCAGGAAGAAGCCGGTCCGCACAGCGATGCGCTTGTGGAAATAGAAAAAATTATTACCCCACTTACCACATCTGGCGCTATTTGGCAGAGCAGCTTAAACTTTCTTAAGCAAGCCGGAGAGGGCCTAGCCGCATTGCCGCAAAAAATTTGGCTGTTCGTCCGGCAGCTAATAGCCAAACGCCCCACTGCCCAAGTCAGCCGCTTTATTCCGCGAAATAGGGAAATGCTAGGTGCCATGAACCAGAAATTCCGACAGGCGAAAAACCAAATTAGCATGGAAACTTTTCGCAACTTTTCCCGGACAAAAAAATTCTTTTTTATTTCCGCAGCCATTCTTTTGCTGGTGGTTATTGCAAATTTAATTATAACCATTGGCTACAAAAAAATTAAGGCCGCAGACCTTGCTTTTCAAAACAACTTAACGGAAGTTCAGCAACTAACCAACGACGCCACTGCTGCCTTTCTTTACAATGACCAGGCTAAAGCTTACGGCATAGTGCAAAACATTAACAGTAAGCTTCACAAATACAGTCCCCGCACCGACCAGCAAAAGCAAAACTTGCAGATTGCTGAAACTCAAGCTGCGGATCTTACAAAGAAATTGGAAAAAATTGTGGAAATTAAAGCCAACACCTTAGCTACTTTATCTGACAACAAGAACCTCATAACCCTGCCGAACTTTTTAGCCACGGAAGTAAACCGCAATATTATTAGTTACAATAAAACTACCGGCAGTGTGCAGGATAGTGCTTTGAAAGCCAGCGAACCAATTGTAAGAAGCGCTTTTGTAAAAAATAATTTAGCGGCAATCTACAACGGCAAGGAACTTTTTACCTGGGACTTTACGGCCGGGCGCCTTAGCATCCCATTTAGCGAAAACGTGCCCAACGAACAAAACAGCGTAGGCTTAAGAGGTTACGCGGTAAATAGTAGAGTTTATCTGGTAGATAAACCAGGCGGCAGGATTTTGAGCTTTTTGGTTTCGGACAAAGGCTTAAGCAAACCCGTGGTGTCTGTAACCGGACAAGACATGTCCGGTGCCCTTGATTTGGCGGTGGACGGCAATATTTATATACTTTCCGGGAAAGGCATAAGCAAATTCCAAAGCGGTCGTCAGGTAGACTTTAACCGAGTTTTTTTGCCGCAGGAATTTAAAGCAGACAGCAAAATTTATACGGAAAATGGCTTTGGCAATTTGTATATTTTAGACAGCGGAAACAAGAAAATTTTTATAACCGACAAAAAGGGCAATTTGGTAAAAACCATAACCAGCCCCGAGCTGACAAGCCCAACCGACTTTGCAGTGGACGAAAAAGGCAAAACCATTTATGTGCTCAACGCCGGCACTCTGCTTAAACTGAATTTCTAATGCGGTACCAATTTGGCACCTCAAATAACCGGTCACAGTTTGTGACTGGTCGAAATAACAATTTTTAGTAGTCCTGTCATTCCCGCGCCATTCGGCCCCGAGCCCATGGCCGGGTGACAAGCGGGAATCTAGCAATCGCAATTTGCGATGTCAAACTAAATCATGTCAAAAACGAGCTTACTTCCTGTCACTTTAAGCTTAATCGAAAGACGAATTTATCTAATTCACGGCCAAAAGGTCATGCTTGATTTTGATTTAGCTGAGCTTTACCAAGTTTCTACAAAAATCCTCAACCAAACGGTTAAGCGTAATAAAGATCGATTTCCCACTGATTTTATGTTTCAGTTAACATTGTTAGAGGCTCGGAAATTACTGCGTTCAAGGTCACAAATTGTGA
>ORMF011081547.1_pt1 | contig 38015 bp, 33 predicted proteins | sample 1779871 | NCBI WGS metagenome assembly ORMF01 (sample SAMEA104232316, study PRJEB22302) | groundwater metagenome | biome: forest; feature: aquifer; material: groundwater | place: USA | collected 2011-08-07 | depth 5.4 m
GGCCCCCCCGCCCCAATCCTGGGGAGCTTTCCCCGCGCCCGCCTAATTCTTCCGCTCGATCTTCTGGGCCTTGCTTCCCGGCCGTGTACCGGATGGGCGGGCATTCGATGTCCCGGCAGCGGGCCGCGCGGTGGACTGCCCGCAGATCGGACAGAGTTTCCATGATGCCGCCAGCCGGGTGCCGCAGTTGCGGCAGGGCGTGTCGGTCCAAATCCCCACAAGTACGTTGTTGTAGTTCACGCCGAAGAGGTCGGTGGGCGCGAAGACGATTCCGGTCGATTCCTGGATCACTTTGAACTTGGCGGTGTTGGCGATCGCCTCGATCACCGTGGCGAGCGAGCCGTTCGTGATCCTGCCGAAGAACATCACGTCGCGCGGTATGCGCCGGTCGAGGCGAAGATGGACTCCGGTCTGCGCGGAAATCTTTGAAAGGGCTTCGGTCATGAGAATGGGCCGATCCTCCGGGACGTCGAGCGTGACCGACATCCGACTGCCCTGCATCACCTGCCCGTATCCCATCGGTATCGTGCCGTAGCCGTTCGGAATCGGTCCGTTCGGTATCGGAACTACCCCGATTCCGACAGGACCGCCGCTTTCGGTGCCGGGTTTCGCTAAGGGCGTTTCTCGCGAAACGTGGTATAGCTTGCCGTCCATCTTGATCTTGAGGGGCGGTTTGGCGGACTCGGCGATCCGGCGGTAGACCTCCGAGAAGGTCGCGTATCTGATCTTGAGATCGACCGGACCGGAGATGTCCTGGTCGATCGTGTATTCGTCACCGGACTTGTTGAATAGCTTCTTCAGGAGGTCCGTGATCTCCGCGCCGTCGGCGGTCACCGAGATGCGGCGGTTCCCCTGCGGGTCCTTTTCCTCTTCGGTTATTGCGACCCCTCTATTCAGGTTTCCCTGCTCGGAGGTGTCGGAAGCGAAGGCCGGTGCGAATGGTATGGTCAATAATAGCAGGGCGAGAACCGCCCGAACGAAATGCATTGCTGTCTCCCTATATGAAGCCTTACGGCGATTGTACACTGCGCGTCCCGATATTTATCTCGATGGCCGTGCGGCGGCCCTCTTCGTTCTCCCGGTACGCCGTTTGGATGGTTGTGACCTGGCGGCCGACCTGCACGCGCTCGTTCCGGTCGGGGATCATTTCCGCGCCGGCTTTATGAACAGGTATCTCAGGAAGCGGCCCCTCGTTTGGAACGACCTTCAGGTGTCCCTGACCGGGATCATTGGCCATCCGCATCTGCTCGCGGAGACGGAATTGATCCCGTAGGCTTTTTCCATTTTTTGCCTTGACATCCCAGAAGTCCACGGGCTCCTGATTGCCGTTCTTCGCCTTCTTGGGCTTGTCAGCCTGCGCCGGCTTCGCGGTCTGGAGTTTCGACTTGGATGGTTCGGTCTGATCCTTCGGATCGTCGACCGGCGGAACCGCCACGAACTTCTTTGCACCGAAGACATTCGTGTCCGGCGGCGGCGCAGGATTGATTGCTTTCTCGCTCGGCGGTGCAACGGCCAATTTGGTCTGTCCGCCAATTACGGACACCGGCGGGGTCTCTCGGCGGAGCATTCGAGTCACCGATGCCGTCGCGAACCCGACCACCAGCAGGAGGACGGCCACGGAGCCGGCAAACCGCACTTGGCGCATGCGACCGGCAGCGCGCCGGTTATATCCCTCCAGCTTGGCCTGGAATCCGTAGAACAGATCGCCGGGGCTCTCCCGGCGCGGCGCGGCGCGGAGCGCGCTCAGAGCGTGGCGGCATGCTGCCTCTTCGCGTCGACATGACGCGCAGATCTGGAGATGTCCCGCCACGCGCCGCGTATCCGCGGAGTTCAGCTCGCCCTCCACATAGGCGGGCAGAAGCGCGCGGGCGTCAGGACACCGGTTCAGCGGCCCCGTTTTCCTGTCCATAGCTTGCAACGTAGGTCTCCTTGAAATGATTGCGGGCGCGGTGCAGCCGCACCTTTGCCGCGGTCACGGAACAGCCGAGGACCTCGGCGATCTCCTCGACCGACATATCCTGATAATAACGAAGCACCAGGACGTCCCGGTGCTGGATGGGCACTTTCATCAGCGCCTTTTGTACCATCCCCTGTTCCTCATGCCGGTCCAGTACCTGCTCCGGACTGTCCGACGGATCGGGCGTGGTGCGCAGCGTCTCTATGAACGGCAGCCATCGCCGGCCCTTGGCCGACCGCGCGCCGTCTACGGCACGGTTCACGGCGATCCTGTAGAGCCAGGTCGCAAAGCGCGCGCCTCCCCGGAAAGAAGCCAGCGACCGGAATGCCTGGACGAAGACCTCCTGGGTGATGTCCCGCGCCTCTTCCGATCCTCCGACGATCCCGTATACGATGTTATAAACATAGTCCTGGTACTTCAGAAACAGCGCGTCGAACGCGCTCCGGTCGCCCTTCAGAAAGCGTGCAATGAGATCGCCGTCCGCATCCGCGGCCGCCGTCCGCTCCCCGTTCATGGACGTCCCCCAGACAACCGAATACGCGATCTCACCCATGACTCGTGTCTCGCCACTCCTGCCCCCACCGGCACATTCCTTTGACGAATCGTTCGGTTGATAGGTTACTTTCCATTAATCGCGTTGGGGTCAAACTAATCTTACCGAATCGGTTTCGAATCGTTGACATATGATCGCTCGAAATGATATACTGCCCGCGTTGTACATTCCACGAAAGGAGCGGGGCGTCTTTAGGGACGGCCCGGAACACAACCGAAAGTTCATGAAGCGGCTTAACATTCCGGCTCCGGCCGCCCGCCTGCGCGTCTGCCCGCCTCTGACGGGACTGCGCCCAATCGGCGATGCCACGACTCCGAGTCCGCCACATGGAGGTCCACCCGGCTAGAATTACATCCGGTTTCTGGAAGGACCCCAGGCTGCGGGCGCTGAGCGAATGCAAAGCGAATCCCGTGGCCTTTTTGTTTGTCGGACAGTTAACCACAGAGGTCGCAGAGGAACACAGAGAAATGCTGGATATGAAAGAATACGAATTACAGTTGTCCGAATCCATCGTTGGTCAGATTTCGAAAGACGATGGTTCAGGACATGAATACTATGCGGTCTCTGTGCCCTCTGTGGTTAGATCGTCGTTCTTGTGGAGGGTGTTATGAAAGGCGTTGAAGATGGGCGCCGGGGGGACCTGGAAGTCCCCTCGGCGCGTACAAACGAAGTCGTCCTGATAGCCCTGGATGGGGACTTGACAGAGGACGGGCTGTTTGGTCATCTCAAGCTGTCGGTGACCGGCTCATTCGTGCGGGTGCTCGATCGCAGCGGCGCGACGTCGTTTCAGATGCCGATCGCCGACGTGAAATCGGCGCGGAACGAGCCGCTGGTCGGTGGCGGCCGGCTCGAGATCACCGCTAATACGGGCGAGATCGTTCCAATCATCAGCTACTCTCTGACGCATGCGGCGCTCTTCTCCGAGGCCGCACGGGGCATCGAGCAGCTTGCGCGGGGCGAAGAGCTTTCCATCAATCTGAAGCGCGAGCGGCTGCGCTGTGCCAAGTGCGATCGTCTGCTTCCGGAGAAGGACGGCGTCTGTCCGGCATGTGTCAACCGACGCAAGACGCTTGGGCGAATACTCCAATTCCTGAGGCCATATCGCGGGCGGACCATGGCCCTGGCGTTTGTCGGCATTCTCGCCACAGTGAACAATCTAATCCCGCCGATCCTGCAAGGCAAGATCATCGATTCGGTGCTCACCACGCACCGGAATCTGAACGCGCTGTTCCTCTATGTCGGGTTCTGGCTCGGGGTCGTCATCGTTGCGACGGCGCTGCAGATCACGAATGGCAGGCTGATCGCCTATCTCGCGGGACACGTGGCCGCGGACCTGCGCGCAAAGCTCTACCGTGCCATCGAATTCCTGCAGGTGAGCTATTTCGACAAGAAACAGGTGGGCGCGATCGCCAGCCGCGTGACCCAGGACACGGACCGTGTATGGGGATTCCTGGTGGACGGACTTCCCTACGTGGTCTCGAACGGCCTGCTGCTGGTGGGAATCATGGTCTTCCTGTTTATCACGAACTGGAAACTGGCCGTCTGCGTGCTGTCGCCGGTACCTATTGTCGTACTGATCAGCGCGCTCTTCTGGCGGCCCATCTCGCAGATGTTCTATCGAGTAGGCCAAAAGTGGGCGCGGTTCCACATGCACCTAACCGAATCTCTGACCGGCATCCGGGTCGTCAAGGCCTTCGCCCAGGAAGATTACGAAAACTCAAAATTCGCCAAGCGAAACGCCGAGCTCCGCGAATCCGGCGTCGCCGTCGACTCACGCTGGTACACGATCTTCGGGTCCATGACTTTCTTTACGGCGCTGGGGCAGCTCATAAACTGGCTGGTGGGCGGCTACATGGTCTACAAGGGGACACTCACGCTTGGCGATTTCGTGAAGGTGAATTCACTGATCATGTTGGTGTACGGTCCGATCCAGTGGTTCGGTGAGCTGAACCAGTGGTTCAGTCGCGCCATGGGCGGCGCCGAGCGGATATTTGAGGTGATGGATACGGCGAAGGAGGATTATGGAACGCAAGATGCAGGAGGCGGGAGGCAGGAGGCAGGAAACGGCGGTTCACTCGCGCCGCATGCATCACGCCACACGCCTAATATCGTCGGGGAGGTCAAGTTCGACAATGTGCGGTTCGGATATGACAAGTCGAATCCCGTGCTGAAAGGGCTGACATTTACGGCGAAGCCCGGGGAGATGATCGGTCTGGTGGGGAAGTCGGGCGCCGGGAAATCGACCACGATCAACCTGATCTGCCGTTTCTACGAGCCGGATGCGGGAACGCTCTCCATCGATGGTGTGGACTATCGCGAGATGCCCCTGCAGGAGATGAGGAGACAGATCGGCGTCGTGCTCCAGGAGCCGTTCCTTTTCAACGGCACGGTTGCGGAGAACATCGCCTACGGCAAGCAAGGCGCTTCGTTCCAGGAGATCGTGGAGGCGGCACGGGCGGCCAATGCGCACAATTTCATCCTGGGCAAACCGGACGGATACGACACGATGGTCGGCGAGAAGGGATCGAAGCTTTCGGGCGGGGAGCGCCAACGCGTTTCCATCGCGCGCGCGATCCTGCACAATCCGCGGATCCTGATCCTGGACGAGGCGACCAGCTCGGTGGACGTTGAGACGGAGAAACAGATACAGCAGGCGATCGCTCGGCTGATCGAGGGACGGACGACGTTCGCCATCGCCCACCGGCTTTCGACCCTTCGGAACGCCAGCCGGCTTTTGGTGTTGGACAAGGGCGAGATTATCGAGATGGGCACTCACGCTGAGCTGATGGAGAAAAAGTGTGAATTCTTCAAATTGGTGCAGACACAGAGCCAGGTCACCCAGATCATTGGAATCGCGGGGTGAGCGCGATTAGGGAGATCGTTTTGAAATGCGAACAACATTAGATAGAGTGCTCGTGATCGACGTCGAGTCGACCTGCTGGGAGGGCAATCCCCCGGACGGGGAGGAGAGCGAAATCATTGAAATCGGCTGGTGCATATTGGACGCGCGGTCGCGACAACGGGGCGAATCCGGCTCGATTCTGGTCCGCCCAGCCCGCTCGCGCATCAGCGAGTTCTGCACTGGTTTGACGACGTTGAACCAAGAGCAAGTTGATACGGGAATTTCCTTTGAGGAGGCATGCCGAATGCTCCGACAAGAGAAGGACTCAAGATCCGTGGCTTGGGCAAGCTTCGGCAACTATGACCGCAAAATGTTCCAGCGTCAATGCCAGTCGACCGCTGCCCCATATCCTTTTGGAGATACGCACATCAACGTGAAAAACCTCTTCGCACTAATGCACGGTCTTCCGAAGGAGATTGGAATGGATGGCGCAATGGAAATGATCGGGATTCCTCTCGAAGGCACGCATCATCGCGGAGGCGACGACGCTAAGAATATCGCAGCGATCCTGGCAATGCTGCTATGGAAGGCGACCGTATGAGTTTGTTTACGCGAATGCAAGGGAAGCAAATCGATTGGAATCGGATCGGTGGACCACTTAGTCGTCGGGGACTTGGGAGGACGAGTGTGATATGTACACGCGTGCGGTTATATCCGCGATTGATAGAGATTCTTATCAGCGAACGGGTGTCCTTATTGCTGGGCACGAGTTGCTCAAAACGAACTGGCTGGACGAGCGAAACGAGAACTGCTTGCGTGATTTACTCGGTTGGTTCAACCAGAATATTCCCATTCCGCGTCAGCGGCGATGGAAAACCCGGTCGATATTTTGGTTCAAAGGTTACGACGGTGAATGGGTGGACTATTTCGAGAGACTTTGTCGATTCATGTGCCGTTGGTATGACCGAGTCGAGGTGCTCGAAACGCGCAAGCCGGGCTACCTAATCTATGAAGACGATTACCAGGTGGCGGCGATCCCGTTTCGAGACACATTCGATCCCAGTCGCGCGAGATACTAGACATGACGCGGGCGATTAGACAATACAGTGCGACGGCCTGGATGGAGGCGGGCGGGCATATCAACGACAGCGTGCTGTTCGTGGCGGACTACCTGCTGCGGCTGATGCGGATACTCGTGCTGCTGGCGCTCTGGCGGGGCGTTATGGGCGGACGTGGGACGGTCTCGGGGATGGATCTTGCTACCGTTCTCACGTATACGCGTGGCTCGGAGACGTTCGCGAATCAGCTTGCCGCGCGGACGTACCTGGAGCATATGCTCTGGGAGGGTAAGCTTGTCACAATGCTCCTTCAACCGATGGGTTTGGTCGCATCACTCACGTCTCAAAGCGCCGGTCGGTGGATGTCGGGATTTGCATTCTTCTCGCTGCCGCTGATGCTTGCGGCGCCGCTGTTGGGTGTTAATCCGCTTCCGGATAGTGTTCTCGCTGGATGCCTTTTCTTGGTGAGTCTTATTCTGGCGATAGCGGTGGGTCTTGCGGTGGACTTCATTTTCTCGTCCGTGACCGTTGTTATGGGGTCGAACCCCTGGGTGATCGCGCAGATTCGTACCGCAGTAACGGTCCTGCTCTCCGGCGCGCTAATACCCCTGGCGCTGCTGCCCTGGGGGCTTGGCGACGTATTCGAGTGGCTTCCGTTTGCGTCGATCGCTTCCACGCCGCTGAGGATATTTACCAGCAAAGGGGAACCGGCGCTCCTGGTGGCGATTCAGGCGGGCTGGGCGCTGATTCTTTGGCCGTTTGCTCTCTGGTTGTGGCGCGTCAATCGAGAGAAACTGTCGAGCTACGGTGGGTAAAGAAATAGGTGGGAAATTAACGTGCTGCGCATTCTAAGATTGTTGGGGATCCACGCTTACCTCGATCTGCTTTTCATATCGCGGAACCTGAGAGACATGGCGCTGTGGGCCGTGGGTGATCTCATCTCCGGGGCCGCGGCTGTTTCGGGCGTTTACCTATTGGCAGAGCGGTTCGGCCGGATTGGCCCGTGGGGGAAGTGGCAGCTTCTCTTCATGCTCGGCTATGCGATTCTGGTGAACGCTGTGATCGAGCTCTTCTTTGGTTACAACGTCGCGTGGATAAGCCGACGGATCGGCCGAGGGCAGCTCGATCATACGCTGATCCAGCCGCAGCCGATCTGGATGGCGTTTGCGACGGAGGGTTTCGTGCCGTTCTCATGCACGATCCAGCTCATTCCGGGAATTGGACTCCTGGCCTGGGCAGCTCCAAGGATTCCAATTCGCATCGCTCCCGGATGGGCAGCGCTGCTTATCGCGAGCATTGTGGCGTCGACCATTACCGTCATGGCGTTTTCCTATTTCTGGGGCACATTGGCTTTCTGGGCGCCGGTCGCGGCTGAGGAGATTAGCAGCAATGCCATGCGGCTAGTTACCGAGCTGAAGGCGTTTCCACTGGACCGATTGGGCTCGCGGCTGACTGGCAGCCTGCTCGCGATCGTTCCGGCGGGATTCGTCGCGTGGTTTCCGTGCCGGTACCTGGCCGGCGTCGAGCCCATGAGCTGGGGCGCGGTCGGCACTTTCATCGGTGCGGCAGGTTTCACGGCGGCGGCGATGGCCGCATTTTGGAGAGGGATGATTCACTATGGCAGGACCGGATCTCAGCGATACCTCAGCCTCGGACATCGTCGTTGAGCTCGCCGGCGTCTGTAAGTCGTTCCGGCAGAAACAGCCTGCACCCGGCCTGAAGGGCATTGCCGGCAATCTCCTGCGGCCGCAATATAAGGAGATCCGCGCGCTTCAGGATGTCGATCTCTGCATCCGCCGCGGTGAGGTGGTGGCCTACGCGGGACCGAACGGCGCCGGAAAGAGCACGACCGTTAAGCTCTTATCCGGAATGCTCGCTCCGAATTCCGGAACCGTTCGGGCCTTTGGCGTCGACCCGGTCCGCGACAGGGTGCGGTATGTCGGACGGATCGGAGTCGTCTACGGCCAGCGCACGGAATTGTGGTGGGACCAGCCCCTGTCGGCCAGTTTCGAATGGAAACGGGTCGTCTGGGACGTGCCCCGCGACCGGTTCGAACGCACGCTGGCATATGTGACGGAGGTGCTGGGCCTCGGCGAGTATTTCAACACGCTGTCACGCGAGCTCAGCCTCGGACAGCGGATGCGCGCCGATCTCGGAATGGCGCTCATTCACGAGCCGGAGATACTGTTTCTGGATGAACCGACGATAGGCGTGGACGTGCTCGCCAAACGGAGTCTGATTCAGATCATCAAGGACATCAATCGCGAGCGAAACGTGACCGTCATGGTGACAAGTCACGATATGGCGGAGCTCGAACAGCTGGCGGGCAGGATCGTGCTGATCGACAAGGGAAGAATCGCTTTCGATGGCGACTTCAACCGGCTGCGCAAGGAGTTTGCCGACAGACGGACCCTGATAATCGAGACCGGGACCGCCCGCGCACCCGAGCTCGTAGCGGCCGAGCTTGTCCAGAGCGAAACCGGCCGGCACGAATACAAGTTCGATGGTGCCAAGGCGAGTATATCGGACCTGCTGGACCAGGCCGCCGCACAGGCGACCGTCCTGGATGTTGAGACGCATCGGCCGCCGATCGATGACGTGATTGCGGGGATTTACGAGAAGTGGCAGGCTGAGCGAAAGAGTGGAATTGCGCTGTGAGGGAGTTGTAGACCCGCAGCGCAGGGAATCCCAGCACTACACCCCGAACATGCAGCTATGATCGATTCCCTCCTGCTTTTCGCCGCATTTAGCTCGCTTCCTCGACCCGATGGCGCCATGGCTTTGCTTTCCAAGGAAGTCTTTCTGCGGCAGAAGGACGGCAAGCCGCCGGTCACGGGGTTCATTACCTACATCGACGCGAAGAAGCCGATTCTCATGCACTGCCACGGCTGGACGCAGTACTCCGACGGTTACGACGATTACTCCGTGAGCATAAGCGAAGACAATGGCCGAACGTGGTCGAACGAGGAGGTGCGCTGGAAGAGCGAGACGACTCCGGAGGGGCGAATCAGATACGGCGAGCCGGCTGCCTTTTTCGACAAAGACACAGGCAAGCTCATCGTGCTGATAGATCGGACGCTCTATCCGAACGACAAACTGAACGTCGATACCGATTACATGCTCGTGCTGGATATCTTCGATTGTAAGCGACGTCGATGGGCGCCGCGACGTGAGCTGTCCTTTCCCGGTCAGCGCAGTCCCGCGATGAGCTTCTCCTTCCCGATCAAAACCCGCAGCGGCCGGCTGCTCTTCCCCGGGATGCGCAAGACGCTCGGCCCGGACGGCAAGCCGGTTCACTACAAAGGCACGTGGGCGCCCGTCGATGAGGTGGTCACGGTAATCGGCGAATACCGGAAGAACAAAGAGATCGAATGGCATCTCGGCAAGCCCCTGCAGATCTCCCCGGAGATCAGCTCCCGCGGGCTGGATGAGAATACGCTTGCGGAGCTGCCGGACGGCCGGATAGCGGCCGTGTGCCGGGGGGATAACAGCGCTTTCCGCGACCATCCCGGTTATAAATGGCTGGCCTTCTCCAGCGACGGCGGCGAGAGCTGGTCCGAGCCGCGACCGCTGCCGGCCACAGGCGGCCCGCCAATCGAATCGGGAGCGAACGGCTCCGCGCTCTTTCGGTCGATAAGGAACGGACGGCTTTATTGGATGGGTAACCTTGCTTTGGACGGCGAGCGCGCGAACGCGAATTGGCCGCGCTCGCCCCTGGTGATTGCGGGGGTGCAGGAGAAGCCGTTCGCGCTGAAGCGGGAGACCATATTCGTAGTGGATCGGCGGGGCTCGGGAGACTCGCCGAAGGTGCAGCTCTCGAACTTCCGCTTCTATCAGGACCGGGAAACGGGGGACGTGGTGATCTTCCTGACTCGGTACGGAGAACGCAGCGAGAAGGAGTGGATGAACGCCGATTACTACCGCTATCGCGTGAGTATGCCGAAGACGGAAGCGCCCCGCCGCTAGATCGGCTTGATCGTCCTGTCAGGTTACGGACACAATGTGTATCGCGGCTTGTAGAAATTAAGGAGTACCGAAATGCGGATTGGCATTGTCGATCACCATTTGAATAACTACCACGCGGATAAGTTCCTGAGCTTGCTGCGTGGACCGTTGAAGGACGAAGGGCTGGAGATTGCGGCAGCCTGGGAATCGGATCCTACCGGCGACGATTGGTGTGCGAAAAATGGCGTCCGGCGGGCAAGCGATCCCGCCGACGCCGTGCGTGAGGCGGATGCGGTGATGCTGCTAGCGCCGGATAACATTGAGGATCACCGGAAGCTCGCCGAAACCGTGCTCCCGTTTGGAAAGCCAACCCTGATCGACAAGTTCCTCGCTCTAAACCTGACGGACTCAAAGGCCATCCTCGCGCTCGCCGAAAAGCACAAGGCGCCGATATTCTCATCCTCTTCGCTGCGCTATGCCGTGGAGTTGAAGGCCGTGAAAGAGGATTTCGCTGGTGGTAAGGCGACCGAAGTGTACGTCCGGGGGATGGGCGCTTGGGATGGCTATGGGGTGCACAGCGTTTCGATGGCGCTCAGGATCATGGGGAGCGACGCCAAGCGCCTGATCGACACGGGCACCACGTCCGCACGGACCGTCACGCTCGATTACGGCGAAGACCGGCGGGCTTTGATTGACGTGAGGACCGCCTCGAACGAGTGGGACGAATTCAACTGGCGTTTCGCCTTCCGCACAGGAGACCGATACGTCAGCGCGGACATCAAAGAGTACGACGGCTTCTACGCCAACCTTATGAAGGAGGCCGCTGCGTTTTTCCGAACCGGGAAGTCGTCCATGTCCGTCGCGGAAGCGTTGACGACGGTAGCGATCCTGGAGGGAGCAAACCGGTCGCGGGCCGCTGGCGGGCAGTGGATGGATATCGTCAGTTAATCAGTAAAGAAGCACAAACGAACCATCCGGCCGCGCGTATGCGCTCAGCAGGCTCCATACCGGCAGGCCCTCCGCATGGCCGCGCGTCCCGATCGGGTCCCCGGAAAGGGAATATACCTGCCAGCTCAGCGATCCTCCGCGCTGCCAGCCGGTGCCCTCGGTCCAGGCGAAGAGGACCTGTCCCTTGCCGTTCGAGATGATGACGGGATGCTTGCTCTTGTCGGCATCGGGCGCCACGATCGGCGTTCGCAGCAATCGCCCATTCGTTCCGATGGGGGACCAGTAGACTTTCTCACGTGTCTCCCAACCTGCAAGCAGCGTTTCCTTATCTTCCGCGAGAGAGTAGCTGCTCATTGGGCATGCGTTCAGCGCCCATGGATCGACATTGCGAAGGCTGAAACTCTTTCCTTTGTCCGCGGAGGTCAACAGCAGCGAATCACGCTGAGTTCCGCCCTTATCCGCTTCCCGGTAAATGACTCGAACGACTCCCCCGTGGTCCACAAATGCGCGCATGCTGCAGCAGGCGCACGCCCCGGTTGGGTCGGGATTAATGAGCTTCTCGCGCGAAAAAGTCGCGCCGTTGTCGCGTGAAGCTGAAAGGAACACGCCACGCCCGCCCTCTCCTGCCTTGTTGTCCGGCGGGCCGGTGTGCCAGGTGGCATAGACATTCCCGTCGCGATCCGCGGCCACTGATCCGCCGCCGTCCAGGTTCCCGGTCCACTGGCAGAGATTTCGCTGAGTCTCAAAGGCGGTCCCGCTATCGTTCAGCCGGGCGTACGCCATATACAGGGGTGCATACTTCCTGCCCTCTTTCGGGGACAGTCCGTTCCAGACGACATGGACGCGGTCACCCTGGCCGATAGCGATCTGTTCTGTTCTGATCGTACCGGTCGCCATGGCTGTAGCGGGCCGGCTGTTGACTCTAAGAGGGGTGGATGCCGCTTCCGCTCCGGCAGTCACGCTATATCGATAATAGTAGAGGTCTCCCGCTGCAGGATCACCCTTGAAATATACAACATGGACAACGCCTTTCGAGTCGACTGCCGCTTGGGGTTGGAGCCCGCCGTCGGGCAGCCGCTGCAACATGACCGCGGCCGCGCGGTCCGGACTGGAAGGGTTGCGAACAGCGACAGAGGCGATTCCAACTCCCGCTAGAGCAGCCACGAGCCCGTGTATCGCGACGATGCCGACCCCAGCAATTGGAATCACCAACGAATGACGCTTAAGTAATCTCCGGATCATAATGGATACTCTTCCCCTTCCGTCTGGTTTGCCGCGAACCCATCAGCATTGATGCCACGAGCTGGCGGGACGCGGAATAGCGCCCCGACAGCTCGGCCTGGAATAGAATAAACACGCGTGGCCCGTGCTTCTGTTAGTGCTTGACCACGATCTTTTTCAGCGGCTTGTGGTCCATCGGGCAAATGTAGTGGTTCTTTTTGGCTTCCGCGGCCGAGTAGATCATCCCGCAGTGTGCCTTATACTTCACAACACCACCTGACTTCACTGCTTTCTTTTCACGACTTTTGGGGTGGTGGCCTTTGTGCTGGACCAATAACGATCCCGTACTCCCGAACAGCACACCCATGCAAAGCATGGCCGTCAGACTCGAATGAATTGTTCTTCGCGGCATTTCATTCTCCCTTCAAGGTTCGGCGACTGCCTCAAGCTGCAATTGCAACTGGGCCGGACAGCCGTCAGTGTTTGATTCCGTCGTACATGTGCATCCCCGCCGTATGTCCAGCCATCGTTGCCGGTCGGATTCGGAGTAACACCCACAAGCCGGTTGGTGACGATCCATAAACGGGATTGAGATCGCCCGGGTTCCAGTTGAACGTGACCGATGCCCCAACTCCGGCCTGGTAGGTGCGTCCCGTCGTGACCTCGTGGATTCCCCCGATAGTAAGCGCAGTAATGGGGATCTTCCTCCCGGCCGGAAGCAGCGCCAGTTCCTCCCCCAATTTCTCCACGTACTCGATCCGGCCGAAGATGGTGTTTTTGTTAGCGATGTTGCAGTCGGTCTCCAGCAGGACGGAATCGCTGTTCATCCCTCCCGTCCGGTTGCGGCCCCAAACCAGCGTCGTCGCCCAGTTTCCGCCGTCGACAAGGGGCCGGTTGTGTATTGCCGAAAACGTGGTGCGGCGAACGTCTTCGATGGGCCGTATCGACTCCGGGCTCTTGACGTACGCGTACGAACCCTGCACACTCCAGTTAGGATTTGGATTGAACGACAGCCGGCCGGAGAAGGAGTTAAGCCGGATCGGATCGATATCCTAGCGCTGTTCGTTCGGCTCCCGCCCGTTGAAATAGGACCCCTCTAATTGCCACTTGTCGCGAGACACTCCCGCCGTAAGGACCCCAAAGGTGATATGCGAGCCATCCTGCCAGTGGTGGGCGATCGGCGCAGCCGGGTTGTCTGCGGCGGAGATCCGGTGCGGAAAGGCAGTCGGGCCGATCGCGGGCTCGCCGGAGGGCGCGACATATAAAAAGGCAGCGGTCTTGTTGCCAATCTCGTGCCGGTAGCGCGCGGCCAGCTCCATGAAGAGGTCGTGCGGGTGCTGGGAGTCGACGAGCGGCCTGCCGTGTACCGATTCGCCGGTCTGAAAGAGCAGCGGGTAGCCGTGCTTCCCCACCGTCAGCGGCTCCGGGCTGAGCATCGTGCGCAGCATCAGCTCGCCCTTTCCCATGGGCCGCGAAGCCATCAGCATATAGCATCCGATCCCGTTCACCTGGTCGTTCCCGCGCCGCCCGCCCTGATGGTCGTAGCTCAGAAATCCGTTGTAGTGCTGCATGATCTGCCAGAGCCCTTTCATCTGGTGTTGAGCCTGCAGAGGAGTACTGTCCGGCTGCCAGGAGGTGCCGGATCCTTCGCGCATGTGCGGGATGCCGGCGAAATGCGCCATCATCTCCATGCCATCCATCTTCATTCCGGGCTGCATCTCGCCCGGTTTTCCCGGCATCTGATGGCCCTGGTGTTCCATGGGCATGGCCTTCTGGTCCGCCTTCCCTTTGGCCGGTGTCTTCGACGGGGCCTTCTTCGCGGGGGGCATCTGGTGCCCCTCATGCTGCCCGTTTGAAGGTGCTGGGAAGAGTGAAACTGCGAAGCTGAACAAGATCAAGTAACATCCGCATTTTGTCGCCATCATGGACGAAACTCCTTCACGTATCTGCCAATTGACAGGACTGTATGCGCGTATCCTCAGTTCCTTTGATGCTGCGATCGAAATCGTTTACATTCCCATTAAATCCCCATATACGAACTCGCCGCCGAAGTAGGCGGCAGCCAGCACCGCGAGGAGCGCCGCAACTACCAGCGCCCAGTAGAATTTGGACGACCGCTCGCGGTCCGCTCGCGACAACGTCTCAAGGGATCATCTCCACATTGCGCGTCTGTCGCGCGTAGAGATCGTTGAATTCGATCTCGTTGCTGTCCGGGTCGAAACAGAAGACACTGGAGCTCTCGCCGAAGTCCACCGGCCCTCGAGCCCAGACTCCATGTTCTTTCAAGAGCGCCGTGATGGACTCCATATCGCGCGGTTCGATGGAAAAGGCGAAGTGGAACGGCCCCGCCCCGCGATGGCCCGGCGTCCCGAAGAGCCGGAGTTGGATGCGGAACTGGGGCGCTTCGACCCATGTAACGCGCGGTTCGACCTTCTTGAGCGGCAAGCCCAGGACGTCGCCGTAGAACCGTTCGGCATTCTCCAGGTCTCGCACTTCCAACACCAGCTCCGCAATACCTTTGACAGGGACCACGGTCTCTCTCCTTTTCGTCCATCGTTTTCCGCACTCGCGCTCATTCGACAGGCTGCTATCTTTTTACATTGAACTCAAACGACTTTGTGAACGGCTTCTGTTTCGGCGGCGTCACGGTCAGAGTAACTCGCCACGGCCCTTTCATGCTGAATACCACCGGAGTCAGGTAGTGGCCGTCCTTTGTCTCCCGCGCCTTCGGCTTCGTCACGCCCATGTCCATACTCGTCATCTCGACCGTGCCGGTCACTTTTGCTCCGGTGACGGATTTTCCTGATGGATCCAGTATAGAGATGTCGAGCGTGTTCTTGCCCATTTTGACGGAGTCGGGAGGCGTGTTGAGCGTCACCTTCAGCCCGGTGTCAGGCTCCTTCGTAGCGGGAGCGGGCGCTGCGTCCTTCGTCACAGGAGCTGTGGTTGCGTCCTTGGTCACGGGAACATGCGTTGCGTCTTTCGCCGCGGGAGCGGGGATGGCGTCCTTGGTCACGGGAGCAGGCGCGGTGTCTTTCGTTCCTCGATCCGGAGCGGTGTCCTTCATCCCGGCAGTTTGTGCCCACATCTTGCTCCCGCCCACGTTGAAATCCAGCGCCGTATCGACCATGCCGGCCTTTTTGTCGCCTCCGGTCACGGACACACGCCACGGGCCTTTCATGCTGAACTTGACCGTCGTAGTGTAACGACCGTCCTTCTCAATGAACTTCGGGCGGGCCGTTCCCATGTCCATATTCGTCATTCCGACCGCCGTCGATAGATTCAGTCCCGACACCGGTTTGCCGCTCGGATCATTCACCATTAGCGAGAGCGTGTTGTCCCCAACCACCGGCGGGGTCGGCGTAATGCTAGCAGTTACCGGCAGACCGGAAGACATCGGGGGCTTGTTCATGTTGCCCATTTTCATGCCGGGCCTAATGGAGGCCATCTTCATGTGCTCCATGCCCGAGCCGCCCACCATCATCAGGATCATCATCTCCGCCATGTCGGCGTCTTTCCCGAAGCCGGACAGCATGTCCCAGTCCTCGTTCCCCGTGACGGTCAGGACGCGCTTGGGCTGCAGGGGCTTGACGTCCTTGGTCGCCTCCTTGCCGTAGCCGGGCTTCTGCGGCGCCATCTTGCCACCGTATTCATTGGGCTTCTGCTCTTGGGCAAGCGCGCTAGGATCGATCCAAAGCGTCAAAGCTGCCGCGATTGCGAATGCGGTCAAACCTCGACGGGCTGCGTGTTGTCGTTTCATCGTGATTTGCCTCTCTCTTCCTCCGCTCATTCCGGGAGGTACTGGTGCTGCAAGTTCAGCAGCGATCGGCGCGGGCCGAGATGCTGGTTGAACGTGTTGGCGAAATTAAAGACGAACCCGACCTGGAGCGAGTGGTCGTCGCGGACTCCGTTGAAGACCGCGGCGTATGCCGGATCACGCCTCTGGTAAGCGTACTGTGCGATCAGGTCGAACCCGTCGCCGAGCCGCTTGACGCCGGTGATCGCAAGGCCAAGTGTGCTTGCATTCGAGACCTTGTTGTAGCTCTTATATCCAACTGTCAGCGAAACCTGATGGCCCGGAACACCGAACGGGCTGTGCCGCCACCTTAGCGACGCCGCGACCGTATTATTCGCAGCGCGGAAGGTGTCCGTAACCGTGGTGAAGGCGCTCAGGCTATTGCCGGACGAGTAGATGTCCAGGAAGCGCAGGTCCAATCGGTCGATCGGGTCGGGGCTGATGTTGTAGATGATCCCTCCGTAGAGGAGATTGGAAGCGCCACCTGATCCCTTGCCGATTGTCTGCCGCTCGAAGCCAACCCCCCACAGCGGTATTTTCTGGAGCGCTTCCAGCGCCGGGACGCCCAGGTACATCCAGCTGATGCCGTACGAATTGATGCCACCCTGTCCAACCGTCTCCGGCGTGGAGGTGATCAAGTTCTGCGCGTGGATATTGAGGAAGTGGCGCAGGTTCTTATTCAGCACGACGGAGGCGAGGTTCGCGTAGCGATGCTCTTCTAAGTTGCCGCCGTTCGAGAACGGGTTGAGGACGTTGACGAACTCGTTCAGGTCGTCGCCGCGCAGGGTCGGAAAGTCGATCAGGCGGGTCGCGACGTTGGTGCGGCCGATCACGGCCTCCGCCCGATGGGACTGATAGTCGAGGTAGAGCTGGTGGAGGAAGAGGTTGGTGCCGCTGGGTGTGGTTTCCGACTCTGTCGTAACCCCGCCGATGACGAAGCTGCCGACGGCGTCCCGCCGGAAGAGCCGTTCGGACGCGCCCAGCAGCAGGGCCGAGTCCGAGAGGTTGAACCGGGTATTGCTCGACCTCGCTCCGCTGGGCAGCATAAAGCGCGGCGAGCGATACTCCAGCGTGCCTATTCCCGTTCCGTCCAGCTCGATCTGCGGTGCGATGCTTGGCTTCTCCGGGATGGGGGTCTGCTGGGCTTGTGCGCGCACGCAGGCCGGCAAGAGCGCAGCGGCCAACACGGTTATCAGTGTACTAAGGGCGTGTTTCCTCAAGACAGGATCTCCTTTGTAAACCGGATGTCGCCGCTAAGAGTCCAGGGCGATGATCTCTTTGAACTTGAAGCCTGCTTCTTCGGCGTCTTCGTACATGAGCATCGTCATCATGCCTCCTGGCGAACGGCCGTTGTTCATCCCGCTCAAGTCGCTGTGATCATGGAAATGCCAGTTGCCGGGGTTCGTCCCCTGGACGATTATGTCGGCTGTTGAGCCGGGGAATACGGGTATCGTGTTGGCTCGCAGCGGAAATGCCAGCGGCGAGCCATCGTGGCAGACGTGCCAGAAGTCGTGGCCGTGCAGGTGCATGAAGTGGGGCATGATTCCCGTGTTGATCAGGCGGACCCGGATGTTCTCGCCCCGCCTGATGTGCATCATCTCCGCCATGGGGTACGACTTGCCGTTGATCATAAAGAAGTTCGGCTCGATTCGGCGAGTCGCCCCCGTGCGGCTCTTGGAGTACGGCGGAATCCATCCGCCCTTGATCGTGTTGAGCATCGCCTCCTGATTGGCGAACCAGCCCATCATGCGGCCGTCCATCTTCGCCATGAGTTTGGGCGAGGCGTTCATCCGGTCCATGACCATTCCCATCTCGATCATCTCGTTCATCTGCTCGCGCAGGAACTCGGTGTCCACTTCGCTCAGGATGAATGTGTACTCGCGCTCGTAGGGAAACGTCTTCTGTACCGGGTCGTTTTCGGCCTCGATGACCAGCGCGCCGTACAGCCCGGCCTGAATGTGCATGTTGGTCATGTTGTGGCAGTGGTAGAAGTGGGTTCCGGCGGGCTGTGCGCGCCAAAGGTAGGTGAAGGTCTGGTCGAACGCGACCGGATACTGTGTCCCCAGCGGCACGCCGTCCATCTCACACGGTACGTAGATCCCATGCCAATGGATGGTGTGAAAGTCGTGGGTCTTGTTTTTGAGATTGACCTTCACCCAATCGCCCTCTTTGACCCGGATAATCGGTCCCGGAAGGGTCTTGTTGAATGTGAAAGCGTGGATCTCCACCATCGGCAGGATCTCGTGCTTCTCGATCGTCACTTCGATGTCGAACTCGTGGATTTTGTCGCCGGACTTAGGCTTGTCGCGCGGATACCACTTGGGCGCATTGGACGCGAAGTTGACCGATGACGGCCAGTTACCCGCGGTTTCCAGCGCCGTTTCCGCCTTCGCTTTTGGGGCGCCGAGTACGGCTCCGGCTCCCGCAAGCCCCGCAGCGGATAAGAATTCTCTGCGGCCCAGCCGCTGTTCTGTGTCTTTCAAAATCGTTTCTCCATTTCGAATTTACGAGTGGCAAATCTCATTTACACGGCCTCACAACTCCACGCCGCGCAGCGTGAGGGCATTTGTAATGACCGAGACGGAACTGAAGGTCATTGCGGCCGACGGGATCTCGGTTTAGCTCTAACTGAAAGACTTCAGACGGCACGTGTATGCCTCCGGAAGCTCGGCAACCGGCAGCCGTGGCGAAAAGACGGCCGCCGATGTGCTCAGCAGTTTAGCGGGACTCCTTGCCCTGTGCTGCCTTGATTCGTGCGTCGATGTTTTCGAGATACTTGCCCGGGTCCTTGTCGAACTTGGGCTTGCATCCCGCGCAGCAGAAGTAGTACCGTGTGCCCTTCACGTCGCTGTAGTCAGAGGCCTTTTCATAAGACGAAACAACCTCGTCGCTGATCGGGCAGAAGAGGAGTTCCTTATCCGGTGCGATGGCGTATTTCCTGGAGTCCTTGTCGAAGAGGTCCTTGCCGTCCGCTTTCGCGAAGAAGTAACGCACGCCGTTGAATTCGCTTTTGGATACTGCTTTCTTCGGATCTATCCGAATCGTCGTTATGGGGTCGAACAGAGACCCGCCGACTACTTTGCCTTTGGTTTTGGAGTCCTTCAAGAACTTGGCCGGGTTCTTGTCGAAATCAGGCTTACAAGACCCGCAGCAGAAGTAGTAGCGAACGCCCTTGTAGTCGGAGTGCAGAGTGTCCTTCGTAATAGACTCGACTTTGCTCCCGAGCACAGGGCACGAGTATGAACCGGCGTCATCCGCTAGAGCGGCGACTGGAATGAACGCGGCAGCGCAGGCAGCGGCAGCCGCGAAACCGCGCACATAGGCGCGAACTGATTGGGAAAACATGAACTATTCCTTTCTAGGGTGTGAGTGAAAACGACGCTCCGCATGGCTGCCAACAGGCAGTCAGTGACGGACTCATCCCTAGAAAGGTGGCGCGCGAGGGGAGGAGGGACTGGGATAGGCGCCGCACGGCGCGGCGGTCGAACCTTGGAAGGATTCAAAATTGGTTGAGTCAAGAGCCGCCGCGTGTAGTGACGTCGCGGCCGGACCAACGGGCGCGATAAAGCGTGCCGGTTTCGTCGAAGCCGGATTGTCAAGCGGCTGAGGCGACGCACTGCAGTGGCATTCCCTCAAACCGGTGCAATCATTTGCCGGAGGCCTACGTGAAAGTTGACCGTTAGACTCTGATTTAGGGGAGCAGTGGCAAATCGCGCCGGGCTGTCCGCAGCAGGACCGTGCATTTCCAGTTGGCTCGGCTGCCTTCTCACAGTGAGCGAGAACGGAGCGAGAACCGGCCATCGTTAACGCAGCAATGGCCATCACGATCCGGAGGTAAGGTTGTATCCTGTGCGCTGCCATACGTGTTGATGATATCCCGGGACTGCGCTCTGTCCTACATACGCTCCGTGGTGTCTGAACATTCCCCTGATACTATACCATTCGCGCTGTATTGCAGCTCCTAATCGACAGGGCCAGAGCGCTGGCCCTGGCCCTTGTAAGTGCGTCAAGATCGAGGCGATTTGGCCGATTATCGGTCGTTGTACCAGTCGCTGTTCCTGTCATGGTATCTGTCGTGGCTCCATTCTAGATCGCGGTGCTGCGAGTCGTGCTTCCGCTCAAGTCTGATATGAGCGCGATCGTGCTGGCCATCCAGACGTTCGTGCAGCCGCGCGTGTTCGCGGACCGGCGTGACACGGATGCTCTCCGCGTCACGACTTCTTAGGTGACCCGTTCGAGTCTAATGGCTGTTAAACCACCTTGAGGCCACCGGCCTCCGAGAGAAATGAAATGAAGAATCGAATGCTTACAATAATGGCGGCGGTTACGATCATGGGTCTATCGATCGGCGCACCGGCGCAGTCCCATAAGAAGCCGCCGAAGAAGACCGCTCTGGTCTGCCCGGTAACGGGCGATAAGATTGCATCGACCAAGGCGGCCGTCGGCCACTCGACCTATAAAGGGAAGACCTACTACTTCTGCTGCGGAATGTGCAAGCCGCGGTTTGAGAAAAACCCCGGGAAATACGTCGCGAACGCGGCCAAGGGGAAGTTCGAGAAGATGTAACACTCCGGTCCACAGGACTAGGCCGGGTTGTTCACGAGAAACACACGAGCAGGCAGGATGCCGGCGCTCCCAAGTTGCTGCGAAACCGTGCTTATTTGAATATCCGGGTCACGGTCAGCGGCGAATCATCAATCGTCGACCGGCGTCATGCAACCCGAACATCGATTCACGTGTCTATTCTATTGATTGGCAATTGGCGCTGAGACATTGCAAGGTCACGGGGTCGCATGGCCCTGGCACATCACATAGCGGCCGTCGTTTGCGGCATGGCATTGTGATATACTTGGATAGCTGCGACCCAATCGCCCCGGCGCATTTTTGACCTGTTATTCCGCGAACCGAAAGGAAACATACGTGGAATCGAAGTCGAGTTGTGAGCGACTCTGGGATATGCTCTCCGCATATGCTGACGGGGAGGCGACTCTTGATGAAGCATCACTCGTTGAGGTCCACACGGCTACCTGCCCGGACTGCGCCCGCGACCTCGAATTTATGCGGCTGACCGCCGTTTCGATAAAGCAAGCGCCTGAGGTCTCTCCTCCTTCCTACCTTCGAGATGCCATTCTGGCCGTTACCGTCAATCGGACCGGTTGGCTCGACCGAATTGGTTTCGGAAGAGTGTTCGCACCGTTCTCCCGTTCGCGCGTCGCTTGGAGTGGGGCGGCACTCGCCGGCATCGCCGCGCTTGCCATCGCCTTGCGGCCAACGACATCCATGCCCGACGAGAACCGTGGAGCGGCGATTGTGTCCGCGCCCGTTATTCGGCCGGACGCCGATACACCGGTTACTCGATCAATCGCGCGGAATAGAGAGGTCCCGCCAATCGCTCCGACCAATCTAAGACCAAGTGGCCCCGGTCGAATGATGGCAAATCCCAGAGACGGATTAGAATTCGCTTCGCTGAAAATCCCGATCACGACGCCGAAGTCAAGTGTCGTTGTCCCACGTTTGGGCGACCATCTATCACCACCGCCGACTCCGAAACGTGAAGCCGTGCTGCCCGCGAAATCCGACAGAGAGCCGGACAAACCGGCCGAGTCTTCGGACAAGCCCATCGGAAAGTCGGGCGAGCCGATGGAAATTGCCATGGCCACGATGACCGACATGATGAAAACGGATAAGATGGGCGGAATGTCCGACATGGGTGTAACCGAGGCGCCGGCATCAGCCGTGAGCCCCGCTTCGTATCGAATTATGCTGAGCGGATCTGGTGACGCGGTGAATGCCCGTACTGTAGCAACCCTGGCGGATATCCGTAACCGCCTTCGCAACAGCTCCGTTTCTTCAAACTGCACGCTTCCGCTCGTACGATCGAATGACCGCAGAGATATGACTCTGGACATTTACAAAGGTCGATTCTAGCCGGCACGTGGTATAAACTATCTGTCATGAGTGACCGAGTCCACATATTCCGCAGATCCGGCGCGCAGCTGCTGCTGGTTTGCTGGGTCTGGCTGAGCCTTGGAGCGCCGTTCGGCCACAATCACCGAACTCGACTGGGCGAACGCGTGCTCCCGTGCATATCCAGTGGCGCTCAGTGTGCGGTCTGCCAATGGATGACGGTCGAGAAGACCGCTGATATTGGGCCGCGTCCGGCCGTTCAGCTTCCCCAACTCGTTGTCCAGGACTTCCAATCCCCGAAGACTCACACGTCCGAATCCGCTGATTGCTTCCAACCTTCCCGCGCACCTCCACTTTTCGCGTAGTCCTCTTCCGTTAGAAACCTGAGCATCATTCGGAGATCGATGTTGCCGGTCTGTGCACGGGCCTGCAAGCCACTTCTTTCCACGTCTGATTCCTTATGTATTCGAACCGGTTGAACGCATCCGGGCTGTCTTGAACGAGGCCGGACACAATCCTGTGCGCTCCCATTTCTGCTCGCTCGTTGTCGCCGGCATATTTCCTGATTGCCAGTGTTGCCGGCCATTCCTAAAGTGACGGTCACAATGATTCTTAATCGTAAATGCCTGATCGCAAATGCGATAGTCGCGCTTGTATTGCTTGCCCGGCCGGCTGCGACGGTTCAAGGTCTGCGGGCCGGGGGGTCGCGCTCCGCGCAGCAAAGGCCGGTTTCGGCTCCAAGCGACCTGCCGAGTCCCCTCACATTGGATGAAGCCGTACGGTTCGGCCTGCGGAACAATCCACAAATCGCGGGCGGGCAAGCCGGCGTGGCTTCGGCCGCATCAAACTACCGCTCCCTTGCATCACCAAACACCATCGATCTCGGTGTGACACGGGTGCAAGGCACCAGCACCGCGCCGAGTCTCACCGGCAGTAATTCCGATACCATTCTGGACGCCGGCACATCGATTGACATAAGTGGACAGCGGCGGTTCCAGGCGGCAGGAGCCAAGGCGCAATTGGGCGTTACCAGCTATCAATTCGATGAAACGAAGTTAACGTTGATACAGCAGATCCGGGATGCATACTGGGCTCTCGCGGCGGCACGTGCACAATCGCGTATTGCCCAGGAGATCCTGGAAGCGGCCCGGCGCGTGAATCAGTTGACACGTACACAACAGAATGCCGGCGCTGCCCCGCAAGTCGACGTAATCCGGTCCACGATTGATGTGGCAAATGCCCAGCAAGCCAACGTAACGGCCCAAGGAGCGGAAATCGCGGCCCTTTCCCTTTTGAATGTTCAGATCGGCCGCCCGCCCTTGGCGCCGGTAGTGCTGGCGACGGAGTTGACCGAGACTCCTGCTTCGCAATTGGCCCTTCCGGACCTCGCAAGCTTGGAGGAATTGAACCGGAAATCACTCATCCAGCGACCGTTAGCCAAGGCGGCGCGTGAACAGGTACGGGTTGCCGAATACGCTTACAAACAAGCTCGCGCTGCCCAGTTTCCTGACCTTTCCGTGGACTATGAGCGGTCGGTCCAACAGCCGCAGCCGTCCGATTCTCTGGTGTTCGTAATGCGGTTCCCACTACTCGATCTGGGCAGCCTTCGAAACAGCATCAAGTCCGCGGCGGAAGCGAAGAAGCAGGCGGACGCACAATTGCGGCAAACGGAGCAGCAAGTGAGCCAGCAAGTGGCGCAGGCCTATACGGATTACAACCAGGCCCGGAAGCAGGCCGTGAGTTACTTCACGGAGATCCTCACGCCGTCCATCAAGCTCCTCGCGATGGCGGAGCTGGGTTACAAGCAGGGCGCGACCGGAATTCTTCCCGTGATCGATGCGGAGACGACGCTCCGAAATGCCCGCAACGGTTACGTCAACGCCATTTTGAGCCTTTACAAAGCGCGCGATGAGATTGAGGCCGCTGTCGGCGGGCCATAGCGCCGTGGGTGACTATTCTCTTGATACGCAGGAGCAAGCCATGTTACGAACATTTCAACCAAACACGCAAATCAGTTGGCAGCCGAGTCCTATTCGACTTGCTTTTGCCCTCGCGACTGCATCGTCGATGCTCTGGCTCAACGGGTGCCGCGATCGCGATTCCGGGCAACGAAGTGACGTCGGCGAATCTCAAAAAGCGTCGGGCGTCAAGCTCATCCAGTTAGCCGGCAACACCGGCGTCGAAATGGAACCGGACGGAATTCGACTCGCCGGTGTGACAACTTTTATTGCCGGCGTCCAGAATATTTCGAAGAACCTTCAACCGACCGGTGAAGTGGCTGCTACGGATGCCGGCACGGTTCAGATAACATCGCGGCTTCCGGGCAGAGTCGTGCAGGCATTCGTGTCATCGGGAAGCCAGGTCCGTAAAGGTCAGCTCATTGCGACGGTTGACAGCGTGGACCTCACGCAGGCAGAAGCGACCTACCAGACGTCCAAAGCCCATGCGGCATTGACTTTCAACCAGTTGATTCAGCAGCGCAAGCTGGCCAAGTATGGAACGTTGAGCGAGCCGCAGGTCGAAGACGCAAGAAGGACTCATGCGGCCGCACAAGCCGCGGTGCAAAGTGATCAGGAGCAAATCAAGATTGATCGCATCGCCCTGGACAACACAACCAAACTTGTGGCAATGGGTGAGATAACGCGCAAGCCCGTGGAGGACGCGCAGAACGCACATGCTCAGGCGCGCGGCGCGCTCACACAGTCAAAAGTAACCCTTAACAGTACCAAGACGAACCTTGACCGCGCCAAGATCCTTTACGAGGGCGGCATCTTCTCAAAGCAACAGCTCGAGGACGCAGAAACCGCATTTAAAAACGCAGCGGCTGCCGTCGAACAAAACACGACGCAGGAAAAACTGTCAAGCGACGAGCTTTCCCGGCAGCAGAGAATATACGAGCAGAACCTCAATGGCGCGTCCGCACTCCAACAGGCCCAGTCGAAGCTTCAGCAGGATCAGCACACGTATCAGAACGACCTGACTGCGGTCGAATTGGCGCGTAAGCAGCTCGAAAGGGCGCAAACGGTCCGCAAGTCCGGAATTCCGATCAACCAAGCCCTGCAGCAAGCTCAAGACGCGTACGATGAGGCGATCGTCACCCTGAAGGGCGCGGAAAACACGCTTCGTCTCTATGGGATTGCGCCGGGTCAGGGCATTTCTCAGATGGCAAACGGACACGCAATTATCCCGGTGGTCTCCCCGATCGACGGGATCGTGACAGCACGCAGTATGGTGGCCGGCCAACTCGTGGACACGACAACCGCGCTAGCCAAAGTCGTCAATCTTGACAAAGTGTACGTCGATGCGCAGATATTCGAGAAGGACCTGGTCGCCGTTTCGGTTGGAGATCCAATCCAACTCCACGTCGCGGCTTTCCCCAATAAGTCGTTTACAGGCCTGGTCATGTATGTGGGCAAAGAGGTAAATGCAGACACTCGCACGATCGTCGTTAGGACGATCGTTCAGAACCCAGGGTGGCTGCTAAGGCCGGGAATGTTCACGACCGTAGTTATCGGCGGCAAGAGCGGCACCCGGGCGGTTGCAATTCCCGCGGACGCGGTACTACAGCACGGAAACCAGCAGATAGTTTACGTGGAAGTTGCACCGCACCAGTTCATGCAGCGGATTGTCAACGTAGGACCCGCAAGCTCCGGCAGAGTGCCCGTATATAGCGGGATCGCGTCAGGAGACAAGGTTGTTGTCACTGGCAACCTACTACTTGAGGCCGAGCAGCGCAAGTTGGAGAGCGAGAAGACGACGACATGATCGACCGATTTCTTGCGGGAGTAATAAACCAGCGCCTAGTCTCGCTCGCTATTGGCATTCTCGCGGTAGCAGGCGGGATTCTTGCCCTGCGCAATCTGAACATCGACGCGTTTCCGGACATGACGCCGGTGCGCGTCGAAGTTGATACGAGTGCGTCCGGGCTGGCTTCAGAGGAAGTGGAGAAGCTGGTCACGCATCCGCTGGAGGTGGCGCTCCAGGGTATCCCCAGAGCAACGCGGATCCGATCGGTCTCGAAGTTTGGGATATCGGTGGTCACGGTCTACTTTGAGGATAACGCCGATGTCTATTGGGCTCGCGACCAGGTATTCCAGCAGATCGGCACGGTACCGATGCCGCCGGGGATCACTCCCGCTATGGGACCCAATAACACCGGGACCGGCCAGATCTTCATTTACGCAGTGAAGAGCGAAAAGCGGTCGAACATGGAGCTGCGCACGCTCCAGGACTGGGTGGTTACGCCCGCACTAAAGACGGTACCTGGCGTGGCCGATAATCTCTCCTTCGGCGGCGAAGTGAAACAGTACCAGGTTCTAATCGACCCGGACAAACTGCGGGCTTATGGTCTCGCCCTCGACGACGTCAACACTGCGATAACCAAGAATAACCAAAACACCGGCGGCAATTTCGTCCAGCATGGCGGGCTGCAATATATCGTTCGTGGGATTGGTTTGCTTCAAGCGCCCGAAGACATCGGTGAAATCGTTGTCACCGCCCGAAAGGGCGTGCCGATCTATGTGAAAAACATTGCTTCAGTGCAGGTCGGCCCTGAGGTGCGCCAGGGATCGGTTACCGCAGACGGCAACGGGGAAGTCGTTGCGGGTATTACAATCCTCCGGCTGGGATCGAACACCGCCGAAGTGATCCAGCTTGTCAAGGAAAGGCTGAACAATCTTCGAAAGGATTTGCCGCCCGACGTCCACATAGTTCCGCTCTACGATCAATCGATCCTCATCAAGCATAGTATCACCACTGTTCGCGACGCACTTGTTGCCGGAGAAATCCTTGTAATCCTCATTCTTTTTGCTTTGCTGAGCAATATTCGCGCGGCGACCATTGCTGCCTTGGCGGTCCCGGTGTGTATGCTTGTGGCGCTCATCCTGATGTGGCGTACGGGGATCTCTGCAAACCTGCTCTCTCTTGGCGGTCTGGCAATCAGCATCGGTATGATGATCGATGCCAGCATAGTCATCACGGAGAACATTTACCGTAACGTCACGGAAGAGCGAGTGGTCGATGATCGGATCGAATATTCCGTGCTCCGCGGCGCCCAGCAGATTGGCCGGCCGGTCTTCTTCGCCATTCTCATCGTGATTGCCGCATTCATCCCATTGCTTGCTTTACAAGGGGTTGAAGGCCGACTCTTCGTTCCGCTGGCGCTCTCAATCATATTCTCAATGGTCGGTTCGGTGCTGATGGCTTTCGTGATCACTCCGCCACTCTGCGTAATCCTGCTTCGAGGCGGCCATCCCGCGCCGGCCAACCGCATTGTAAGGTGGACGCGGGCGCATTATGGAAACACGTTAAAACGTTCGATCAAGAGGCCGTGGTTGATTTCCGCGATCGGTGTCGCATTTACAGCGATGAGTATCCTCCTCTTCCAGTTCACCGGCTCCGAATTCTTGCCAAGCCTCGACGAGAATAACTTCCGTATTCGTGCGACACTTCCCGCAAGTGTTTCGCTCGCAGAGGCGACTCGAATCGCCACGGAGTTGGAGCGAATCGCGCTGCAAAATCCCAACGTCGAGCACGCCATTGCATACACCGGGCGCGCCTCGCTGGGAGGCGATCCGGAGCTGGTGAGCAATTGCGAGTTGTCCCTCCCTCTCAAACCGCCATCGCAGTGGGTCGGCGCTCACAATAAAGCCGAGCTAGAAGCGCACTTGCGGGACGCACTCGGGAAATTCCCAGGCGTCGAATTCGAGTTTTCGCAAGAGCTCGAAATGCGGAATGACGAGCTCATTTCCGGATTCAATACACCAATTGTGGTTCTTATAAAGGGTGAGGACTCTAGCGTCCTACTGGCAAAGGCGGACCAGGTCGCGGCGGTGCTGAAGCAAGTCCGAGGGGCCACGGGCGTGGTCGTGGAACAGGTTGCCGGGATCGACGACCTTGACATCACTCCGGACCGCCAGGCCATCGCGCGTTACGGAATCAATGTTTCCGATGTAATGGGCGTGGTTGAATCTGCGATCGGAGGATCTCAGGCGAGCACTTTCTACGAGGGAGAGCGGCAGTTCGCCATACAGATTAGGATGTCGCCTCGGTACAGAGACAACGTTGAAGCGATCGGCAATCTCCTGGTGACATCGCCATCCGGCCAGAAAGTTCCGTTGAGCTCCCTGGCAAGAATCGAGGTCCGCCAGGGGCTGGCGGAGATAGGGCGTATGAATGCCAGGCGGCGCGTGGCAGTTCTGGCAGATGTGCAGGGACGATCCGTCGGCAGTGTTGTAAACGACGCTCGGAAGGCAATCACCACCGCCGTTCCAATGCCCCCCGGTTACAATATCGAGTGGGGGGGCGCCGTCGAGGAGCTTCAGCACGCCCTGGAGACGCTTTATTGGGCGGGACCTGCCGCCCTGCTGCTCATCTTCGTACTGGTTTACGCCTGCTTCAACTCAATGCGGGACTCCCTGGTCGTCCTCACGACGATCCCACTTTCAGTTATCGGCGGCACGGTGCTGTTGCTGATCATGGGTCTTCCGATCTCCGTACCGGCCATCATTGGGTATATAGCAAATTTCGGTATCGCCGTGCAGAACAGCACCATCATGGTGTCCTTTATCGACCGCTGGAAGCGCAAGGGCCACTCCACGCGTGAAGCGGCAGTTCTGGGCGCCACCGAACGTCTGCGCCCGGAAATCCTGAGCGCCCTCATCGGCGTGCTTGCTCTACTGCCATTCTTGCTTGCCTCAGGTATTGGGGCCACCGTCGAACGCCCTCTCGCTGCTGTCGTAATCGGCGGCATCGCGCTCTCGCGGCCTTTGGCCTGGTTTCTCCTGCCGACGCTGTACGTCTGGTTCGATAGATCCGACAGGGCGCCTAATCCTCCGAAACCGCATCCAGGCCCACAAGAATCAGCCACATAGCCAATTTCATGGACGCGCACCTCCCAAGGATTTAACGCCGGGCCAGCGAACTTGGCGCATGGAGGACAGTTGTCCGAAATGGATACGCGAACGAGACGGTTACCATTGCTGCCTGCCTTGGGACTGGTTGTCATGTCCGCCCTCATCATTCTGCCGGCAACCCGCTGGCTGGTCGTCCAGCAGTTCAGCATGGTGTTCAGCCCTCCGGCCGCGATGCGGACGCTCCTCAGTGATCTGGGTGTCAAAGACGATATCGCTCAGGGCGGTAAATCCAGCGCAGACTCGGATGCCGAACAAAACGTCGTATCCAGGCACTCGGACGATCTCGGACTTCAGATCGCGTTCGCGGAAACCAATTCCGGCCCAGCAGATCAGACGGTCATCCGGCTCCGCGCGCTCGTGCCCCATTTCCCCGAAAGCCCGGCACTGAACGCCACTGTCCTCCGGTATATGTGCATGTCCCAGGTTAAGGTGGACCGGGACGAGGAGTACCTCTTTACCGGAGACAAGCCTCCGAATCGACCGGCCGGCGCACGAGTGCGGGTTTCCGATGCCTATGACACCTTCGATCAGCTCGCCGCCAAAGGGGAGAGGCTAGATCCGGATAACGGCTTCTTCCCTGCAATTCGCGCGATCGGTCTTTTTGGACGCAATATGGACATCGATGGATTGGCAGCCCTGGACCGCGCCTCGGGAAAACCGCGCTTCGAAGAATATCTGTCGCTCGAAGCCCGCGGCCGATGGCGGCTAAGCGAGGGAGCATATGGAAGGCGGGGAGCCTTCAGCAAGATCGCAGTGTACGCCGCCATTCTGTTTCCACATTATGCGAAGCTGAGGTCCGCCGTAAGAATGGCCATGTTTCTCGCCGTCGAGGCAGAGAAGGCCGGGCGCAAAGAAGAAGGCCTGGCAATTCGGCACAGTCTGATGAAACTGGGCAGCCTGTTGCGGTCCGAGGCGCAGCCGGGGATCGGGTCGCTGGTTGGGATAGCCCTGTCCGCCATTTCCATGGGTCGCCCAGGCGGCGAACCCATGCTCAAGTCCAACGCTGGAATATCAGGAGAGCAATCGGCGCATCAGCGGATCGATCGATACTGCGACTACCTCGAAAGAATCGGCAGACCGGATGAAGCGAAATGGGTGCGGTCCCAAGCCAAAGCCGATGCCCTGGCTCGTGAAATCATCAAAAAGGGGATGGACCTGTCTCCCATGGCCGGCAAGCCGATCGCAAACCTGATGATGCATTGGGGTGCCTGCATACTCCTGCTGACAGACATATTCTGGCTCACGCTGATGGCGGTCCTTTCCTTGCTCTTGGCGCGCACGCGGGCGGCGTCCGGCATTATCCCCGTCCTCGTGCCGATGGTTCTCTTCGCCGGATTGGTCGCGTTCACCTGGAACGCCCGCGCCACGGAAATGTTCGCAACGTATGGCTTTGTGATCGACAATCTGACATCCGGATCAAACAGTCCGCCAAAATTCAGTCTGCCGCCTGCAGTCATTCGCGTTGTAACCGTTGTGGCCGGTTTGCTAGTTCCGTTACTTGTGATCATCGCCGGATTGGTCGTAAAGTACTCCCGCAAGGTGTCGCTATCGAAGGCCCTGGCGGCGACGGCCTTACCCGTGGTGTGTCTATTGGTCCTGCTCTATTGCGGCGAGGTCGTCATCACCATGAATCAGGAGCGCAAGGTGGATGCCGGCCTCGACCGGATGGTACAGCACGAGGGCCCGTATCTGGCGGAGATGCTCGGGCGGCGGTGGCCGGGGAGATAGGCCGCATGACCGAACTAATCGGATGGAACGTCACGTCGATATGATTGAGGGCAAATGAGCGCGTTAGCCGAAACACGATGGCCGGCCGTGGCGGCGACCACGGATATCGCTGAAGACCGCGAAGAGGCGGTCTGGATTTCTCGCGCCTGTTCCGGGGATGAATCCGCGTTTGGCTGGCTGTTATCGCGTTACCGGGGGCGCGCCGTCAGGCTGGCGGCGCATGTGCTGCGCAGGCCGGACGAGGCGGAAGACGCGGCCCAGGAGGCGTTTATCCGGGCTTTTCGTTCCATCCGCTCTTTTCGGGGACAAGGACGATTCTACACGTGGCTTTACCACATTGTGGTGCGGGTTTGCCTGGATCGAAAGAGGCTCGCGAGGTGGAGCGCTGAAGTATCGCATGAGGAATCGATGCTATTTCGGACCAGCCACGATCCCCGCGAAGCATCGGACGCGAGATTGGCGGTGGAGTCTTTGATGGACAGGCTTTCGGCGCCCATGCGGGCTGCTCTGGTTCTAAGGGAACTCGAAGGAATGGAGTACGAAGAGATCGCGCAAGTATTGGAAATTCCGATTGGAACGGTCCGATCCAGACTCAACACGGCGAGGGCGCAGTTCAGAGAGCTGTGGCATTCAGCAGACAGCGAGGCGAAAAATGTTTGAAGCAATGGGCGAAGAAGCCAAGATCGATATGGCGCTGCGGCAGGGACTGCGCGAGCTCCCCGTGCCGGAGACATCACCCGAGTTCGACGCCTGGGTTATGTCGGCCGTACTGCGGCCGCTGCCCTGGTGGCGGAATCTCATTCCGGCGCTGCGTCCCCTGGTCGCGGGCGCCGCATGCTCGACAGTCCTTACATTCTTGCTCGTTCGCTGGGCGATGCAGATGCCCGATACAGGCAGGCGATCCGCCGGAACAACGATCGCTCGGACCACGACAAGATCGGAAATGGCGTCGGGCAGTTGGGCGTTTCGATCCGGTTCCTCTGCCCGGATGGAAGATGCCCTCGATCGAACGGACCTCACAGCCTTTTCCCTGGCCCGCCTGTGGATGCCCAGAAATGACGGGCGGTCAGCCGGACCACAGTCCTCGGCGCCACGGAGTCCTGATAGTGAACCACAGACCGTCCGCCCGAACCAGTCACGACTTCTCGACCCAGTCTCTACACCGTTCGTCTAAGGGAGCAAACCATGGAAAGGCCACGACCGCGCCTATTATTGGCGACCGGGCTAACGTTTGGCGTCATTGTCGCTTTACTCATAATTCCCGCGACGCGATATGTAGTACGGACCCAAACAGCGCTGGTCGTGCCCATCCGTCCCCCGATGGCGCTCCTCCATTTTGTCGGCTCCCATGAAGCCGATACGACCGCCGTCGAGAAGGAAATTCGGGACTATGCGTCCGGCCATTCCGATGACTTCCGCGTACAGCTCTCCTCCGCTCTACAGCCGCGGAATTCATCCAAAGAGAAAGTCGCGGCACTGCGGGCACTGGAGAGCAAGTTCCCGCAAAACGCATCCCTTTATGCAAACCTGCTCAGGTTCGAGACCCAGGCCACCGTCACGGGATTAAGAAGGGACGAGGAGGACTTGCTTATCGCAGATCCGACTACGTCAAAGCAGCCTGGGCGAACAGTGTCGACCGAGCACCTTGCCGAATTCGACCGGGACGCCGCCGAAGGGGAACGGCTGGAACCGGACAATGCCTACTTTCCACTGATGCGCTCAATCGCATTATTTGCCGGACATCGCGACAGTGAGGCTATTGAGGCCATTCAGCGGGCTGCGGAGAAGCGGCGATGGGTCGAACACTATGAGGATGAGCTATACGGACACTGGCAAGTAATGGAAGAGGCTCTCGGCGAACGAGGGGGTATTCCGCGGACGGCGGTGGGTGCGGCTCTGCTGTTTCCACAGTATTCCCAGCTCCGCTTCTCAGCGCGCGTGGCAGTTGCCAAAGCCGTTGAAGCAGAGCTGGCGGGAAGCTCGGAAGACGGGCTGCGAATCCGAAAAGCCGTTATGCGGTGTGGCGAGCTGATGCGCGCGGAAGGGGGAAGTCTCATCGGCAACTTCGTCGGCAATTCCATCAGCATCCTGGCTTGTTCCCGGCCCGGCGGAGAACCTGCCCTCAAGGAGCGCCCGAAACTGCGGGCCGAACAAAGAGGGAAGACGTTCTATGAGAAGCTCGCGGAGCACGAGCATAGGGAAGTCCTTTTCGGTCGATACATTACATATCTCGAAAGGCTCGGCCAATCGGAGGAAGCCGGTTATGTGCGCCGCGTTGCTGCCGCTGGAGAACAAGTGCGCGCAAGCATTCCCATTCCGCATGAGGCCGATTGGTCCATCTCCCTGTTGACACTCGGCGCCTGGTGGATGGCCGGCATTTTTCTCCTGACCAACACTCTGTGGATGCTGATCCTCGGGGCCGGCGCGACATGGCTGGCGAATAGCCATCGGTTTAAGGCTGGCCGGCCGCTTTCAAGAACCACGTCATTGGGAGTGGGGGTGGCGTTATTCCTATGCTCCATCCCGTTCGCATACTTGGCAGCTTTGATTGGGGTTGGGGTTGTTATTGGAATGGTCGCTTCAGCTTTAACAAGGAACCTCACGTGGACCGATTTCCGTGGAGTACTGGCTGTGATGGGAAAAGCTATTATCGGATTCGCTGTCGTAGCGGGGCTCATCGCGTGGCAGGTGAAATTCGGATCGACGTACGCGAATGCCATGTTCATGCTGTTCGGCAATGAAGAGGGCGGAAACGATTGGAGAATGGTCTCCCGGGCTGCAATGACGCTCTCTTTCCTGCCCGTCATTCCCCTGCTTGCACTCTTCGCCTTTACGCTCACAAGTCGCTTCCTCCGGGTTCCCGCGGTGACGGGCGTCGTGCGGGGATTCCGCGGCCTGGCGCTGCCCATTGCCTGCGCGCTTCTGATCGGCTACGCGGTCGTCGTGGTCGGGACCGCTCGGAAGGAAGCGAAGCACGTTGCGGACATGGACCGGTGGATCGAAGGCGAAGGCAAGTTCGTCTGCGAGATCCTGGTGAGGGAGTGGCCGAGTAGGGTGGAGTGATCCGAAATGTGGTCGATTGGGTGACCAACGAACCAATCGGGTTCGAATTGGCTCCATACTGTAATGGAGCTTACCACCTCGGGTTCGTGGAAAGGTTATTCTATGCGAAAACCCTACATCCTTCAGTGTGCGTTTCTCATCGTACTTCTTTGCCGCCAGGCGCCGGCTCAGGTTGGAGGTCCCCAAAGAGAATCTTTCCTGCTGACGGACAAAGAGGCCATTGGTGTGCTGCCTCCGGAGGTGGCTGCCGCGGGCGGGGTGGAGTGGGCGAAGTGGTCGAGCGACGGGCGATTTGTGCTTATGCGCCGAACCGCAATCCGATTCACGCCGGACGTGCTCAAGGGGCTATTAACGTACACGCTCAAGACACCACCGGGGGAGGTCGCTATTACCGTATGGGACAATGTAGCGCACAAAGCTCAGGATGTATGGAAGCGGCCGATGGGAAAGGGGAATGTCGAACGGCTGGAGTGGCTTCCCGGATCGTCCGTGGCGCTCGCCATTGTTGACACAACGGAACCGGCAAAGACACCGAACGATCCCCCGGAGACACGCAGGGGAATCCTGCGAATCAATGCTGAGACCGGAATCACGAGGGTTGTGCTGGATCAGCCGCAGACCTATTTTTGGCAGCTGGACAGTTCTCCATCAAAACCGTTCGCGATTCTGCGGCACGACGACCCCGAGTATTCCACCGAGACCCAGGCAGACGGGAAGGTAGTACAGCGCATAAAGGCCTGGAACCACATGCTCGCCGTAATTCAGGAGTCGGGGGTCATCTGCCAGCCGATGCGGGTTCCGGATGGGCTGGTGCTCGCGGAAATCGCTTGGTCGCAACAGGGAGACTCCATCCTTCACTGCATGGACTGGCCCCGTCAGCCGAAACAAAAGCCGGTTCCACGGTATCTATCCCTGGACGTTCGCACGGGCTCAATGAAGCCCTACGCCAACACTCCCGACTTCTATAAGCGGCCGCCCGACGGCCTGCCCATCCGGTTAAAGAGCAGCTCGACGATCGCCAAAGAAGGGGACATTAGCCGTACCCTCCCGACGTTGTGGCTCGAAAGCGTTACGACGAGTTCGCAGCCCCGGGCATTCGTGGCGGCCGACGCGCAGGAAGCCGAGCTTTCTCCGAGCGGCGAATCCGTATTATACCGGTCGAACGGCGCGGCCTGGGTTGCCCAGCTCATCCGTATGAGTAAGGAAGATTACGCCAAGATCGTGGAACAGGCGCTGCGGACGGTAGCCCTGAGTAAAGGCAAACAGCTTGGCCTGGCGGCTATGATGTACGCACAGGATTACGATGAAGTCCTGCCTGGCGCCAGCGCGGATATTAACGGCAAACTTGAGCCGTATCTGCAGACAAACGCCCTGTTCGACGGGTTTGTATACACTTTTGCCGGCGGCGCGCTCAAGGACATTGGTGAACCGTCAACGACGGAGCTCGGGTATGTCATGGGTCCTGGCGGCAGGGCGGTCATTTTTGCCGACGGACACGTCACCTGGAGGTCCGACAAATAGACCATCCTCGAATGCACGAGGCCTCAATTTCCTGTACATGTAATCAAATAGTCTTTATGATCGTGCGATACTCTCGGCGAGTATCGCACGTCTTATTCATGGGTGCATTTCACGGGAACCAGGGGATAGCCTGGTGCGTATTCGTTGACACCCACGACTCGCCGATGATATAATCAGTGAATTATCTCTTCGTGGGAAAGAAACGCTCGTCAGTTCCGCGCTGAGCGCGTGGGAGGCAAAGGTGATACGTCCTGTGAAAGTTATATTGTTTATTGCTTCGCTGGGGTTGGTGGTCGGTGTCTCATTCGCCGGCGGACAGCGGCTTCGGCGCGCCGTGGTCAATCCTATCGTCGGTCATGAAACCCGGATCTCCTCTCTGCCGGATGTCGGCCTGACCGGCATATTCGGCCTTGGTTCGTCGCCGCAACAGGGCGACGGCGGCTCGCCGGCCGATACATTCCAGGACGTCTATCGATATATTAAGAGCGAGTACGTGGATCACCTCGACGACGACAAAAAGCTCAGCTTCGGCGCCGTAAAGACCATGCTCCTGTCGATAGACGACCCCAAGACCCGTTTCCTCGATCCCGCGCAGCTCAAGAAAACGCGCGATCAGATGGACGGCAAGTTCACGGGGATTGGCGCGACTGTTGCCGTGGTAAAGCAGAAAAAGGGCGCCATAGACCAGCGACGGCTGGCCGTGGTCGCTCCCGCCCATGGGGGACCGGCGGACAAGGCCGGAATCCGGGCGGGCGACTTCATAACGCATGTCGACGGCAAGTGGGTAATCGCTTACGATACACGTCAAGATCTTGACAAAATTCACGCAAAGGACATGGACGAAGTCCAGCTTCGAAAGACGCTTGCAAACGCGGTGAAGCGTATGCAGGACGGCATCTCCCTGCCGAAGGCCCTGGACATGATCTCCGCAGCAGACGGCAAGACCATCGAGCTCACCCTTGAAAGGCAAGGAGCCACGGATCCTGTCAAGGTGAAGATCGTTACCGCGTCCATATCCGTCGAGCCCGCTGAGTATAAAGCCGTTAACGAAAAGGTCGGCTATCTACGGATCACCCAGTTTAGCGATAAGGCAACCGCCGTCATTCAATCCGCGTTGAGCTCTCCCACAAGATCGTTGATTGTCGACCTGCGGGACAATTCCGGCGGTCCAATTCCCGTCAATAAGCCGCTGCCCGGTTCCGCGGCAGCCCTGCTGATCCGGCTATGCGGTGGTGGGGACGTTGGGAATGTGGTGCGCAAGGGCGGTCCGGAACCCATCCGGCTCGAGAAGTCGGCGGCACCGAAGCCGAAGATTGCCGTTCTGATCAATCACGGCACTTCGAACGTTGCCGAAGTGGTCGCCTCCGCGCTCAAAGAGAAGGCAGGGGCCACGCTCATTGGAGCCCACACGTTCGGTGACTCAATCATGCAGCGCCTGGTGACTTTGCGCGACGGCGCGGCAATGACGCTTTCGGCAGGTAAATATCTAACGGCAAGCGGACAGGAGTTCACTGGAAAGGGAATCCAACCGGACGTGCCTGTGGCGACCGGCGGACCTCAAATGTCAGATGATACGGCTTATAAACGGGCAGTTACCGCTCTAAACGGCGCTTAAGGGCTAAACATAATGAAGAGTAAGTACATCATTTATCCGGTCGTTCTAGTAATGGTCGCGCTTCCGATGTTCATAGGCAGCGCGGACCCAGGATCGAACGGCTGGCATCGTATCGTGCAGACTGGTAGCAGCGTCGTGCGTGGGCTGTTCACCTTGCAGACGGCAGCGGCAAAGGATGGCGACGCCCCCTTCGACTCTTATCAAGAAGCGCTGAAAGTCCTCAAGGATGAGTACTATCCTGAGAAGATCGACGCCAAGAAGAATAAGGATCTCACCTACGCCGCCATCCGGGGAATGCTCTTCAGCCTCAACGATCCCTTCACCAGCTTCCTCGACCAAGAGGAATGGAAAGCGATGCAGCAGACCACTCGCGGGGATTTCGAGGGTATCGGCGCGGTCTTGGAACCGTTCTTCCAGGACGTCCGAGTCGTTCGGCCCATCGAGGACAGCCCGGCGTTCAAAGCGGGTTTGAAGGCTAAGGATATCATCTTCAGCGTTACGAACTATACGGACTCCGGCAAGAAGATAGATACCAAGTCCGCCCTGGGAAAGAACATCAACGAGGTCGTGACGTGGATCAAGGGACCCAAGGGGACCAAAGTCGACGTGACTGTGATGCGCAAAGGCGTATCAGCCCCGATCACGTTCAACCTGACGCGGGCACATATCGAGACGCCGACGATCCGATACTGGATGGAGGACAATCAGAATAAGATCGGCCACATCCTGCTCAACGAATTCAACGAAAAGAGCGCCAACCAGTTCGACAAGGCCTATCAAGTGCTTTCGAAGCAGGGGATGAAGGCATTGATCTTCGACCTACGGTATAACCCCGGCGGACTGCTGAACGTCGCAGTGGATATGGGCCGGCGGTTCGTGGATCACGGAGCGATCGTGGTTATTCAGGAAAAGACCGGCCAACAGCAGCCGCTGCCGCGCAACAGCCA